>Ga0224557_1001338_pt1 | contig 24091 bp, 18 predicted proteins | sample 714S31014metaG_FD_180677 | JGI IMG/M metagenome (GOLD analysis project Ga0224557, IMG submission 180677) | Peat soil microbial communities from Stordalen Mire, Sweden - 717 S3 10-14 | ecosystem: Environmental > Terrestrial > Soil > Wetlands > Peat | place: Sweden: Norrbotten County, Stordalen... | reverse complement strand
GAGGCGCTGTCGGACACCGCCGCCACTCCCCGCTACATCGAGACGCTGCCGCGCAAAGGATACCGGTTCATCGGCCAATTGGAGACGGATACCCCGGAGGCCGGCGCGCTGGTTCCGGGTGCGGTGGTGTCGCACTACCGGATTGTAGCGGAGGCGGGGCGGGGAGCCATGGGGGTGGTGTACAAGGCCGAGGACCTGACGCTGGGCCGGACGGTGGCGCTGAAGTTCCTGCCCGAGGAGTTGGCGGCGCATCCGCCGGCGCTGGAGCGAATGCGGCGCGAGGCGCGCATGATCGGCGCTTTGAATCACCCTGGCATCTGCACGGTGCACGAGTTAGGCGAAGCGAACGGGCGTGTGTTCCTGGCGATGGAGTTTCTGGATGGCGAGTCGCTGCGGGCACGGATGGCGCAGGGGCCGGTGAGCGAGGCCGAGTTCTTCGACATTGCGCTGCAGGTGGCGCGGGCGCTGGAGGCGGCGCACGGGCAAGGGATCGTGCATCGGGACATCAAACCGGACAATCTGTTCGTGACCAAATCCGGGCAGGCGAAGGTGATGGACTTTGGGCTGGCGAAGACGGTGAGCCAGGAAGACGGGGCCGTGGCGCAATCGACCGTGACGGGGACCAGCGGGTACATGTCGCCGGAACAGGCGCGCGGGGAGGCCCTGGATGCGCGATCCGACATCTACTCCTTCGGACGGGTGCTTTCCGAGTTGGCTGGAGAGGGGCTGGCTTCCCGGATGGCTCCGGTCATCGCGAAAGCGTTGGCGAGCGACCCAGCCGGGCGATGGCAATCGGCGGCCGAGTTACGGACTGCGCTGGAGAAGATTCCGCGGCAGGCCTCGCGGAAACGATGGCGCCTAGCACTGCTAGCCGCAGCCTTTCTTACATGTGCAGTAGCGATCTTCATCTGGACCAGACCAGGCCGCCCCGTAGCGGAGATGAATCCGGTATCCCTGATCTCGACGGCAGGGTGGGTCGCCACTCCGGCTTTCTCGTCCGATGGCAGCCGTGTGGCATACAACTGGGCCACTCTTCGGGAGGCTCCGCATAATGCGAACGATGACCCATCCGGCATATATGTCAAGCAGATTGGAGGAGGGCCGCCGGTGCGGCTGACTCGCGGCCATGGAGACATCTATCCGGCATGGTCCCCGGATGACCGGTACATCGCATTCTACCGGGCCGGCGAGGAAACCATCCTGCTGGTACCCTCCATTGGAGGTCCGGAGAGAAGGATCGCGAAGGCAGACGTGGCGCACGATCAGGGGGTCTGGGCGGGCATCTTCTGGACGCCGGATGCCAAGTGGCTGGTTCTCTCGACGCGGGATTCGCCGAACGAGCCCTATGGGATATGGCTGCTATCGGTGGAAACAGGCGAACGGCATCGGTTGCTCCCATCCCCAGCAGCAGTGTTGCGCCAGGGCGGCGTCGCCCAGGGTGATTTCATAGGAGGGCTCTCGCCTGACGGACGCGTTCTCGCCTTCGCCAGGACAGTCCGCGAGTGGGTGATCCACCTTTATACGGTTCGCCTGACACGCGACTTCAAACCGGATGGTACGCCGCGCCTCCTGGTAGACAAGGGCTACTCGTCTTTCAAAGGGATGACTTGGGCGAGCAACCGGGACATCGTTTACAGCATCGGGTGGTATGGCTCTGCGAGATTGTGGCGGATGCGGGTCGGCGCCGGCTCTCCCGAGCGGCTGAATTGGGCAGCACCGGGAGCGTGCTGGCTGGCGACTGCGCCTGCCCAGCACCGCCTGGCATACGCGGCGGTTTCCTTTACCGGGAAGCTCTGGCGAATGGACCTCCGCACCGGCGAGCGCCGAACCATTGTCGATTCCAGGTACGAGGAGGATTTTCCGCAGTATTCGCCTGACGGGCGCAAGATGGCATTCCAATCCGACAGTACGGGAAATTTCGAGGTGTGGACATGCGATGCAGACGGTACGAATTGCCAGCAACTGACCTTCTTCCAAGGGCCCACAGGCGGCACGCCGCGCTGGTCGCCGGATGGCCGCTGGATCGCGCTGGATTCGCGAGTGGAAGGGACAGCGCAGATCTACGTGATCCCCTCCGACGGCGGCAAGCCCCTGCGCGTGACCGGCGGCGACGCGCAGAGCCAGGTGCCCAGTTGGTCCCGTGACGGCAAGTGGATCTATTTCCAATCGGACCGTTCCGGACAGTGGCGCATCTGGAAAGTGCCTCCGGAGGGTGGCTCAGCCGTGCAGGTAACGAAGAACACAGGGGGCGCGGCATTCGAATCTGTGGACGGCAAGTATTTGTATATCACCTCGACCGGGAACAAAGGCGGTCCTCTCGTCCGCATGCCGGTTGCGGGCGGCCCCGAGGTAGAGGTCGCGCCAAAGGTGGTCTATTGGGGCTGCTTCAGCGTCACGGCGAAAGGGGTCTATTTCCTCCCGGACTACAAGACGCTCCAGTTGCTTGACGCCGCCACAGGCAAGATCAAGACGGTGGCTACAACGGACAAGCCCTCCACCGGCGGCATTAGCGTTTCGCCGGATGACGCCTACATCGTCTTCGCGGAATGGGGATTGGGCGGTTCGGACCTGATGCTGGTGGAGAATTTCCGGTAGGCGCGAGCGACGTTCTATGGCTGACCCTGGGTCCAATTCGGTTCGGCGCGTTCGCGTTCGGCCCCGGCGCAACAAACGCCTGCCGATCGGGGCCGATCTGCACTTGCATCCGTCTCAGATTGAGGATTACGAAACTGGCTGTCAAACAGTGATGTCTGCGCTCCAGCGGTCGTTCGAGTTTCGGCAACTTCCTGGCTCGCGCTGCTGGATTTCAAGAAGGATTGGTTCGGCCAGCCACACAGGAAGAGAGCGGGGCTGAAGCCCCGCGTGCACAGGCTTCAGCCTGTGATAGAGCACGCTGAACGCGCTTACTGCCCCGCATACGGCGTCAGTCTGGGCGGGCGCGCATCGGGCTCCAGCAGCCACACAGCGCGGTCCGGATAATACCGGCGCAGCTTTTCGTCTTCGGCCGCGCCCAGGTCGCGGGCCCACACCACCCGGGCCCCATCGATATCCGCAGCGTTGTACACCCACTCGTCCTGGAAGATATGCCGCGGCCAATATCGCACGAAAACCAGTTGCTTGCCGGGCGCCTGCGCAAGCTGGCGGTTGACGGCGACGCGCCGCTCGGGATTCCGCAACTCGAGCGACCATGGGTCGTTGCTCAGCGCGTGGAGGCCGTATTCGAAAGCAAACTGCGCGATGCACAGGGAGACGACGATGCGGGCCGCCAGTTCGCTGAAGCGGTTCAATTGCTCGAGGCCGGTCACGCCGATCAGGACAAACAGGCACGTCACTCCGGCCATGTAGTGATACTGAAATGCCGGAAAGAAGTTGACACCCAGCGCAAAGATCAGCGGACAAACCATCACCCACACAAACCGCGGACGCCGCAGAGCCGCGAAGAAAAATGGCAGCGCCACATAGAGCGGCGGCATAAAGAAGAAGCGATAGTAACGGATACGGTATGCCATACGCAGCAGATAGCTTCCAATGGTCTCCGCGCGATCTCCGCGGAACGAGACCTGCATCTTATAGTCCAGCTCCTGTTCGCGGGTCAACTCGCGGTGCGGCGCCGGGTTCGCTTCGAACGTGAGCGCCGCGGGCACGCCGTACTGATACTGACTGAGCGCATAGGGTAGAGTCGTGCAACTGCCAGTGACTTGTTTGTTCTGGAGCAGCGTGAAACAGATGGCGGGCAGCACGACGAAGGCCGCGGCCAGCACTGGTCTTGTCACACGCCTCCAGGCTGGCAGTAGGAATAACATGACGCAAAGCGCCAGATAGACAGACTCATAGGGACGAGTCAGTAAGTGTATGGCCAGCCCGGCGCCGAGCAATACTCCGTCGCGCAGCCTCGCGCCGCGCCGCAATCTGGGCAGCGCTCCGAAAACCAGGCATCCCGCCGCGGCGGGCAGCGCGCCTCCCCAATAGCCGTTCATCCACTGGTTGAGTGGCCCGAATTCCATGACAGCCAGCATGCCGCCCGCGAGCGCCCAACCAGGCGTGGTCCAGCCGCGCAGCATCCAATAACAGAGCGCGCCAAGCGCCGCTACCGAGATCGCCACCGCGGCCCAAGGAGTGCCGAAAATCATCCAGCCGAGGGCCAGCGCCAAGCCTTGGCCGACTGGGTAGATCGAGCTGTAAGTTGGCTCCTGCAGGACGAAGAACGTCTCGAAGAACCGATGGAACGGATGCGCCGGATTCGCCAAGCGAAAGTGCCGCAGCGTGTCCGCGACCAACAAATGACTGAATTCGTCATAAATATCCGGCACGGGCGCGGGATGCCGCGAGAGAAGCGCTAGCCGCAACGCCACCGGCAGCGCGGCCAGCAGCAGCATCGACCAGACTGGCTTCTGCGCGAGCCTGGCCGCATACGGCTCCAACCACGGACGCCACACCAGCGCGACCGCCGCGAACAGCGCCGCCAGCCCCAATTCGATGAGGTCGCCGACGCCCATGCTTACAGAGCCGCGACCGTCAGGGAGCGGTTTCTACCAGTGGGCTGATAGCATAGGAGGCAGTGCATGCGTCGACCTACACCATAACAGATCAGGAACGCATGGCGCAGGCCGCCAACTATTTCGCCTGGCAAGGCCGGCTGGTTGCGCCCCACCTGGGACAGCGCGTGATTGAGGTGGGCTGCGGCATCGGCAATTTTACCAGCCGGTTGCTCGATCGTGAAACGGTCCTGGCCGTCGATGTGGACCCCGCGTGTGTCGAGCGGCTGCGTGAGCGGTATGCCAATCGGCCCAATCTGCATGCTTTCGTTTGCGAACCGGACACCGCGGCATTTGCGGACCTGGCGCACTGGCGCCCGGATTCCTGCGTCTGCCTGAACGTATTGGAACATATCGATAACGACGCACGCGCGCTCGAAGCCATGGCATCCGTGCTGGTCCCGGCCGGGGCGATCGTGCTGCTGGTGCCGGCCTTCCAGGCCCTCTATGGCCCCATTGATCGGAATCTGAGCCATTGCCGGCGATACAGCCGCAAGACCCTGGCCGGGCTCGCGCATCGCGCCGGTCTCCGCGTCGAAAAGCTGCACTACGTCAACGCGGTGGGCTTCTTCGGATGGTGGATCAACGCGCACGTATTCCGGCGGGAAGCGCAGTCCGAACGCCAGATCCGCATCTTCGACCGGTGCGTCGTGCCGTGGCTGTCGCGCCTGGAAGCCATCGCGCCGCCGCCCTTTGGGCAGTCGCTCTTCGCGGTCCTGCGGAAGCCATGAAGGTCTCCATCATCATCCCCGTCTACAACGAATTCCGCACGTTCAGCCAGGTGCTGGAACGCGTGCGGCGCGCGCCATTGCCCGCGGGCTGCGTGAAGGAGATCGTCGTGATCGACGATGGCTCCACGGATGGAACCGAGCAGGTGCATGGGGAGCCGCTCGGGGAGGTCACCCATCGGCGAATCAGTCACTCGGGTAAAGGATCGGCGATTCGCGCCGGCATCGAATTGGCGACAGGCGACATCGTCCTCATCCAGGATGGCGACCTCGAATACGATCCGGACGATTACGCGCGTATGCTCGAACCCATCGTCAGCGGCGAAGCCGACATCGTCTACGGTTCGCGGTTTCTCCGCCTGCCGGTCGCGATGGCCCTGCCCAACCGTATCGCAAACCGAATCCTGACAGCGGCGGCGAACCTGCTTTATGGCGCGCAACTGACCGACGAGGCCACCGCGTACAAAGCTTTTCGCGCGACGGTCCTCGGTGAGATCCATCTTGAATGCCGCCGCTTCGAGTTCTGCCCGGAGGTCACCGCCAAAGCGCGCCGCCTTGGGTATCGCATCCACGAAGTGCCCGTCAGCTACAACCCGCGCGGCATCGCGGAAGGAAAGAAGATTCGCGCGCGCGATGGTTGGGAAGCTCTATGGACGCTGCTGAAGTATCGCTTCTAAAGTGGGGCAGGCTCTCAGCCTGCGGCGGCCTCTTAGGCCGCCTCTTCCGCCTGCCCGTCATTTCCCGACAGCCGCCAAGTGCTCCATGAACACCTCGCAAAACTCCCGCCGCAGCCCAGCCTTCACCACCGCGCCGTCGTCGGTGAACGCGACGTACTCCCGCTCTTTCACCGAGAAGCTGGGCCACCGCGGCAGTCCCTCGCCGTTGGGGTCGCCCGTCCGCACGAAATTCGCCCAATAGGACTGCATCTGGTCCGCAATCCTCCGGTCGATCGGCGCAAGCTGGACGTCGCTTCCCCAAGTCCCAAAAACATAGTTCAGCTCAGCGGAGTGCCCCATGCCGTGGTTGCCCGGGCGGTCGGGCGCACCATGGTCGAATCCGTACTGGTAGGTCAAGTGGCCGGCGGCGGCGTGCGCCACGGCCTCGGCAATCACCGGACAACGGAATACCTCATCGGTCGGCCACTGTACGCCGGGCCCGCCATACAACGGGTCCGCCTTGCCTTCGCCGCCTCCCACCAATCCATACAGCGCCAGCGCCCGATCCGCCAGGCCGCCATAGGCCTTCTGAATCGCGCTCGCGATCTTCGCCGCGGGTTCGTCGCCGCCAATTTCCTGCGCCGTGCTTCCGATCGTCAACGGCACAGCGAGGCCCCCTCCCGCCGCGAAGATTTCCGTTGGCCGTTTCGGCAGGACCCACCCGTCCACCGAAGTCTCCAGCCCCGTGCGATCGCCGCCGGTGGCGCGTTTGGCCGCCTCCAGAATCTCAACCGGCGGCACTAGCCGCAACCCGGCGATGGCATCGCCATCCGGCATTTTCAATTCGGCGGCCAGCTTCCGCCCCAACTCCTCGGCCTCGCCGCGAGTTCTGGACCCCTGAAACACGGACACCGCGCCGCTCTCCGCGATGGCGCCGCGAAACAGTCCGCGGGCCAGCGGCGACGTCATCAGCAGGCTGACATCCATCGCACCCGCCGATTGCCCCGCCACGGTCACGCGGTCCGCATCTCCGCCGAACGTGGCAATGTTCTTCCGCACCCACTGGAGCGCGGCGATCTGGTCCATCAGTCCGTAATTGCCCGATGCGTGATGCGCCGACTCGCGGGCGAGCGCGGGATGCGCCAGGAATCCCAACGCTCCCAGGCGGTAGTTGATGGTCACCAGCACCAGGCCGCGCCGCACCAGCGTGCGCTGATCGAATCCCGCGGCTTCTCCGGAACCGGCCGTGTTCGATCCGCCGTGGATCCAAACCATAACGGGAACCTTCGCCGTGGGCGGCCACGCGGGCGCAGCCACGTTCAGATACAGGCAGTCTTCGGCGCTGCTCGGCACGTATCGCATATTCCAGCCCTCGGAAAGCTGTGTGCAAGCGACGCTGAAGGCGGTGGCATCGCGAACGCCGGTCCACGCCGCTACCGGTTGCGGCTCGCGCCAGCGCAGCTCTCCCAAAGGAGGTCGCGCGTAAGGAATGCCTTTGTACGCAGCGCCGCCATCCGGCGTGGCGATGCCGCGAATCTGGCCGCCGGTGACCGTCACCACGGGTCCGGTCTGGGCCGCGCACACGGCCGCGCACGCGAGAAAAGAGGATAGCCAAAAAGGTGGCTTCATGGGCACGATGGTAACAGGGTGCACCACGATGCGTGCCGGGGACCCCGTATTCAGCGGAGGCGCAGGTGGCTGGCCGCAATGTCCCGCCGGGTCGGTGGTAGAATCGGCCCATGATTGAGGATCTGATCCAACCCAGGCACTTGCTGCTCGTGCTGATGCTGCTGATGTTCCCGGCCATGATGGGGCTGATTCCGGCGGCTATTGCGCAGTCGAAGGGACGCAGCTTTGTCCTCTGGTGGGTCTATGGGGCGCTTTTGTTTATTGTGGCTACGCCGCATGCCTTAATCATGAGGAGCGGAGAGGGCCGGAAATGCCCATTTTGCGCCGAGATCGTAAAGCGTGAAGCGGTGGTGTGCCGGTATTGCGGACGCGACCTGCCAGTCGCACCGGCTGCCACGGCCGGTCGAACATCTTCCTAATCTTTTCCCGCCCTCCAACGTATATACCTAGGAGCGGCCTTTCCGGTAGAACTTCTTCCGGAGTACAATAAGCTTCCGCAGCCATGGGAAAGAAGCCGGAACAAACCGACATTCTGCAAGGCACGCTGGACATGCTGATCCTGCAGATCCTGGCGCCGGGAGCGGCCCACGGACACACCATCGCCTACGCCATCGAGCGCCTTTCGGAAGAAGTTCTACTGGTAGAGCACGGATCGCTCTATCCCGCTCTGCACCGCCTCGAAGACCGCGGCTGGATCGCCTCTTTCTGGGGCACTTCGGAGAACAACCGCAAGGCGCGCTACTACCGCCTGACGCCATCCGGGCGGAAGCACTTGAGCGTGGAAATGAGCCGCTGGGAAAGGGTCGTGCGCGCCATCAACCAAGTGCTGCGGCCGGCGGAGGAGTGAAGCGCATATGAGCTGGCGGCGATTCCTCAAGCGGCGGTGGTGGGACGATGAACGCGCCCGCGAGATCGCGGCGTATCTGGAAACCGAAACCGCCGACAACATCGCGCGCGGCATGCCGCCCGCCGAGGCTGCCGCGGCCGCGCGCCGCAAGTTCGGCAATCCCGGATTGGTGCGCGAGAAAATTTACCGTATGAACACCATAGGCTGGCTGGAGAGCACCTGGCAGGATCTGCGCTACGGCATGCGCACGCTACGCCTGAGTCCCGGATTCGCAGCCGTGGCGATCGTCTCGCTGGCGTTGGGAATCGGCGCCAACACGGCCATTTTTCAATTGCTCGACGCCGTGCGGCTGCGCAGCCTGCCGGTCCAAAACCCGCAGGAACTCGCCGAAATGAAAATCGTAGGCGGCAACCAGGGCATGGGCCTGAATCAACAGTATGGAGAGCTGACGCGTCCGCTCTGGGAGTTGATTCGCGACAAACAGCAGGCCTTCTCCGGGACATTCGCCTGGAGCGCGAACCAGCGCTACATCGGCCGTGGCAGCCAGATGCGTCACTTCAACCAGCTACTGGTCAGCGGCGGGTTCTTTCGCGTGCTGGGCGTCCAGCCGTTCCGCGGGCGTCTGCTGGGACCGCAGGATGAGGGCGCCTGCCCGGCCTCGGCCGCCGTTGCCAGCTACGCGTATTGGCAAAGCGAATTGGGCGGACGTGACCTGTCCTCCGGTATCAAGCTGTTCGCGGATAACAGTCTTGTAGAGATCGTCGGCATTACGCCGCCGGAGTTCTTCGGCGTGGCCGTGGGCGACAGCTTCGACCTCGCGCTTCCCTTCTGCCAGCCGAAAGACGCACTGCGGCGCGACATCTTCGAAGTATCCGTGATGGGCCGCCTCAAGCCGGGCTGGACCATCGAGCGCGCCTCGGCGGCCATGGCCGTGCTGAGCCCCGGCATCTTTGAAGCCACCGTTCCTCCAGGCCGCGACCCACGGACCGATCTGATGTACAAACATTTCCGGTTGGCCGCGTATCCGGCCTCCACGGGCGTCAGTGGCGCGCGCGAGACCTACGACAAGTCCCTGTGGCTGCTGCTGGCCATCACCGGACTGGTGTTGCTGATCGCCTGCGCCAACTTGGCCAATCTGATGCTGGCGCGGGCCAGCGCGCGCGGCCGGGAAATCGCCGTGCGGCTGGCGCTGGGCGCCTCGCGAGGCCGCTTGTTGCGGCAACTGCTGGCGGAGAGCGGGCTGCTGGCGGGGATCGGTTGCGGGTTGGGGATCGCCCTCTCCCAAACTCTGTGCCGTTTACTGCTCTGGTCGGTTTTGCCCGAAGGCCAGACGGTGGAACTGCGCATCGTGACGGATTGGCGCGTGCTTCTCTATGCCAGCGCCGCGGCCGTATTGAGCTGCGTAATTTTCGGCGCGCTGCCTGCCCTGCGCGCCAGCAGTTCATCGCCCGCCACTGCCATGAAAGCCGGCGGGCGCGGCATGACCGCCAGCCTCGAGCGCTTCTCGCTGCAGCGCCTGATGGTGGTCGCCCAAATCTCCGTCTCACTGGTCCTGCTGGTGGCGGCGCTCCTGTTTGTGCGCAGCTTCCGCAACTTGATGACCTTCGATCCGGGCATGCGGGAAAGCGGCATCGTGACCGGATTCCTGGGTTTCTGGCAGTCCAATCTGCCACCTCAGCGTTGGCTGGAGTTCAAGCGCGAATTGTTGGACGAAATTCGCGCCACTCCCGGGGTGCTGAATGCCGCCACTACCAGCAACGCGCCGCTGCTAGGTTCCAGTTGGGAACACGGTGTGCGCGTGGGAGCGCTCGAAGGCAATGCAAAGTTCACCTGGGTAAGCCCCGGCTATTTCGACACCATGGGCATTCCCGTGGTACGCGGCCGGAGCTTCAACGATAACGATACCCCGGCCTCCACGCGAGTCGCGATAGTGAACCAGACCTTCGTGCGCAGGTTTCTGGGCGCTGCCGATCCGATCGGGCAGACCCTGCGCGGGATGCAGGAAGGGGATTACCCGACCACACTCTACGAGATCGTCGGCGTGATCCCGGATACCCAATACAACGATCTGCGCGGCAAGACGCCCCCGATGACGTTCGAGCCGGCCTCCCAACTCGGCCCAGCCCCGTGGACAGGCCTGATGATCCATTCGAATGCGCCGCCGGCAGCGATCGGCGCGACCATCAAACGCAGGTTGGCCGCCAGGCACCCCGATGTCATCGTGGAACTCAGCGATTTTCAAAAAGACGTTCGCGACGAACTGATGCCGGAACGGCTGATGGCGATGCTGTCTGGATTCTTCGGCGTGCTGGCCGCGCTGTTGGCGATGGTCGGCCTGTACGGCGTCATCTCGTTTCTCGTGGCGCGCCGCCGCAACGAAATCGGCATTCGCCTGGCGTTGGGCGCGGAACGCGGACAAGTAGTCGCGATGGTGATGCGGGAGGCCGCGCGGCTGCTGGCGATCGGAGTCGTCACTGGCGCCGCGTTATCGCTCCTGGCCGGACGCGGAGCCGGCTCGCTGCTGTTCGGGCTGAGGCCGTACGATCCCCTCACCCTGGTAACGGCGGCACTGCTGCTGGCGCTGATCGCGGCCGTCGCCAGCTTCCTTCCCGCGCGCCGCGCGTCGAAGCTCGACCCCATGGTCGCCCTGCGCGATGAGTGACGGATCGCTGCCGCGCTCAAGTCCAGGGGCCGCCGGGCGCCCACGTCCGGGAGGGCGAATTCGCCGTGTTCAGATTGTCGAGCACCGGCATGGGGAAACCCGCTATTTGTTCACCAATCAGTGGCAGGGGCGGAACACCACGCAAGCCAAGCCGGCTTCCAAATGCAGCCCACTGCGTCTGCTTGGCGTGGTCCCCCAGGAACTCGCTGGTGAGGGCAAGCGGCACGGCTTCCGGAAGTGGAGTGCGCCTCCGCTCAAATGTGCGTCTGACCGAACCCGCAAGCCGCTCGATGTCGAAGCTATGGGTTTGGGCCAGTCTCCACACGTCGAAGAAGTCCTTCATTCGGCTATTCGCGATTCCGAGAACCACCATCGCATGGAATTTCTCCGCGATCACCGCTTCCGGCGGGTACGCCCGGAGCACTGGAGCAGCCAGAGCCAGCAGCACGGGAAAAGTGAGATCCGCGGGGGCGGGTCGACGAGATCGCCGAAACCAACGTCGATCTGCATCGACACGCAAGCGCCATCCAGACTTGCCGGCACGCGCACCCGAACTCCTTCGTATTCGGCATCCTCGTTGATGCGCTCTCCCGCGATGCCGGCTAGATCGAACACAATGCCGTCGTCCGCCGGTACCGCGCAAACGTCCCGAATCCGGCGCGTGACGTCCAGGACGTCTGAGCTGCCGAATCCAAGGAGGTCCAGATCCTTGGTTGGCCGATAGAGCCGTCCCTCCCATGCCAGAAACAGCATGGCTCCTTTGAGGACGAAGCTGTTTTTGTGGTTGGATCCAGCCAGGCGGTAAAGAAAACGTTCAACGACCCACCGGCCAAGAAGGAACTGGAAGTCCTCGCCCCGGTTGCGCGCCAGGTTGAGAAGCTGCGCGCGGTGCGATCCGGCCACGTTCCGGACCTTCTTCAGCGCCATACCGCAGACTCCAGATAGGGCCGCATGACGTTGGCCACCCTGCAGGCCTTTGCGAACCGATGGATCTCGTCGACCGTAGTTTTCCGGGAGCGGAGGGTGTCCCGAAGAGCTTCGATGGCGACGTCGATTCCGATTTTGTGCCTGTACTTGAAGCAATCAGCCACGGTCTTCGCCGCAGCGTAGACTTGGACTCGAACTCCCTCAATCTCGTGCGCCTCGACCCCTTCGATGAGAGCGCGGCCGGAGAACCGCACCACTCTAAGGGCCGGCGACTCAACGGACGGTTTGTGAGCTTTGAAATCGACTGCGATCCAGACCTCGTGCGGGTCCTGAGTCGTCAGGCCGTGGAAGCGAAGCGCCGACAGAAGACAAATGACGCCGCCAGGAACTAGTTTGGCCGCGACTGCCAGGCTGTGATGTTCCGTGACCGGCGATGCGGCGAGAGCGTAAACGCCGCGCGCCACTCGAACCAGGATCCCTTGCCGGTAGAGGCGCAGCAGAGTCTCCCTGGCGATCCCGCGAGCCTCGACGTCGCGCGGGCGGATTAGCGGTCGGTGAATCGCCATCTCGAGAACGCGTGCCCTCGCCGTCTTCTCCATGTTGCTTTATATAGGTATTTTCTTATATATACCTAGATAACGCAACAGCCGATCACACGCACTTCTCTACAGAGTGAGGCAGTGCGCTGGGGGGCTGGGGTGGAGCGTTCGTCGGCAGACTGCCCTCAGGATGTCCTCTGTCGTGAAAGCGCTCAGGCTTGGCCTAGACCCAATACTGTTCACTTAATGATCCTGATTCGCTTGGCGAACTCGATGCGACGGGTGCGTAGGCGTTTGCGCGGGCGCAGCGGGTAGTTGCTCATCTTCCGCTTCACCCCGCGCGGGTTGATCCGGTTGCGACTCGACACAACCCGCTCTTCAAGAATCTCGTCCAGGATCGCCTGGTGGAAGGCTTTTCTCTGCCGAGGGGGGAATGGAGCCGTAACGGGCCATCCGCCGCTGGACAACGCGCACGGAGTGGACGAACGAAAGCCGGTCCGGATCTTCATCGGCCTGCAGGGCGGCTTCATGCATCAGACCGCGGATGGCAAAGTGCGCCATCAGCAGACCGAAGAACTCCTGCCGGACCAGTTCCGGCGTCTTGCTGCGCAGTACGATCTGAGCGCCGCGCAAATGAGTCTTCAACTCGTCCAGGGTGGTTTCGATCTCCCATCGCTCGTGATAAAGAGCGGCCAATTCTTTGGCCGGTGCCTGCTGGGGATCGAGGATGGTGGTGATTAGCCGGTAGATCGGCTCGGCGTCGGCGACGTTTTTCAAGTGGTAATCGATGACGCGGACCATAATCCCGTTGCGCTTTTTCCGCCGGTCCTTAGTGGAGGCATAAATGCGGCTGAGATAGGAGCCGTCGGGCAGGCGTTTTTCCACGTCCAAGCGTGCATTCTGACGCGTGCGCCATAGCAAATCTGCTCCCGTGTTGGCTGCTGTCCGCCAGAGTTTGTAACCGGGGAAAAACCGGTCGGCCATGCACAGCATTCCCTTGCGGAGCGAAGGAATCACTTTCTCGGCCAGCGTGAGTTCATCGGTGGCGTATCGATCCATGTGCGCGCCCCACAACACGTGCGTCCCGTTCTCCAGCAGTGCCACAAACCGGATCTTGGGGAAAGCGCTGGATCCTCGACTGGAGCCTGGACGCCCGAAGTCCTGGTCGTTTTCCGCCGTATCGGCCACATCCAGCGTGCTGCCATCCAGGCTGACCAGTCGCCATTGCCGGTACCAAGCGCCTTTGGTGCGCTTCCCCGCAATAGGAGCTACCACTGCCGCATAGAGTTTCTTCAACGGCTCGGCGCCCAACCGGCTGCGCGCCTGGGAAATGCCGGATTTACCCGCCACCTTCACCCTGGCGGAAGGATCGAGCAGCCACTGCACGCCCTCTAGCAGGCAACGCAGGACTTCACGGTAGGAAGACCGCATGTACAGCGCCAGCGCGATGACGTAATAGACCACCACATGCGCCGGCAAATCGCGCTCGCGGATACTGGCGCGATGGGTCTGTTCCAGAACCTCACGGATTTTCTCGACGGGGAAGAACTTGGCAATCACGCCGAGGCTAATGTAGTCAGTGATCCGGCTGCCAGCCGGCAACTCCGCCAGTGTGCGCGCCATCGGGATCTCCTCAACGATCGCACCTGGCAGGAATCTCCGCACGCCTCGGAGCGGCATCGAGAACCGAAATCAGACGATACGGGAAGTGGCCCCGGATAGCCTGGTTGAAATAACGCCCCTTGGATGAAGCATCCAGCAGCGATTGATGTACCGCAGCGGGCACACTGAAATATTGATAGACTGCCCGGCTACAGAACTCCAGTTGCAATAATTCTCGGGCATCGTCGTACGAAACCGTCACAAGCGTGGTTGATTCCACGGCGGTAACGCGCATGGGACAACCTCCTTCCGGAGGCATCAGCCCCAAAAACAGAATATCATGAAAATGTTGTTAAGTGAACAGTATTGGGCCTAGACCGTGGATTCCTCGGTGCGCTGGAAGAGTTCGTACGGCTTCCCCTTGAAGAGGACCGGCGTAACGAGCGCTCCGAACTTGACTGGCTCGTCGGAGCTGTGTGAGAGGTCCACCAGACGGTAGGGCCGGCATCCTCCCTCCATCGCGAGCATTGTCACCCCGAGTTTTGGATTGTGCACCAGAGATCCCGCTTTCAGAGATGTGGTGTCGGATTCCAGCCCGAGCAAACTCTTGTTGCCAGAAGTCTCGACATCCGCGATCAACTGCGCCAATTGCTGGAGTCGGGTTTCTGTACGGCTCATCTGCGCCGGCGGGACAGCGTCCGACGCCGGGAACCGCTTCTTGAGATTACCCTGGTCCGCCTGGGCGCAGTGGGCACGCACTTTCCATATGAAGCGCGCCGCGACCAGTTCGGCTGATGCGACCGCAATGCTCTCCGGGATCTCTTCCTTCCCTTCGCCGTTTGAGTAGTAGTGGACCATGTACGCCGCTGCCCACTTGACGCATGTCCAAAGGAATGAGAGGCCCTTCGTGAGCGCATCGCCATCGAACCCTTCCCACGATGATTTCGCGACCTTGTCCAAGAACCCACCGGCCTTCTTGCTGCCCGCAAGCGCCCGGCACACCCGCAAAACGTAATTGGCAAAGCACCAGGGGTGGAGGCAGATAAACTCTTCACCATCACTCGATTCAGTGATTCGGTTGGCAAGAAAAGCTCCAATGTGGGTCATCCAGATCTGGCGGGCGACTCCGTTGGGGGCCAAGCTCTGGAGGTCCTCGACATACTCGAGTGACTTTTCGATCGATGCGGCCGCGCGGTCCAACCGCCGCTCGAGGCGGCTGATTGCCTTCTCCAACTTTTCCCCAGAGGTATCCGAATGACGCTGTTTCTCCTCGCCCGTAGCCTTGCCTTTTTGAGCTTCGATCTGGCGGTGCTCGGCTTCCTCTTTTTCGAGCCGAGAATCGTCGTACGTCTCGTCTTCATCTTTGAGGGTCTGGCTGCCACCCATGGGCGAAAGTGGCTGAACGAGACTGGCCAGGATGTCCAGATCGATGCGGTCGCCGGTCCAGTGATGACCGTTGACCGCATCGGACTTTGCATCCGTGTAGAAGAACTCGGCTGGCTGTTCCGTGGCACCTTCGGTTTGATCGACTTTTTCCTTTTCGGAGCCGGATCGCTTGCCTGATCCGATTTTGATCACTTCGAAGTCGCGAAACTGGTCCAACAACTCGAACAGTACCGTCCCGAGGACGGCTCCGTCCTGCATCGCGCTGACGTAATCGCCTGCCTTGGTACCGGCAGAGCCACCGGCCCTCCGTTGGCTTCCGACGGAGGGCCAGGTGATACCGACGGGGTTAGACAGGGCGTCGCCAGATTCGCTCGCAATCCAGCCAAACCGAAACGCGTCCTCGCTCTTCACCGAGTGTGCGACAAAGGAATCGCCTTCGCGATGGATTGCGGTCGTGGCACTCGGCCGGGCCGTGCACCGATCAGACAGAGCCAGCCGGGAGTTCTTTGGGGGCTCTCCCGATGCCAGCGACAATCGATACCCGGATTCCACCGCCGCAACCGCCGACAACAGGCACTTGAATTTGGACTCCGGCCGCTCGTCCATGGCCGGAGGCCAGAGTTTCTCGCCGAGTTCCTTCTCTACGCTGTTCGCCTTCAATGAAGCGGCCAGCCCCAGGTGCTTCACGATCTCGCCTTTGGACGCTGGTGGCAGAACAACCACGACTTCCGTATTTGTCGCGCTCAACGCGGGCGCGGAAGCGTTTGCGGAACCGAAGATACACGTTTCCGTGGCGCCGTGGCCGAAAAGGAGAATTTTCGCGTGCTCCCGAACATCCTTTCGCTGGCGCTTTTCCGGAGGATAGGGATCGGCGAACGGCCGCCAAACCACGGATGCGCCCAGCTTTTGGACAGCCCGGCCATCAACCTCAATGTGATCCGGCTGAACAATGCAGACCGGCTTCGCCTTCGACAGCGGCAGCAGCTTCCGCATGCCGTTGAGCTCCCGATCGAAAGAGGAACTGCATATCACCAGCTCATCTGCCTTCTTCGTTGGCAGACATTCGGCGATTTGCGTCAGGAGTTCAGGCTTGCCCGGTCCGCCGATCAGAATCTTTCGACCATCCTCCACGGGAGGCGAAGATAGCCACGGCGCCATTTGGCGGGCGCTCTTGATTTGTTTGCGCACCGTGTCGGAGGCTCGTAGACTGAGTTCTTCGACCAATCCGAACAGGGCCGGAAACGCGACGTGCGGGCCGCTCGCCTTGTCAGCATCGAAGTCAAACAGGCCGAGAACCTCGGCATTTCGGATCAGTCCGCCGATCGTGGTATTACCGGATCCCACAAGGAGCCGTCCATGTCGAGGACCCAGCAGCAGATACACCTTCGGGTGGAATGCTCCGGCCTGCCAGATTGGTGTTACGGAATACTGCTTCCCGGCGTGCAGGGCGGCAGTCTGCGCCTGGATGTCCTGGATGTAACAGGAGAGATCGCAGAAAACGACTTGATTCCAGACGCCGACTCGATTCAGTGCGCGACGGACCAGCCCGTCGTACAGCGGCAGATCGAGACCGTACGTCAGGATGATGCTGGACCGCAGGTCATGCCCGGAATGCCCGAGCATCTCGATCACGTCAAACATGATGGGCCTCCAAGACTGCCTTCCCGATTTCGGAGATCTCCACTCCAGCAGTCGTGAGCCGAATGCAATGAAGATCCTCCGCAACCCGGAATCCCTGCTTGACGCGCGGCGCGGTATACGTGGGCAGCGGCAACCGCTCTGCAACCAGCAGGAGACGCCCTTCCTCGGGGCGGTACTTAAATGTGGACACTCCTTGATTGGCCAACTTCCGGGTGGCGACGCGTAGATGCCGGTAGATCACCCATTCGAGGAGCAACTCCTCCAGGAATGCTCCGGTACTCTCGGAGGATCGGCTTTCCGCCCGATCCCACCATCGACGAAGGTGAACCTCGTGGTTGGAGGCCATCTCAACTGCATTAGGGATGGGCGCAAATGGATGCGAGCCACTCCTGCCCCGATCCGTCGCAAGGCGGCCCAATAATCTGGCAGACAGAGCGGGCACGGCAGCCATGTCGCGATCGCCGACGGCCGATCCGAGCCGGTCCGCCAGAGCCCACGTGCTCAATGGCCCCCACGGTTCACCGTCTGGGGGAGTATCAGGCAGGCGAGTGGCCGTTATCCAATCGGCGACCGTACGGGGCAGAGCCGGGAGAGCGGGCCTGTTGGCATCGCCAGCGATGCCCGCCATCGCGCGATCGGCGAGAACCTTCACCAGTTCAGCGGGACGGCGCGGTTCAAGATCGACCTCCTGAAGACCGGCATAGAAGAGACACTCCAGGCAGTAGTTGAGAAGGTCGTTGCGTTGATAGGCGCCCCAGGCCATAGCCGCGTTCGAAAGCGCCTCGGGAATCGTCCATGCGCGCCCGTCAGGGAGACAGTTTGCCATGCACGACCATCGAAACTCGTACGCAAGAGAATCGTCGATAACGCCGGACTCGCGCAAGAACTGCAGCATCAGCAGGAGCGATGTTCGGCGCCAGTGTATATGCTCAGATTGCTGGCCCTGGCACAGACCTGGATCGTCGCCGAAGAAAAGCTGCCGAAGCAGCGTAGCCTCCTCGGAATCGGGTTCTATCGCAGCAGGATGAACCGCTTTACCAATGCGGCCGAGTTCATCGATTCGTGCGCGGCCTTCGATCGCAAGGCCCTTCAGTTCTTCGAAGGCTTTCTTGTGATCAAGCGTTTGGGCGATTCTCTTGCCGGCGTAATTCGATAGTTGAACATCGGGCCACGTTGCGGCGCTATGTCCGTGCAGGACGCCGAGTTCTCTCAGCGGCCCCTTGTAGTACTGGCCAAGTCCACCCTCCGGATTCTTGAAGTAGAAGCCCGACTGCGGCACGGCGCCGGATTCTTCTACCGCCGACAGGCTGTGCAAGTCGACTTTCGCTGCAGGTGGCTGGCCCTTGACCAGCAGGCTTGCCCGGTCCGCGCCCACTACAGCGCTGCCCAGATCCTGGCCAAGCTCCTGTTCGTATGCCATACAGGCGACGGCGTACGTGAAATCGAGCGCGCGGAACCAATTTCGCCACGCCGCCCTCGTCCTCAGTTTGGGGCCGTCCTGGGCATACCTGTGCACAGTCCACGGGTAAAACGAATAGTAGCGAGCCCGCTCGGTGACGTTGGTTATTCCCGGCAGCATCGCCTGGTACAAATTGACGGAGACCAGTTCTATGCCAAGGTGGTCCAGTCCGTCGATCACTTTCCGGTCGCGGAGAATCCAGTCGATGTCGGTACGTGACTTGCCCTTATCTTTTGCCATGGAGACCCCGCTACAAGATTCGGCAGAAATGCGCGCCGTTCAAAAAAGCCGCTTATTCGTTCTGCAATCGCCGGCGACTGGAGCCAGAGTCCAACCTCGACGTCTCTTTCCTGGGTTGCCTCGGTGAAGTTCGCAGAGGAGACGAATACTTCGAACCCGTCCACCACGATGCATTTGCGTGCAGCGCTACGCAGCCTTTTGGATCGCCTACCAGGGACGTTGGCTGAAATCCCAATCGGGCAAAAGTGCGGATGAGATCGTCACCGCACAACGAGCGTAGCCTGGGCATCAGGCGACCGCCGGAAGCTCCATGGTGGCCAGGATGGTAGGATCGTCCGACAAGCCCATGGCGGCCAGGTCTTCGCCTTCCAGGTGCAGGGAAATCGCCTCTCGAATATTGGCCGCCAACTCGTCGAGAGTGGCTGCCTCGGTTACGACCGGCAGGTCCGGACACTCAGCCACGTACTTTTGTTCGCCTCGAAAGATCCGTACCTGAATCGTGCGCTTCATCGGCGTGGACTCCTCAACCACTTTACCATTCGGCGACGGGACCGCCCTGGGCCGGTGAAGAGGATTCGGGATCGACGTTACGTGAGAGGCTGAATTCCGATAGCGCTCAGCCGCCTGACTCCGGGCGAGGCGCGCTGCTAATGCGCCAAATGCATGTCGTGCTCTTGTAGGATCGGTGTCCGGTGATGCGTCTATAAAGAACGTCCGGATCAAGGTCCGCTCCGTTCGGCCAGGCTACAGTGCCCAGTTCGAGATCGACGCGAACCTGCGTGAAGTTGGCGGGGTCACGCAGCGGCTCGAAGACTCCGCGAAAGCTGAGATCGTGCGCGAGATCGACCACGCCCTCAACGCCGTCCTCGAACCGAAGATGCAAGCGATAATCGCCGAGGGCTTCCGCGGCAACGATGTCTTTCAGCATGATCTACTCCAGTGCCCACTACGCACCAGCCCAAGTCTGTATTTTACCGAAGACCGGTGGGGCGCTCGATCTCCGTTTCCGCCACCCTCGACAGCCAGGGGGACGCATGGCGATCACACGTCCCCAATTCCGCCATCCCACTGACCCCAAAGGGCAGCCACTGATCGGCACGCCAACCGCTCCACTCCCCGATGCTATCCTGAAGTCGGAATTGGCAACGGTGTTCGGTCCTCCGGGGATCCACGCCCATGGGGTCTCGAAAAATGGCCATATGTCATTGATTCAAAATGTGTTATAAGAAATTGGTTTCGTCTGGTCAAATTCGATTCGAATCGGCAAATCCGCCCCCGCGAACCGTCCGCGTACCAACAACCCCTCGCCCTGCTATTCTGTACGGTGGCATTCGAACCACCCGCGAAAGGAGAACTTCTAAGTGAGAGTCGGCGTATTCACCGCCTTGTTGGCGCAACTATCCCTCGACGATGTTCTGAAGAAGCTCAAGAGCATCAATATCGATACCGTGGAACTCGGAACAGGCAATTATCCGGGCGATCCACACTGCAAGCTGTCCATGTTGGACAGTAAGGCCGAACTGAACGAATTCAAGAATAAGCTGGCGGACAACGGCTTCACCATCAGCGCCCTGAGCTGCCACGGCAATCCGCTTCACCCCGATCAGGTGCGCGCCAAACACGATCAGGAAGTCAGCCGCAAAACCATCCGCCTGGCCGAAAAACTGGGCGTTCCCGTGGTCATCGATTTCTCCGGCTGCCCAGGCGACTGCGACAAATCCAAGTGGCCCAACTGGGTCACCTGTCCCTGGCCGCCGGACTACCTGGAGATCCTGAAGTGGCAGTGGGAAGCCAAGGTGGCGCCCTACTGGATCAAGCAGGCCAAATTCGCCGCCGATCACGGCGTCAAGGTCGCCATCGAAATGCATCCCGGCTTCGTGGCCTACAGCCCGGAGACCATGCTCAAGCTGCGCGCCATCGCCGGCCCGTCCATCGGCTGCAACTACGATCCCAGCCACATGTTCTGGCAGGCGATCGATCCCATCGCCGCCATCCGCGTGCTGGGCGACGCCATCTTCCACGTCCACGCCAAAGACACCCAGATCTACGAACGCAACCTTCCGCTGACCGGCGTGCTCGACACCAAGTCCTACACCGACGAGCGCAACCGCGCCTGGATCTTCCGCACCTGCGGCTACGGCCATGGCGCGGAATGGTGGAAGGAGTTCGCCTCCACGCTGCGCATGTTCGGCTACGATTACGTGCTCTCCATCGAGCATGAGGACAGCCTTCTGTCGCCCGAGGAAGGTCTGCGGAAAGCTGCCGATTTTCTGAACGGCATCGTGATGAAGGACCAGCCCGCCGCTGCCTGGTGGGTGTAGCCGGTGCGCTTCCTCCTTATGCTGGCCTGCGCGGGATCCCTCTTCGGGGAGTTCCGCGCGGGCGCCTTTAAGACCGTCATCACCCCACCCGTCGAGGGCCGTACGCCTGTCTACATGGCGGGGTTCGGACACAACCGGGTGGCCCTCGCCGTGCATGACGATCTCTACGCGCGCTGCCTGGCGTTCAGCACCGGCCAAAAGCCGCTGGTGGTGTGCGAGGTCGATCTGATCGGCCTGTTCCTCGACGATGTACAGCGCGTGCGCGCGAAAGTCCCGGAGGCCGCTGTGGTGGTAGCCTCCACGCACGTGCACGAAGGCCCCGACACCATGGGGCTGCGGGGTCCGGCAGCGGGGCAGTCGGGAATCGACGAGGCCTACAACAGCTTCGTGGTAGATCGCGTGGCCGAAGCCGCCAAGGGCGCGCTCGCCGCGCTGGTTCCGGCCACACCGTCTCTGGCGGTGGTCCACAGCGCGGAACTCGATTCGTTCATTCACGACGACCGCCCGCCGGTGGTGCACGACCCCGACCTGATCGTCCTCTCGCTCACCGGCAAGGACGGCAAGCGCATCGCCACGGCGGTGAACTGGGCCAATCATCCCGAGACGCTGGGCTCGCGCAATACCGCGATCAGCGCGGACTATCCGGGATTCTTCTACAAACGCCTGGAAGCCAAGCTGGGCGGCATGGCCGTGCTTTGGAATGGCGCAGTAGGTGGGATGCAGTCGCCGCTGGGCGCCAGGATCAAAGACCCAGCCACGGGCGCGGTCGCGGCCGAGAACAGCTTCCGTAAGACCCAGATCCTCGGCGAGCGGATCGCCGACCTGGCGGCTGACGCGGCGCGTCCCGCCAAGCCCGTGCGCATCGACAAAGTCGAGTTCGCCGAACGCATCGTCACCATACCGGTGACCAATCCCGGCTTCGCGATGGCCGCCCAGGCGGACCTCTACAAAGGCCGCAAGAAAACTACTGCGGAAGGCGCCACGACTACGTCAGTCGGATTGATCCGCATGTCGGGTAGCCAGCCCGTGCTGGCCATCGCGCTAGTGCCGGGCGAGATGTATCCGGAGTTGAGCGTGGGCGGCGTGGAGCGCTACGCGGGCGCCGATTTTCCGGATGCTCCCATCGAGACGCCCATCAAGCAAATGTTGCAGGCGCCGTTCAAGATGCTGATAGGCCTCGCCGACGACGAGATCGGCTACATCATCCCGAAAGCGGAGTGGGACGAGAAAGCGCCTTACCTGCAGAACGCCAAGAAGGCCTGGTACGGCGAGGAGAATTCCGTGGGGCTGGACGCTGCCGCGCGCATCGCGGCCACGATCGAGGAGCTGGCCCGCAAGCGCTAGTGACAACCCAAACAGTGGAACTTCCGCCCGTGGCACACCGCGCAAGTGGTCTTGTCCAAACTTAACTTGCCGCTCGTGTGAGTGTCCAGGAAATCGGGCGAGTGACTGGCGGGCTTCAGCTCAGCCCCTTTCGCGTGGCAGAATTCGCAGCTATACGGTGGATCGATCTGGTTGTGGCACACCAGGCAATCCGCCATTTGCGGCAGTCCGCTCCGGTCCGGCCGGTCGGAAACCTCCAGCCCGCGATGGCAAGCCTGGCACGGATTCAGGGTGTTGAGTTGTGCTCGCAACTCTGGCGCAGCGGGCGTAAGGTACGTCTTCTTATTGATCGCGGCGGCGATCAAAGGCGCCAGATTGCCGAGCTTCAGATGCAGTTGGTGGTCGAACCGCGCGAGCCGTGTCGCGATTGGCGGGCCGATTTCCGCGGTTTTATGACACCTCACGCAAGCGCTAGCGGCAGGCCGCAGATTGTCGCCCGCATGGCAAACGGCGCAGTCCAGCTTCGCCGCCAAATGAACGCGGTGCGAGAATGGCTGCGCCGTCTGCGCAGCGGCCACGCCAGCGATCGCGATCAGCAGGACAGGAATTCGCAATTAGTGTTTATAACTCACCCGCCAGATCTTGTTGCCGCCATCGTCCGATATCAGCAGGCTGCCATCGGGCAGGATCAACAATCCCACCGGACGGCCCCACACGTCGCGGCTGTCGGGCGCTATCATCCAGCCAGTGAGGAAGTCGCGCGGGGCGCCAGCCGGCTGGCCACCGAGGAACGGGACGAATGCGATCTTGTATCCGACCCGCTGGGCGCGGTTCCAGGAGCCGTGCAGAGCCAGAAACGCGCCGCCGCGATATTCGGCGGGAAACTGCTTGGCAGTGTAGAATTCGAAGTCGAGCACCGCCTGGTGCGCCGGAATCAAAGGCACGTCGGGAACGATGGTCTTGGCAACCAGGTCGGGCGCCTGGCCCTTGTTGCGCGGATCTTCATTCGGGCCGATATAGGCATACGGCCAGCCATAGAAGCCGCCCTGTTGCACGTGCGTAAAGTAATCGGGCACCAGGTCGTCGCCCAGCGCGTCGCGCTCCTGCACCGCTGCCCACAGCGTATCGGTCCCGGGGAACCAATGCAGCCCGATCGGATTGCGCGTGCCCGCGGCGTAGGTCTCGTGACCGCTGCCATCGGGATTGTAGCGGTTGATGGCCGCGCGCACGGGGTCCTCGCCGGGCGAAACGTTGGAACCCGAGCCGACCCCCACGTAGAGCTTGTCGCCCGCGCGATCGAACAGCAAGCTGCGCGTCCAGTGGCCGTGCCCGAATCCCTTCAGCGAGATTACTTCCTCCCCCGGCCCGGCGGTCATGGCTTTCGCGTCGTACTTATAGCGCTTGATGGACTCCGGTTCGCCTACGTAAAGATACTCGTGCCACAACGCCAGTCCGTAAGGGCGATCCAGGCCGGCGATCAACTTCTTGCGGTCGTGCGCCTGGTAGCCATCGGCTTTGTTCAGCGGAATCGCATAGACGGTTCCATCCGGACCCTCCGCGGCGTCGCTGAGCAGCAACTCGCCGCCGGGGCCTAGC
>Ga0224557_1001336_pt1 | contig 24093 bp, 20 predicted proteins | sample 714S31014metaG_FD_180677 | JGI IMG/M metagenome (GOLD analysis project Ga0224557, IMG submission 180677) | Peat soil microbial communities from Stordalen Mire, Sweden - 717 S3 10-14 | ecosystem: Environmental > Terrestrial > Soil > Wetlands > Peat | place: Sweden: Norrbotten County, Stordalen... | reverse complement strand
CGACCACACGACGGCGCCGTTACGAGCGTCGAGCGCGTTCAGGATTCCGGTCGCACCGAATGTGTAGACGCGGCCGTTGCCGAGGGTGGGCGTCGCGCGCGGACCGGCGCCGGCATTGGACTCCCAAAACCGGGCCGCATCACGGTGTCTCCACACCGGCTTGCCGGTGGCCGCGTTGTAGCAGGCGACGATCTCGTCGCTACCGCGCTGCTCCTGGGTGTAGAGGAGATCGCCGCGGACCGCGAAGGACGACCAGCCCGGTCCGATGGGCCTGCGCCAAAGCTGGACCGGCGGCGACGCCGACCAGTCGGTCGCGATCCGCACGCCGGGGACGATGCCGTCGCGATGGGGTCCGCGAAAGCCGGGCCAGCCGGCACCTGTCTCGGCTGCTGCTGGAGCCGCCGGGAGCTTCGCCGGAGGCGCCGGGAGCGCGGCTGGAGCGGCTGGGAGCACCGCTGGAGCGGCATCTGGAGCGGCTGGGGGCGCCGGAGCCGCTGGCTCGTCGACGGTCTGAGCCAGGAGCCGCTGCTCGGGAGTCTTCGACCAACGCCACGCGAGATCCGAACCGGCGCCACTAACGCCATTGGTTCGCAGAAGGGCAAACACGCCGCACGCGAGCAGGATGGTCGCGACCATCGTCGCGCGCCGAGGTCTGTCAGAGAGGCGCCGGCTGGCCACCGCCCAGACGCCAAGGGCGAGGCTCACGAACGGGATGGCGTAGATGGGGAACATCATCCCCATCATCCCCGTCGCAATCGAAACGTGGATGATGCGCGATGTCGCGAGCAGCGCGACGATCGTCAGGACGACGGCGCCCCAGCGCTCGAGCATAGGCGCACGACTGAAGAAAGCCCACCACACGACGATGGCCAACGCGCACAAGAGTCCGCCGAGGATGGCGAATGCAAAGTCCTCGGGCATGACGATGGGGACGCCAAACCTGACCAGGCATAGCAGCACGACGGCTACCACGCCGGGCCATAGCCGGAGCGGCTTCCGAGGAGTCGGTTCGCCGGTTTGCGAGATGGTCATATTATGACGATACTCTCCTCACAAGCAATTTGTTCCGTTTTCCCGTTGATAGTAGGCTGGAGGGCGGGCATTTTGCCCGCAGCCGCCTTTTAGGCGGCCAGAGCCGGCTAAAAAGCCGGCTGCGGCCAAGATTGGCCGCCCTCCAACTGGCTTGACACCAGTCGCGGAATTCTGCAAAATTAGAGTACGGGCGAACAAAAGGCGAATATGGGTGCCGTGGCGCTGGGCCGGGATTTCGAATTTAGAGTGGACAGACCGGAGGTCTGTCCTACCGGCTTGGCGGAGGTGGATGCAATGGCTGGCGGCCTGCCACAAGGGTGTTTGACCGAAGTCTACGGGCCGGCATCCTCGGGGCGGACCAGCCTGATGCTGGCGGCCATGGCGCAGTCCACCGGCCGCGAGAATGTATGCGCGCTGGTGGATGCGAGCGACGCTTTCGATCCGGCATCGGCCGCGGCGGCCGGCGTACGGCTGGAGCGGCTCTTGTGGGTACGCTGCGGCGGCAATGCCGAGCACGCCTTGAAGGCCGCGGATCTGCTGGTGCAGGGCGGTGGATTCGGCCTGGTGGTGATGGATCTGGCGGATACCCCGGCCGTCACCGCGCGGCGCATTTCGATGACTTCCTGGTTCCGCCTGCGGCGCGCTGTGGAGCATACGTCCACGGTGCTGCTAGTGATGGAGCAGCAGCCGAATGCCAAGACCTGCGCTTCGCTCACGATGGAGATGCGGTGCGAGCGGGCGGCTTGGCCGGGAACGGGGCGGCCTGAGAGGCCGCCGCAGGCCGAGGGCCTGCCCCACAGTTTGCTGCGCGGCATCCGGGTACGCGTGGAGCGGCGCAAGCCCGTGCCGGCGATGGCCGCATGTTTTGAATCGCGCTGGTAGGGATTATGTTTGCGGCGATCCATGCCACGCCTGGCGATTGGGAAAAGCTGCTGCGGCTGGCGCAGGAATTTTCGCCGCTGGTGGAGCGGACCGCCGCGGACACCGTAGCGCTGGATGCCGACGGGCTGGAGCGCATCCACGGCTTGCCCCAGCAAATCGCGGCGGCCCTGGCGCGCCGCGCCGGGGAACGCGGACTACAGGCCAGCGTGGCCATCGCGGCGAATTTGGATACGGCGGTGCACGCGGCGCGCGGATTTGCGGGCGTGAGCGTGATTCCTTACGGCGATGAAGCCAAATATCTGGGCAGCCTGCCGCTCACGTTGTTGGGTACAACGCCCGAGATGCTGGAGACGCTGGAGCGCTGGGGCATCCGGCGGTTCCGCGACTTGGCCGCGCTGCCGGAACTGGGACTGGCGGAGCGGCTTGGTCCGGAGGGGTTGCGCTTGCACAAACTGGCGCACGGCGCGGGCGACCGGCCGCTGGTCCCCATGCGAGAGCCGCTCCATTTTGAAGAAGAAGCGGAACTGGAATATCCGGTGGAGTTGCTGGAGCCGCTGCTGTTCGTGCTGGCGGGGCTGTTGAGCGGTTTGCGCGCGCGCCTGGTTTCGCACGGCCTGGCGACCAATGAATTGCGGCTGCGTTTGAAGCTGGAAAATCGGGGCGAGCACATACGCACGCTGCACTTCCCCGTTCCCATGCTGGACACCAAGGCATTTTTGAAACTGCTGGATCTGGATCTGGGCGCGCATCCGCCGCCGTCGCCAGTGGTGAAGGTATGGCTGGAAGCGGAGCCGGCCAAGCCGCGTGCGGCGCAGACCGGTCTCTTTATTCCTCTCGCGCCCGAGCCGGAAAAGCTGGAACTGACGCTGGCGCGGTTGCGGGGGTTGGTGGGTGAGGGGAACGTGGGATCGCCGGAGTTGCTGGATACGCATCGGCCGGGGGCGTTTGCGATGCGGGGCTTCGGAGACACGGAGACGCGGAGACGCGGAGACACGGCGATGGTTATGCGGGCTATACGGCCGGCGCGAGCGGCTCGGGTCCAGATGGCTTCGGGGCAGCCGGTGCATGTGCAGGCGGAAGGGGTGCGCGGGCATGTGACCGCTGCTGCGGGGCCTTGGCGGACTTCCGGAGATTGGTGGACTGCCGATCCGTGGGCTCGCGATGAATGGGACGTCGCGCTGAGCGACGGCGCTCTCTACCGGATTTGTTGCGCGCAGGGGCGATGGTTTGTGGAGGGTAGCTATGACTGAGAAAGCTATCAGCTTTCAGCTATCAGCTTCGGGCGCGCGCTGGTTTGGCTGAAAGCTGATCGCTGAATGCTGAAAGCTATGTACGTCGAACTCCATGCTCGCTCGGCCTTCAGCTTTTTGCAGGGGGCGTCGGTGCCCGAGGATCTGGTTTCCGCTTGCGCCGACCTGGGCATTCCGGCCATGGCGCTGCTCGACCGGGACGGCGTCTATGGCGCGCCGCGCTTTCATATGGCGGCGAAAATTACGGGGATGCGCGCGCACATTGGCTCCGAGATTACCTGCACGAATGGCAAGCGCTATCCGCTGCTGTGCGAAAACCGCGAGGGCTATCGGAACCTGTGCCGCCTGGTTACACGCATGAAATTACGCGCCAAAAAAGGCGCAGGCGCCGCCACTTTGGAAGAGATCGCGGAGTTTGCGAACGGGTTGATTTGCATCACGCCGGATATCGATGAAACGCTGGCCGGCATTTTCGGCAAACGGCATCTCTATGCCGAATTGCAGCGGCACATGGACCGTCACGAGGAAGCCCGCAACCAGGCCATCGTCGAAAAGGCGCGGCGCCTGGGCATTCCGCTGGTGGCCACCAACGGCGTTTGCTACGCCAGTCCGCGGCAGCGGGAAGTGCTGGACGTGCTCACCTGCGTGCGCGAAAAAGTGACGCTCAAGACCGCCGGGCGGCTGCTCTCGCCCAATGCGGAGCGCTATGTCAAGTCCGGCGCGGAGATGGCGCGGCTATTCGCGGATCTGCCGGAAGCCATCGCGCACACCGGCGAGATTTCGTCGCGCCTGGAATTCACGCTGGCGGATCTGGGCTACGAATTTCCGCGCTATCCGGTGCCGGAAGGCGATAGCATGGCTTCGTTCCTGCGCAAGCGCACGGATGAAGGCGCGCGGCGGCGCTACCATCCGTATCACGACAAAGCGCGGAGGCAGATCGAGCGCGAGCTGGCGCTGATCGAAAAGCTGGCGCTGGACGGCTATTTCCTGATCGTTTGGGACATCGTGAATTTCTGCCGGGACCGCGGCATCCTGGCGCAGGGGCGCGGCTCGGCAGCCAACAGCGCGGTGTGTTATGCGCTGGGGATCACGGCGGTGGACCCGGTGGGGATGGATCTGCTATTCGAGCGCTTCCTGTCGGAGGAGCGCGGCGAGTGGCCGGATATCGACCTGGATTTGCCCAGCGGCGATCAGCGGGAGCGCGCCATCCAGTATGTCTACGAGCGCTACGGCAAGCTGGGCGCGGCCATGACGGCCAACGTGATTACCTATCGCGGGCGCTCGGCGGCGCGCGAGGTGGGCAAAGCGCTGGGCTTCGAGGTAGTGACGCTGGACCGCCTGTCGAGCCTGGTGCGGGCGTGGGAATGGAAGGACCCCAGCGATACGCCCGAGCGGCATTTCAGCGACGCCGGCCTGGACCTGGGCAACCCGCGCATTCGTAAATTCCTGGAGCTGTACCAGGCGGTGCAGGATCTGCCGCGGCACCTGGGGCAGCATTCCGGCGGCATGGTGATCTGCCAGGGGCAACTGGACTCGGTAGTGCCGCTGGAGCCGGCCACCATGCCCGGCCGCGTGGTGGTGCAGTGGGATAAAGAAGACTGCGCCGACATGGGCATCATCAAGGTGGATCTGTTGGGGCTGGGCATGCTGGCGGCCATCGAGGAGTGCCTGGTGCACATCCGCGAATCTTACGGCGAAGAGGTAGACCTGGCGCAGCTTCCGGCGGACGATCCGGCGGTGTATGGCGCGCTGCAAAAAGCCGACACCATCGGCATGTTCCAGGTGGAGAGCCGTGCGCAGATGTCGTGCTTGCCGCGGCTGCGGCCGGCGCGTTTTTACGACATCGTGGTGCAGGTGGCCATCATCCGGCCGGGACCGATCGTGGGCAAGATGGTGCATCCTTATTTGCGGCGTCGGCAGGGACGGGAGCGGGCCGACTGTCTGCATCCGTCGCTCGAGCCGGTGTTGCAGCGGACGCTGGGCGTGCCGCTGTTTCAGGAACAGTTGCTGCGCATCGCCATGATCGCGGCGGGATTCACGGGCGGGCAGGCGGAGGAGTTGCGGCGGGCGATGGGTTTCAAACGCTCGGAAAAGCGCATGAAAGAGATCGAGACGCAGTTGCGCGCGGGCATGGACCGCAACGGCATCCGCGGCGCGGTGCAGGACCAGATTGTGCTGGCCATCACCTCGTTCGCGCTATACGGATTTCCGGAATCGCACGCGGCCAGTTTTGCGATGATCGCCTATGCCAGCGCGTATTTGAAGTGTCACTACCTGGCGGCGTTCACGGCGGCTTTGCTGAATAATCAGCCGATGGGATTCTATCATCCGTCGATTCTTATAAAGGATGCCCAACGCCACGGTCTGCGCGTATTGCCGGTGGATGTTAGTAAGTCGGGGTGGTTGTGTAGTATCGAGCGAGGGGGCGAGGGGGCGAGGGGGCGAGGGGGCGAGTTGTATTTGCGGCTGGGATTTCGTTATGTGAGAGGGATGCGGCAGCCGGTGGCGGAGGCTATCGTGCGCGCGCGGGCTGAGCGGCCTTTCACCAGCGTGGATGATTTGGCCTTGCGCGTCCCGGAGTTGCGCAAAGACGAGATGAAGATGCTGGCGGAAGTTGGCGCACTGAATCCGTTGCAGGAAATTCACCGGCGCGATGCGTTGTGGATGGCGGAGCGCGCGGTGCGGCCAGTGGGTCCATTATTGGAACAATTGGAAGCGGCCGAAGGCGATTCGCCGCTGGCGCGCATGACTGTCGAAGAACGGCTGACATCCGATTTCCGCGGCACGGGAGTGACTATCGGCCGGCATCCGATGGCCTATCGGCGGACGGAGATGCAGGCGCTGGGAGTGACTCCGGCGGCGTATCTGGCGCGCGTTCCGCATGGCCGGTTGGTGCGCATTGCGGGATCGGTGATCGTGCGGCAACGGCCTGGGACGGCGAAAGGTTTTGTGTTCCTGAGCATGGAGGACGAGACCGGGGTGATGAACGCCATCATCGAGCCTGCCACTTACGACCGCTACAAGCTGGTGGTGGTCGGCGAGCCGTTTTTGTTGATCGATGGCGTGCTGCAGAATCAGGATGGCGTGATTTCGGTGAAGGTGGGACGGGTGGAGGCGCTGCCCACGGGCGCGGCGGCGGAGTCGCACAATTTTCATTAAACGCGTTGTACGGATGTTGTAATATATAGAGCATATGATCCGTTCCTGCCGGGACAACGATGTCTCCCGGCTTTTGGACCGCCAGTTTAGCCGAAGATTTCAGTCGATTGAAAAGGCGGCACGCATCCGGCTCGAACTTCTGGACGGAGCGACCTCGCTCGAAGATCTCGGGCTACCGGGCCTGAGGTTGGAGGCGCTTAAAGGAGATCGCCGTGGCCAGTACAGTATTCGGATCAATGATCGGTTCCGGATTTGTTTCGCATGGCGCGATGGAGATGCACACGACGTGGAAATCGTGGATTATCACTAGAGAACTCAGGAGGCTGTGGACATGACCCATACAAAAGGGAGAAGGTTGCCGCCCATTCATCCTGGCGAGGTCCTACAGGATGTGCTCAACGAGGCGGGCCTGACGCCAAACGCTGCAGCTTTGGCTCTACGCGTGCCCGCGAACCGGATTGGAGGCATCCTGAAAGGACAGCGGGGCATTACGGGCGATACGGCGCTGCGGCTTGCCCGCTATTTCGGCACTTCTGGACAGATGTGGATGAATCTGCAGTCGAAATACGATTTGGCAGTGGCTGAGGATGCGCTTAGGGAGCGGATTGAACGGGAAGTTCTACCGCTCTCGGCCTGATCGCCGGTCCGCGAGTCGTCACGAGGGGCGGCCTGAGAGGCCGCCGCAGGCTGAGAGCCTGCCCCACAACTACTGCGCGGCCACAAACGTGACGCACACCGGCGAAACCACTTCCACCTTCTCTCCCGTCGGCGTCAGGCGGCCGTTGCTCGGATTCACCCGGAACACCACCACGGTATTCGAATTCTGGTTGGCGGCGAATAGATAGGCGCCCGTGGGATCGAGGGCGAAGTTGCGCGGCTCCTTGCCCAGCGTGGGGACCACCTCGATCAGCGTCAGCATCCCCTTGGCCGGGTCGATGGCGTAGACCGCGATGCTATCGTGACCGCGGTTGGAGCCGTAGAGGTAGCGGCCCTTGGGATCGACGACCAGTTCGGCCGTGCTGCTCCGGCCTTTGAAATCGTTGGGCAGCGTGGTGACGGTCTGCAACTCGTGGAGCGATCCTTTATCTCCATCCCAATCGAACGCGGTGATGGTGTTGCCGATTTCGTCGATGACGTACGCCCACCGTCCGTTGGGATGCAAGGCGAAATGGCGCGGTCCGGACCCCGGCTTCACGCGGCCGAAGGGCGGATCGTTGGGTGAGAGCTTGCCTTTCTCGGAATCGTAACGATAGACCATCAGTTTGTCGAGGCCCAGGTCGGCGACTACGGCGAAGCGGTTGTCGGGCGTCAGCACCACGTTGTGCGCGTGCGGTTCGCGCTGCCGCCCCGGATCCACGCTGGAGCCGAGATGCTGCACAAAGTCCGAGGCTTCGCCCAGCATGCCGTCCGCTTCGATCGGCAGGATAGCCACGCTGCCGCCGCTGTAGTTGGCTACCAGGACGTGGCTGCCGCTCTTGTCGACAGTGAGATGACAGGGGTCCGCGCCGCGCGATGCCACGGTGTTCAACGCGGTCAGCTTCCCGGAGTGGCGGTCGATCGAGAACGAAGAGACGGAGCCGCTCTTCGAATTCCGATAGTCTCCGATTTCGTTGGCGGCGAAAAGGTAACGTTGCGCGGGATCGACTGCCAGGAACGACGGGTTGGCGGTCTCCGCCGCCAGTTCAACCGGAGTCAGCTTGCCCGTGGACGGACGAAAGCGGCAGGCGTAAATGCCCTTGCTGCCCTTGCCGGTGTAAGTCCCGAAGTAGACCAGGTATTCGTGTGAAGTCTTGGCTGCGCGTGCCAGGCGCGCGGAGGGGAGCATGGCGGTTAAGGCCAGCAGCAAGACGGAAACATATTGAAGGCGTCGCATGGGTTCATGGTAATCGCATTTGCGCGCCGCCGGTGCAACCACCCGAAGAGCGGGGCTCAAGTCCCGCGCGGGCTTAAGCCCGCCCTCCATCGCGAAATCAGATAGAATAGTCTTATAGCTCGACCGCGAAAAACTCAGCGGGAGAAAAATCTATGCCTGAACGAACTATCCAAATCACGGAACTTATTTTGCGCGACGCCCATCAGAGCCTGATGGCCACGCGCATGGCCCTGGAAGATATGGCGCCGGCTTGCGAAGAACTTGATAAAGCGGGATTTTGGTCCATCGAGTGCTGGGGCGGCGCAACCTTCGACGCCTGCATTCGATTCCTGAACGAAGATCCCTGGGAGCGCTTGCGCACGTTCCGCAAACTGATGCCCAACTCGCGCCTGCAGATGCTGCTGCGCGGCCAAAACCTGCTGGGCTACCGGCATTACGAAGACGAAGTGGTGCGGCGCTTTGTGGAGAAGGCCGCCGAGAACGGCATGGACGTGTTCCGCGTGTTCGACGCGCTCAACGATATCCGGAATCTGCGAACGTCGCTCAAAGCCGTGCGCGCCACCGGCAAGCACGCCCAGGGCACCATCTGCTACACGATCAGCCCGGAGCACACCATTCCGGCCTTCGTCACCATGGCCGAGCAGCTCGTGGAATTGGGCTGCAACTCCATCTGTATCAAGGATATGGCCGGGCTACTGAAGCCTGGTCCGGCCTACGAGTTGGTCGAAGGCATCAAGACAGCTTGTGGGGACGATACGGTGGTGCAAGTGCATACGCACGCGACTACCGGAGTGACGCTGGTCAGCCTGATGGAAGCCATCAAAGCCGGCTGCGACATCGTGGATACCAGCATCAGCAGCTTAAGCCTGGGGCCCGGCCACAACCCGACCGAATCCCTCATCGAGATGCTGGAGGGTACTGGCTACCGCACCGTGGTCGATATGGAGCGCGTGCGCAAGGTGCGCGACTACTTTAATAAGGTCCGGCCGCGCTACGCCGAGTTCCTGACGGGATTCAACGGCGTGGATACGGATATTTTCCGCAGCCAGATTCCCGGCGGGATGATCTCCAACATGGAAAGCCAGCTCAAGCAGCAGGGAGCGGGCGACCGGATGCGCGAAGTGCTGGAGGAAGTGCCCAGTGTCCGGCGCGATGCAGGGTATCCGCCGTTGGTGACGCCTTCCAGTCAGATCGTCGGCACGCAGGCTGTGTTCAATGTGTTAATGGGACGTTACAAAGTAATGACTGGAGAGTTCGCCGACTTAATGCTGGGGTATTACGGGAGTACCCTTGGCGAGAAGAACCCCGAGGTGATTAAGAAGGCCGTTCAGCATTCGAAGAAGGACCCTATCACGGGCCGTCCAGCGGATTTGCTGCGTCCCGAATGGGACCAATTGCGCGCCGATGCTTTGGCGTTGAACGGATGCAACGGCAGCGACGAAGACGTTCTGACTTACGCTATGTTCCCGGGAGTGGCGCCTAAGTTTTTCACCACGCGCAGCCAGGGGCCGAAGAATCTGGGTAAGGAGCCGGCCAAAGCGTCCGCCAAGCCCGCTGCGAAGGCGGCGTCCGCGCCTGCGCAGGGACAACTGACGGAGCCGGTGTCGTATGTAGTTACGATGAACGGTAAGTCGCATAACGTTACGGTGGCTCCGGCGGGGTAGGTTGAGAACAGATCAATATGGGTATAGAAGCTAAGATTCAGGAGTTAGACGAGAAACGCGCGCGCCTGATGGAAGGCGGCGGCAAAGAACGCATCGAGAAGCAGCACGAGGCGGGCAAGCTCACTGCCCGCGAGCGCATCGACCGGCTGGTCGACGGTGCCAGCTTCCAGGAAATCGGCCTCTTTGCGAAGCACCACGCTACGCTGTTCGGCATGGCCGGTAAGGAATTGCCAGCCGATGGCGTGGTGACCGGCGCCGCCACGGTGGATGGCCGTCTCATCCACCTGGCGAGCCAGGATTTCACCGTAGGCGGCGGCGCGGCCGGCGAAGTGCATAGCGAAAAAGTCGCCGAGATGATGCGCTACTCGCTGAAGACCGGCTCGCCGTTTGTCTTCATCAACGACTCGGGCGGCGCGCGCGTGCAGGAAGGCATCAACAGCCTGGCGGGCTATGGGCGCGTGTTTTACATGAACGTGATGCTCTCGGGCGTGGTGCCGCAGGTGTCGTTGATTTGCGGCCCTTGCGCGGGCGGCGCGGCTTACAGCCCGGCGCTCACAGACTTCATCATCCAGACCAAGGGCGCGCAGATGTTTATCACCGGGCCGTCGGTGATCAAACAAGTCACCGGCGAAATTGTGACATCCGAGGAATTGGGCGGCCCGGCAGCGCAGATGACGTACTCCGGCGTGGTGCATTTTATCGCCGAGAACGACGACGAGGCTGCTTTCATCTGCCGGCGGCTGCTGAGTTTCTTGCCGTCGAACAATCTCGAAGATCCGCCGCGCCTGGCCTATGACGGGCCGCTCGATCCCGATCCCGGCCTCAACAACGTGGTTCCCGACGATGGCAAGTTAGCCTACGACATGCGCTCGGTGATCGCGGCGCTGCTGGACCAGGGCGACTTTCTGGAAGTGCAGTTGAGCTTTGCGCAGAACATCCTGATCGGCTTCGGGCGAATCGCGGGCCGCCCGGTGGGAGTGATCGCCAACCAGCCGTCGGTGATGGCTGGCGCGCTGGATATCAACGCGTCGGACAAGGCCGCGCGGTTCATCCGTTTCTGCAACGCTTTCAACATCCCGTTGCTGACGCTGGTGGACGTGCCCGGCTTCATGCCCGGCGTGCAGCAGGAATATGGCGGCATCATCCGGCACGGCGCGAAGCTATTGTTCGCCTACTCGGCCGCCACGGTGCCCAAGGTGACGGTGATCGTGCGCAAAGCGTACGGCGGCGCGTACCTGGCGATGTGCGGCAAGGATTTGGGCGCGGATCGCGTGGTGGCATGGCCCACTGCGCAAATCGCCGTGATGGGCGCGGAAGGCGCGGTCGAGGTGGTGTTCCGCAAAGAGATCAACGAAGCCAAGGATAAGGAAGCCAAGAAGGAGCGCCGCAAGGAATTGATCGACCTGTACCGCAACACGTTTTCGAATCCATACGTAGCGGGCGGGACGCGGCTGGTGGACGACATCATCGAGCCGGCCCAGACGCGGCGCTATCTGGCGATGGCGCTGGAGGCTCTGCAAACCAAGCGGGAGTTACGTCCGGCCAAGAAGCACGGCCTGATGCCGTTGTAAAGCGGTGGTTGGTGGCTGGTGGTTGGTGGCTGGTGGGTTAGAAAGAGACTTATGGGCTTTTTACTTTTGCCATTCGGAATCTTCGCGGGTTGGGTTGCGGGTGCGGCCATGTCGCGCAGGATGGTGCGGCGCGAAGTCGAGCGGCTGGAATCGCTGATCGAGAGCAAGAACGGGAAAGCCGCGGTGGCGCTGGCACCCGCTCCCACAGCGCCTTTGGTGGTGCAACCTGCTCCGCCTCCGGAATCGGAAAAGGCGGAAGAAGTCGCGCCGGAAATAATCATGGTCCTAACCGCCGCCGTGGCCGCGTTCCTAGGGAAGCGGGCGCGCATCCGCGGCGCGCGGTTGGTACGCACCGCGCCATCTAACGCGTGGGCGCAACAAGGCCGCGTATTTGTTCAGGCATCACATAATCTGGGGGTCGTGCACGGGCGATGAAGCTGCGAATCACAGTTGACCAAAAAACTTACGAAGTGGACGTGGAGGTCGCCGAAGACGATCGCGCGCCGGCGAGTTCCGCGCACGCCTATATTCCGGCGGCGCCTACCGCGGTGCCGTCCGCGCCACCGCCGCCCCCGCGCGCCAATGCGCCGGAAAGCAACGTGGCGGAAGACAAGGTCTGCCGCAGCCCCGTAGCTGGCGTCGTTGTGCGCGTGAATGCGCAGACGGGCCAGCAGATCCAGGCCAACGATCCGCTGCTGGTGCTGGAGGCCATGAAGATGGAGACCAACATCACATCGCCGGTGGCCGGCAAGGTCAAAGCCATCAATGCCAACGTGGGCGACGGTGTGCAGGTCGGGCAGGTCCTGGTTGAGTTTGAATAGTGCCGAATTCGAATCGTTATGAGTGAAGATCTATCTGATGTTCCTGGTTTTCAGTTCGTGGACCACGTAGCCATTGCGGTGCGCCAAGGCGAATTGGATGCGCAGGTGAAGCAGTATGGACTGCTGGGTTTCCGGGAGATCCATCGCGAGGAAGTGTACGGCGGCGATCAGGTGCGCGAGGCGCTGCTGCAGGTGGGCGATGGCCCCAACCTGGTTCAGTTGCTGGAGCCGCTGAGCCCCGATTCGCCGGTGCAGAAGCTGATTGACAAGAACGGCGGACGCGGGGGACTGGCCCACGTGGCTTTTCGCGTGCGCAACGCTCAAGCTGCGTTTCAATATATGAAGGAGGTCGGTTTCCAGTTGATCGACAAAGCGCCGCGTCCCGGATCGCGCGGCACCACGGTGTTTTTCGTGCATCCGAAATCCCTCGGCGTGTTGATCGAGATCGTGGAGGACCCCGCGGCATGAGCCAGGCTCTGACCCTAGAAGAGTTCCCGCCAATCTCGACAGGACAGTGGGACGAAGTCGTCCGCAAGGACCTGAAAGGCGCGGCTCCCAAGACCAGGCTTTACTATCGCGCCGAAAACTTGCGCGGGCTGGAGTATTTGGATTCCGGGCCGGGCGAGTTTCCCTACACTCGTGGCACGCGCGGCGATAATGCGTGGCGTATCCGGGCGGTGGTTCACGATGCCGCTGCGGCGCGCGCTGCGCTGGATGCCGGCGCGGACGAGATTTGCTTCGTGCTGGGGCGGCAGAATATCGACGAGGTTTTGGATACGCTCCCCCAATGCGCCGTTCACTTCGAAGCCGGCGATCGGGCGGCCGAACTGTTAGAGAAGCTGACTGGAGGGCGGGCTTTAGCCCGCGCGGGGGTTCACCCCCGCTCCGTCGATTACGAACCCCTGACAGATCTCGATCGCGCCGTTCATCTTGTCGGGCAGAGCCATGCTCTGCCGCAGTTTCGACCCATCGCCATCCGCGCCCATCGTTTCTCCGAAGCCGGCTCTACCACCGTCCAGGAACTCGGATTCGCGCTCGCCGAAGGAGTTGAGATCGTCTCGCAGCTCACGGGTCGCGGCCTCGCGCCGGACGATGCCGCGCAAGCTCTGGCGTTTTCGTTCGCCATCGGGTCCAACTACTTCCTTGAAATCGCCAAGCTGCGGGCCGCCCGCACGGTGTGGTCCCGCGCGGTCGAGAGCTTCCACCCCGCCCATGGCGATGCCGCCAAAATGACGATCTACGCGCGCACCTCGCATTGGACCAAAACCATCTACGACCCGTACGTGAACGTGCTGCGCTCCACCACCGAAGCCATGGCCGCGGCGATCGGCGGCGCCGATTCGCTGCAAGTCGAGCCTTTCGACGAACCCTACCGCGAGACAGACGAGTCCGCCAATCGCCTGGCGCGCAACACTCAATTGATCCTGAAGCAGGAAGCCTGGCTGGATCGCTCCGTGGACGCGGCGGGCGGGTCCTACTACCTGGAAGTCCTGACCGATTCCCTCGCCCGCGAAGCCTGGAAGGTATTGCAGCAGATCGAAGCGGCTGGCGGATTCCTGCAGTATTCCGAATCGGGCGCGCTGGAGCGCGACATCGCCAAATCGCGCGCGGACCGCGAGACGGCCGTGGCCACGCGACGGACGGCGATTGTGGGAACGAATCAGTATCCCAATCTGGCCGAGCGTATGCTCCCCGAGATCGAACACCTTGATCCCGCGCCGCGCGCCGCTTGCATCTTCGAAGAGATCCGGCTGCGCACGGAGCGCCATGCGGCGCGCACCGGGCACACGCCGCGGTTCCTGCTGCTCGAAGCCGGCGATGTGAAAATGCGCAAGGCGCGCTCGGGCTTCAGCGCGAATTTCTTCGGCTGCGCGGGTTTCGAAATTCAATTCGCCGATGCGGTTACGGGCGATCCGGATGTCGTCGTGCTGTGCAGTTCGGATCCTGAGTACGCAGCGCTGGCGCCGCGCGTGATTCAGGAGTTGCGCGATGCCGGCAAGGCCACGCCGGTCATTGTGGCTGGCAACCCCGCCGATTCCATCGAGCAGTTGAAATTGGCCGGCGTCGCGGATTTCGTGCACGTGCGCGTAAATGCGGCGGAGGTTTTGCGCGCCTGGCAGCAGCGTCTGGGGGTGGCGGGACTGAAGGGGCGGCCTGAGAGGCCGCCGCAGGCTGAGAGCCTGCCCCACATTAATAACTATGCGACCTGATTTTTCAAAGATCGATTACAAGCCAACGCCCGCGGCTGCGGGGGCGAGCGCTGACGGCCCCGAGTGGCTCGCCCCGGAACACATCGCCATCCGGCCCTGGTATACGCGCGCGGATCTGGATGGGATGGAGCACCTGGCCTATGCCGCCGGTCTGCCGCCTTATCTGCGTGGCCCCTATTCCACCATGTACTCGCGCCAGCCCTGGACCATCCGCCAGTACGCGGGCTTCTCCACGGCCGAGGAATCCAACGCCTTCTACCGGCGCAATCTGGCGGCGGGACAGAAGGGGCTCTCGGTGGCTTTCGATCTGCCCACCCACCGCGGCTACGATTCGGACCACGAGCGCGTGGTCGGCGACGTCGGCAAGGCAGGCGTGGCCATCGATTCCGTGCTGGACATGAAGATTCTCTTCGACCAGATCCCGCTCGACCAGATGTCAGTCTCCATGACCATGAACGGCGCCGTGCTGCCCATCATGGCGTTCTACATCGTCGCGGCCGAAGAGCAGGGCGTGTCTCCGGAGAAGCTCAGCGGCACCATTCAGAACGACATCCTGAAAGAGTTCATGGTCCGCAACACCTACATCTATCCGCCGGAAGGCTCCATGCGGATCATCGGCGATATCTTCCGCTACACCTCCCAGAAGATGCCGAAATTCAACTGCATCAGCGTCAGCGGCTATCACATGCAGGAAGCCGGCGCCACGGCCGATCTGGAACTCGCCTACACGCTGGCCGACGGCTTGGAATACCTGCGCACGGGCATCCGCGCGGGCTTGGACATCGACAGCTTCGCGCCGCGCATCTCCTTCTTCTGGGGCATCGGCATGCACCACTTCATGGAGATCGCCAAAATGCGCGCCGCGCGCGTGCTGTGGGCCAAGCTGGTAAAACAGTTGAACCCGAAGAATCCGAAATCCATGGTGCTGCGCACGCATTGCCAGACGTCCGGCTGGAGCCTGACCGCGCAAGATCCGTTCAACAACGTGGTGCGCACATGTGTGGAAGCGCTGGCCGCCGCGCTGGGCCACACGCAATCGCTGCACACCAACGCACTCGACGAGGCCCTGGCGCTGCCCACCGATTTTTCCGCGCGCATCGCCCGCAACACGCAGATCTACCTGCAGGAAGAGACGGCGATCACCAAAGTCGTCGATCCGTGGGGTGGCTCGTATTACGTCGAGAAGCTGACCGACGAGCTGATGCGTCGGGCCTGGCAGTTGATCCAGGAAGTGGAGGAGTTGGGCGGCATGGCCAAGGCTATCGAAACCGGCTTGCCCAAGATGCGCATCGAAGAAGCCGCCGCGCGCAAACAGGCGCGCATCGATTCCGGCAAGGACATCATTGTGGGGGTGAATGCCTACCACACTGATTCCGATGCCGCGCTGGATGTGCGGGTGGTGGACAACACCGCCGTCCGCAAGTCGCAGCTCGCCCGCCTGGAAGAACTGCGGCGCGGGCGCGACGTCGTGGCCGTGCAGGATTCTCTCGCGGCCCTCACGCGCTGCGCCGAAACGGGTGAGGGCAACTTGCTCGAACTGGCGGTTGTGGCGGCTCGCCGACGCGCCACGCTGGGCGAAATCTCGATGGCGCTGGAACGCGTGTGGGGCCGCTACCAGGCTGTCACCCGCACCATTTCCGGGGTATACTCGGCGGAAAGCAAGATGGACGAAAACTTCCAAAAGGCCCGCCACATGGCGGATGAATTCGCCGCCGCCGAGGGCCGCCGTCCGCGCATGCTGGTGGCCAAGATGGGTCAGGATGGCCACGACCGCGGCTCCAAGGTGATTGCCACCGCGTTCGCCGACTTGGGCTTCGACGTGGATATCGGCCCGCTTTTCCAGACTCCGCGCGAGGTGGCGCGCCACGCTGTGGAGAACGATGTCCACGTGCTGGGCGTCTCGTCGCTGGCGGCTGGGCACAACACGCTGGTGCCGCAAGTGATCGAGGAACTGCGGAAGCTTGGCCGCGAGGACATCCTGGTGATCGTGGGCGGCGTGATTCCGCCGCAGGACTACGACTTCCTCTACAAGAGCGGCGTGGCGGGCATCTTCGGACCAGGCACGGTGATTCCGCTGGCCGCGCAGGAGATTTTGAAAACGCTGTCCGCGACCCCGGTGGAGAGAGTCTGAGATGACAGCGCCGCAACCGCCTTTTAGGCGGCCAGAGCCGGCTGAAAGCCGGCTGCGGGCAAAATTGCCCGCCCCACAATGATCCCCCGGCGGCGCCTCCCCCGCGACGAATACGTCGAAGGCGTGCTGCGCGGCGACCGCACCATCCTCAGCCGCGCCATCACCCTCATCGAAAGCCTGCACACGGAGGATATCGAACTGGCGCAGGACGTCTTGGAGCAGTGCCTGCCCTACTCCGGCGACTCCATTCGCGTGGGTATCACCGGCGTGCCGGGTGTGGGCAAAAGCTCGCTCATCGAAGTGCTGGGCATGTACCTCACAGGCACGCGCGCAGAGAAAGTTGCGGTGCTAGCCGTGGACCCTTCCAGCCAGGTATCGCGCGGCAGCATCCTGGGCGACAAAACGCGTATGGAAGCGCTGGCCAACGACGAGCGCGCCTTCATCCGGCCGTCGCCCTCCGGCGGATCGCTGGGCGGCGTGGCCCGGCGCACACGCGAAACCATGCTGCTCTGCGAGGCCGCGGGATATCGCAATGTGCTGGTGGAAACCGTGGGCGTGGGACAGTCGGAAACTGCGGTCCGCTCCATGGTCGATTTTTTCCTGCTGCTGATGCTGGCGGGCGCTGGCGACGAATTGCAGGGCATGAAGCGCGGCATCGTGGAGATGACGGATCTGATCGCCTTCAACAAAGCCGACGGCAACAATCGGGTGAAAGCCGAAGCCGCCCGCCGCGAGTATGAGAGCGCGCTGCACCTGTTCTCCGCCTCCGGCACGGGCTGGACGCCGCGCGTGATTACCTGCTCGGCGCGCGCGCGCGAAGGCATCGCCGAAATCTGGGACGCCGTCGTCGAACACAATGCCTGGCTCACCAGCACCGGGCAGCTTGCCAGCTTCCGCCAGGAGCAGGCCAAGCGCTGGATGTACGAGTTGATCGAGCAATCCCTGCGCGACGAGTTCATGCAGCATGCGGGCGTGCGCGAGAAGCTGGCGTCTTACGAACAGGACGTGCTCGCGGGACGCCTCAGCCCGTTTCGCGCCGCGCGCCGCTTGATCGAGATTTATACGGAGAATCCATGATCTTTTCCTTTCCATTGCTTTCCGCCGAAGAGGCTGCCGCGCTGGTCGAGCACGGCCAGACCGTCGGGTTCAGCGGCTTCACCCCGGCCGGCGCGCCCAAGGCCATCCCCATGGCCATCGCCGAGCGGGCCATTGCGGAGCACCAGGCGGGCCGCGAGTTCCAGATCGGCGTGCTGACCGGCGCTTCCACCGGCACCTCGCTCGACGGCGCTCTGGCCAAGGCCGACGCCATCAGCTTCCGCACGCCCTATCAGTCCGACCCGGCGTTGCGCGCGCGCATTAATGCCGGCCAGACCCGCTTCTTCGACATGCACCTGTCGCTGATGCCGCAGGCTACGCGCTACGGCTTCCTCGGGCCCGTGCATTGGGCCGTGGTGGAGGCGAGCGATCTGACCGCGGGCGGCGGTATCGTGCTCACGTCTTCGGTGGGGTGCGCGCCGACCTTCTGCAACAAGGCCGAGAAGATCATCGTGGAACTGAACCATCGCCACCCGCCCACGCTGCTGGGCATGCACGACATTTACGAGCCGGCCGATCCGCCGCACCGCCGCGAGATCCCCATTTACGCGGCTTCCGACCGCATTGGCTCGCCGGTAATCAAGGTGGATCCGGCGCGCATCGCCGGTGTGGTCGAGACCGCCGCCGACGACGAGACGCATGGATTCGCCGATGCCACGCCGATCACCGAAAAGATCGGGGAGAACGTGGCCGAGTTCCTGGCCGCCGAGATCGCCGCCGGGCGCGTGCCGAAGTCTTTCCTGCCGATTCAATCGGGCGTGGGCGATATCGCCAACGCGGTGTTGGGCGCGCTGGGCAAACACCCGGACATCCCGGCCTTCGAGATGTACACCGAAGTGCTGCAGGATTCCGTCATCCGGCTGATGAAAAACGAGCGCGTGAAATTCGCCAGCAGTTGCTCGTTGACCGTGAGCCACGCCACGCTGCGCTCGGTATACGACAACCTGGAATGGTTCCGCAAGCGCATCCTGCTGCGGCCGCAGGAAATCAGCAACAACCCGGAAGTGATCCGGCGGCTGGGCATCATCTCGATCAACACCGCGATTGAAGTGGATATCTTCGGCAACGTGAATAGCACGCACGTCATGGGACGCCAGATGATGAACGGCATCGGCGGCTCGGGCGACTTCACGCGCAACGCGTATCTTTCCGTTTTCACCTGCCCGTCGACGGCCAAGGGCGGCAAGATCTCCACCATCGTGCCGCTGGTCAGTCACATGGACCACAGCGAGCACTCCGTGCAGATCGTGGCGACCGAATATGGCATCGCCGATTTGCGCGGCCGGTCGCCTTACGAGCGCGCCACGATGATCATCCAGAACTGCGCGCATCCCGATTTCCGGGATGAGTTGAATGGGTATTTGGAGATGGTGGAAGGCGGGCATACGCCGCAGACGCTGACGGCGGCGTTCAAGCTGCACGAGCAGTATCTGAGGACGGGGGATATGCGAGGGGTGGATTGGCGGCAGTTTGTGGGGTAAGTGGGGCGGACCTCCAGGTCTGCGCGGGTCCTACAGGACCCGCTCTTCTCACCATTTCAGCGTTAAGGCTCAGGCTGGTCCGAGAGCACCCACGGCAGCCCTGTTATGAACTCGACGGCTGCAACTTTGTCACCGAAATCCCCGGCCGGTTTGGGAAGCCGCGTAGCGTCCACGAACCAGAATTCGAGATTCGCGAAGGTGGAGTTTCGCTCGCCTGCCTTAGCGACCTCTCCGGCGAAATAAAACCAGCCGCCGTAAATCCTCCGATCTCCATCGGGGCCTACTTCATAGACTTCGCCCTCTTTGTCAGGATCGATGCCGATCTTTTGCAAGAGCGAAATGAAGTCGCTGGGATACGCCGACGAGCGCTGCGCAGCGAAATTCAGGCAATACAAACATCCACACCTCTCCGCGTCTCCGACGGGAACGGCCGAGTAAGCAATCTTTGTCAGACTTCGGTCAAATCGGATTACTTTGTCGCCAACTTGAATCTCGCCCATACCGTCTTGACTGTTGCAGGCGCGCTTCACTGTTCTCGCGGATCATGCCGCATTGCCAGCCCAGTGCACCGCGGCAACCATACCCGCCACTCGGACTTGATCTCTGCTGTACCGGCCTAGCAGCCCTTCGCGAACGCTCGATCTAGCTTATCCAACAGCGCCAAGCCTCGCTTCCTGGAGCCGCGCTGAGCCAGCGCTTGGAACCGGGTCTCGGTATCGTACTGCGTCAATGCCGAGGTTGCCAGCTCGTCCATGAGCCGGTTGATGCTCATGCCTCTGGCTTTTGCCAGGCTGCGCAAGCGATCGTGCTTACTTTCCGGAATTCGAATCGTTAGTGTGCTCATATCAAGTCCCTCAGTGCGTCTCTGGGAGCCAAGACCCGCAGATCCGGGAAGCGAAGGTCGGCGGAACGGAAGTCCGCGACGTTGTTCGTTACGATTGCCTCGGCGCCGCTGGCGACGGCCAATTCGAACACATGGTTGCCTCCCTCGTCGCGCAAATTGGGCCGCCAAAGATAATAAACGTGCACCCAGTCGCAAACGCTCAAGAATGCTTCAAACAGCTCGCTGCGCTCCGCGACGGACAACGGGCACTTGCGAAAAACCGGCTCGCGTCCCAGAACGTCTTCATATTCCAGCAGCAGGGCTTGGCCCATGACAGGGCGCCACCGCTCCTCAAGACAGGCGCGCAGCACTTGCCGGTTGTATCCTTCCTTTCGCGGCAGAGCGCCTGCGAATACGTTCGTGTCGACCACAATTCTGCGCAATCCAGCCAATGATCATGATAGCACGGGAGCTATCAGAGCGGCCGGGAGAAGCGCCACTCAACGCATGGCCGGCTCGTAGGTCAAGATCACGTTCCCCGACTTGAAGGATTTCGTCGACAACAGCTTGAGCGGGTAACGCTTCTTGATGGCATCGAATACGGTCTTGCCTGCGCCGAGCAGAATAGGCGTCAAGATGATGCGTAGCTCATCCAGCAGACACTGTTCGAGAAACGACGCGGCAAGGTCGCTTCCGCCCACCCAGAGCAAGCCGTCACCGGGAACTTGCTTCAGGGCTGACACCTCATCGGCGACGGAGTCCGTAGCCAGGCGAGAGTTCTGCCAGTCCACCCGCTTCAGGGTTCTCGAAAACACCAGCTTGGGCTTGCCGTTCATTTGCTCTTTCACGGGGTCATCGCCGGGGGCGGTCGGCCAGTAGCCAGCCATCAATTCGTAGGTTCTGCGGCCCATGATGAGCACGTCTGTCGCCCTGAGTGTTTCCACGGCGTAGGCGTTAAAGTCGTCGTCCACAATGTGCCAGTCGATTTCGCGGTTGGGTCCCTCGATGTAGTCATCGATGGAAATGGACATCTGGAAAATGACCTTTTTCATATGGCGTCATTGTCGCAAGTTTAGGCGCTCTGGCGGCCTGAGAGGCCGCCGCAGGCTGAGAGCCTGCCCCACTTACCGGCGCAAGAGGTAGGCCGGCGTGCAACTCCACGCGTGACAGTAGCTGTTCACCAGAACACTGTTATAGGGAGATAACATCGCGTTCGACGGATCGTACACTTCCCAGAACGTGTCCGCGCCCGCCTTCACCATGCCGCCCCAGTAAGATTCGATCAGTTCCAGCGCCTCCTGCTTTAAGCCGCAAGCGATCATCGCTTCCGCGACATAGTGATAAAGATACGGCGCTCCGGGATGAATGGCATCTGGTATTTCACGGATGGCGCGGAAAGCCTGCGCGCCTTCTTCTTTCGTGACAATGCCGGAAAGAACCATCCACGCCTGCGTAGCCCAGGAGATCTGCCGCTTCGGTCCACTTACGCAAATCTGCAGCACCGGGTCGTAGAAGGCCGTCCGCGCAGCCGCCGCCATCTGCGCAAAGCGGCGCTCGTACTCCGTCGCCTGCGGTTCGGCTCCACACTTGTGGGCCAGCGCAAGGGCCTGTCGCAGACTGTAGACGAATACCCCGTGCATGGCCGCGGTCCGGTCCAGCCGATTGTTCCAGTCGATGAAGACCCAGGCGCCGGCGGGCGCGGCAAACAGGCCGTCGCCGCGCACGTATCTTTCGAGGATTTCCATCTGTTGCTGCACGACGGGCCACAACTCGCGGGCGGTGACCCAGTCGTTGGACGCCTTGGCATAGTCCAATACCGTGGCTACATACAACGCCGCATAATCGACGATGTACTCGTGTCCGCGATACGGCTTCGGGTCTTCGAAGACACACGCGGAAACCATGCCATCCTCGCGCGGAAAGGCTGCGAACAGGTAGAGGCACCGCTTCACAAGGTCGAAATTCCGGAAAGTCGCATAGTTAGTAAGTGCCTGCAAACGCAAATCGCCAATCCACAAACGCCGGTCGCGCTTGGGACCATCTTCGAACACGGTCTGCATGCAGTCCCGAAGTGTCGCGATGCTCACCGCGTCGATCTGCCGCAATAGCTCCGGGGTGGCCTTGCCCAGCGGCGGCGGTTCTGCGCCTGCCGAAGACAGCGCCGTTGCCTGCACCCGATCCAATCGGATCGCGTAGTTGGGCGATGTGTCGATCACCTCCACTTTCACATAGCGGAATGCGTACCGGCGCGGCAACTGAAGGGTATTCGGCAAGACGTCGATATTGATGACTTCGTCCTGCAGCCACGCGCGACTCAGGGCGCCGTGGTAAGGATCGAAAGGTCCGGCCACCTCCGGAGCCACTTCGCCGAATGTCAGTTTCAGCCGCGTAGGGGCGTCGATGCCGCGTCCTTCACCGTCGATGGAGAACTCCAGGTGGCCCGTCAGATGTCTGCCGAAATCGAGAATCACGGAGTCGGCGCGCCGCATGACCCGTTCGCGCAACGTATCCGCGGGCGAGACCCGCTCCATCCGCCAGCGCAGAAATTGGCTCGCGTCGGCAATGGGTTTGACGATACTGACCGGAGCTACCTGCGTAGCATGCAGGCGTGGTTTCAACCGTTCTGCAGTATCCAGCCACTGCGCGCGTTGGGACTCGTCGGTCCCGGATTGGGCCACTCCGGATGCCCCGGCCATCAGCGCGGCGCTTTTGAGAAATTGCCGCCTGTCAGTCACAAGCATGCTTAATGCCCATCCCGCTAGCCCAGCTTATCGAGGTCGATCCCGGCGTCCCAGGTTTCGCTGGAACGGAGCAGTTCGTCCCAGGTGGTTTCCTTGCCCGTATAGGCGGCGGTGCGGCCGAGCATGGCGGAGAGAGCCGATTCCGCGCCGAGCGCAGCCTGGTTATGGAACTTGCCGGTGACGATGCTCTGGATGAAATCGGCGTGCTTCGTGGAATCGGCCTGCGCCAGATTGTCCGAGAAATTGCCGGTGACGGAGAACTCGCCGGACTTCGGCGTGCCGGGCTTCTCACCGCTGCTCCAGGTCCAAGGCTCGTCTCCGGCGATCTGGAGGGCGCCGGAGTAGGGCGATTGGGAACTGCCGCGCGTGCCGAAGAAGGTCTCGCTGGCGTCGAAGGGCGCTTTGCCGAACTGGCACGAGCTGAAGCTGACATGCACGTCATTGGGATAGGAGAAGACCACATCGAAGTGTGACCAGTTGTCGCCCGGCGATTCGGTGCGGCCTTTGCGGCCGCCGGCGCCGATAGCCTTCACGGGGTGCGATTGCATCACCCAGTTGCAGATATCGACGACGTGTATGTTCTGCTCGACGATGATATCGCCTGACAGGACGCGGTCGTGCAGCCAGTGACGAAGGCGAAGCTCGGTTGGGGACGCCTTCGGGTAATCGGGCATCTTCAGGAATGGGCAATAGTAATGGGCTTCGCCGCAAGTGATCTCGCCGAGCGCGCCCGCATGGATGCGCCGTACCAACTCCACAAACGGCGGCGCTTTGCGGATCTGGAACCCGACATCCAGACTGAGGCGGCCTTCGGCCCGCTTGCCGCTTTCGATGGCGCGCAAGGCTCCGGGCACATCGACGCCCACGGGCTTTTCGCAGTAGACGTGCTTGCCGGCGGCCACTGCGGCAGCCAGGTGCGAGGCATGGAAATAAGGCGGCGTGGCAATCACTACGGCGTCCACTTCGGCGGAGTTGAGGATCTGCTCGGCGGCGCGCGGGCCTTGGAACATCTGCGAGGCGGCCACGCCGGCGAAATGCTTCTTGGCGGTGACCAGGCGGTCTTCGAACAGGTCGGCCAGAGCGACAATGCGCGCCGGTCCGTTGGTGGCGATGCTGGTGGCGTCCACGGTGCCGCGTCCGCCGCAGCCGAGCAGGCCCACGCGCACCGCGGAGTTGGCTTGCGAACCGCGCACCTGTTGCGGCTTCACCATCATGAAGCCGGCCGCTGCGGTGGCGGTGGCGAGGAACGCGCGGCGATCGGGATTGGGATTGTCAGTCATATCAGATTCTCCAAAAAGGCTTTCGATGCGCGAATGTCTTCGGCTTGTTTGGCGCCGGAGACATTCGCGCATCGAAAGCC
>Ga0224557_1001335_pt1 | contig 24115 bp, 23 predicted proteins | sample 714S31014metaG_FD_180677 | JGI IMG/M metagenome (GOLD analysis project Ga0224557, IMG submission 180677) | Peat soil microbial communities from Stordalen Mire, Sweden - 717 S3 10-14 | ecosystem: Environmental > Terrestrial > Soil > Wetlands > Peat | place: Sweden: Norrbotten County, Stordalen... | reverse complement strand
GGGGGTAAGATACTAGTGTGCCGAAGTATTCCATCGTCGTGCCGTTCCACAACGAAGAGGAAAACGTCACGACGCTGTATGACCGCGTGAAGCTGGTGATGGAACAGGTGGGCGAGTCGTTCGAGATGGTGTTTGTGGACGATGGCTCGCGCGACCGGACCTACCGGCTGCTGGAAGAGATTGCCGCGGTGGACAGCCGCGTGCTGGTAATCAAGCTGCGGCGCAACTTCGGGCAGACCTCAGCGCTGGCGGCGGGATTCGACCATGCGCGGGGAGAGATGCTAGTGGCCATGGATGGCGACCTGCAGCACGATCCCGAGGAGATCCCGAACTTTTTGGCGCGGCTGGAAGAGGGCTACGACGTGGTGAGCGGATGGCGCGCGCACCGCGGCGACAACCTGGTGTTCCGGCGGATTCCGTCGGCCTGCGCCAACTGGATCATGGCGCGCATCTCCGGCGTGGATATCCACGACTTCGGCACTACCTTCAAGGCCTATCGCCGCGAAGTGATCCATAACATTCCACTGTATGGCGAGATGCACCGGTTCATTCCCGCGCTGGCTTCGTGGTACGGCGCCAGCATCTGCGAGATACCCATCTCCAACCCGAAGCGAATGCATGGGCAAAGCCACTACAGCCTGACGCGAACAATGCGGGTCTTCTTCGACCTGCTGACCATCCGCTTCCTGCTTCGCTACATGACCCGGCCGCTGCACTTCTTCGGCACCATCGGCGCACTGGGCATGCTGGCCGGCGGAGGGCTGGCCGCGTGGCTGCTGGCACTGAAGATCTTTACCGGCCAGAGCCTGATGTTGGCGCATGGGCCCATCTTTGTGATTGCGGGCGTGCTGATCCTGGCGGGCATCCAGATGCTGGGGATCGGGCTGCTGGGGGAGTTGCAGGTCCGCCACTTCCACACGCCGACCCACCGCGCTCCATATGCGATCGACCGCATTCTGCGGCTGCGCTCCAGCGAAGAGAGCCTGCTGCAGTAGGTTCCGCCAATGAGAGCCGGCAAAGCTGGGGCAATTTCACGAAGCCTGGGGACGGCTGCCGCCGCGCTTGTGTTCTGCGGCACGCTGAACGGCTGCCTGGTGGCGGGATACACCGCCGGCGAGGGCTGGTGGGTGTGGCCGGGGAGCTTGGTCCTCACCCTCATCCTTTTGCTCCTCTTCCTTCTCAATCGCCGCTGAACGTCTTCAACTAACAACTAGCAACCAGCAACTCGTACTATCCTTTAGTCATGCTGCTGAAAGAACTTCGTACCGCTGTCCTCGATGCCAACCTTGAGCTGGTGAAGGCTGGGCTCGTACTGTACACCTTTGGCAACGCCTCGGGCGTCGACCGCGAGCAAGGGCTGGTGGTGATCAAGCCGTCGGGCGTGGACTACGACGACCTGCGCCCGGAACACATGGTGGTGACCGACCTTAACGGCAAGATTGTCGACGGGAAGCTGAAGCCGTCGTCGGACCTGGATACGCACACGCTGCTGTACCGCGAGTTCCCGACGATTGGCGCAGTGGTGCATACCCACTCTGAATATGCGACCAGCTTTGCGCAGGCGGGCATGGCGATTCCGGCGCTGGGGACGACGCACGCGGATTATTTCTATGGACCGGTTCCATGTACTGCGCCGCTGACCGATGAGGCTATCGGCGGGCGGTACGTGCACGAGACCGGGATGGCGATTGTGGCGCGGTTCGCGGCGACGCCCGAGCATCCGGCGATCGATCCGCTGGCTGTGCCTGCTTGTTTAGTGGCGGGACATGCGCCGTTCGCGTGGGGCAGGGACCCGCACGACGCCGCGCACAACGCGGTGGTGCTGGAGTATTGCGCGAAGATGGCCTACAAGACGCTGACGCTGAAGGCCGAGGCGAACGTGGTGACGCAAGCGCTGCTCGACCGGCACTACTTCCGGAAACATGGGCCGGGGAAGACGTACGGGCAGGGGTGATGACGAATACATGATCTAGACCGACGGACTAAAGGGGGCCCTCAATGGGTTCTGCAAAACGACTCTTAGAAAAGGAATGGGAGCAGGGCTTCCACTCAACCGGAAAGACCGCTTGCGCCGAATGTGTAGGAAATGAGCACTTAGAGCATCTTGTCGATCGAAGCAGCGTCGGCGAGTGCTCATATTGCGGCGCAGAGGTTCCGGTTGCCGAGGTCGATGTTGTAATTGCTTACTTTCTAAGAGCGATCGGCTCTGAGTACGAAGATGGAACAGATGCTCCTTGGGATTCGGAAGACAAGGAGTATCAGATACCGACGTACCTAATATCTGACGTCCTCAGCCGCGAATTCTCGGGCGATCTATTTGCTTCGGATGAGCTTGAAAAGGATCTGGCGGGCGCGCTCGAAGGGCGAATGTGGATTCAGAAGGATTGGCAGATATTGAATAGAAGGGAGGGGCTAAACCTGAGTTGGCGAGAGTTCTGCGATGCCGTCAAACACAGGACCCGCTATCTTTTTTTCGAGCCCGAGTCGACCTCGGGAGATGAAGACCCGGAATACGTCGGGCCGGCTGGAATGTTATCCACGTTGGGGTCACTCATCGATGAGTATGGGTTGACGAAGACGGTCCGGGCCGGCGCACGGTTTTTCCGGGTCCGATGTGACAACATTGTCCACACTTCCCCCAATGAGCTAGGTCCCCCCCACCTGAAAAAGCGTCTCAGAGTCGGATGAGTGCAGCGGGAATTCCTTGTATGTACGCTGCCGACGATGTAGATACTGCTTTAGCCGAAACGTGGAACGGAGAAGAGGCGCTTGCCTCCTGTGCGACTTTTGAAACACTTAGTGATCTACTCTTGGTTGACCTGACGGAGGCTCCGCCGTGCCCGTCAATTTTGGCTAGGGGAACCACCTGCGAGCGGGGTGAATCAGACTTTTTGCTTGGACTGATCATTGATATCAGTAAATCCATCGAAAAGGACGACCGTATTCATACCGAGTATGTCCCGACCCAGGTCGTAGCCGAATATGTTCGGCACAAGTTGAAACTCAAAGGCCGGAGTGTGGATGGGATTGTGTACTCCAGTTCAAAAGGGCGGGGTGATAATTGTGTGTTCTTTGTTGATACTCGGAGCATCGAGGGAAGCGGGGCTTACTTCCGGAAAGAAGCCAAGTTTCGATTGGTAGATGTTGAGCGGCGACGGCTACAGCCTTCGTAGAGCCATCTCACTCGATTGCGGCCTATGAGCGGGGAGTAACTGAACTTCGATTGAGGGTGGCGATAGCTTCCGACCCAATGGACTGATGGGTGGTGGGGAGGGACTTCCAGGGGTCTTTGCTGAGGCGGGGGCGCCAGGTGGGGAAGTCGGCGACGCGGAAGGTGGGGCGGGTGGCGGCGAACTCGCCGCGAGCGGCGATCTCCGTCCAGGCCAGCGGCATGGAGACGGCACAGCCGAAGCGGGCGCGGGGCGAGTAGGGAGCGACGGCGGTAGCGCCGCGCTCGTTGCGGAGGTAGTCGAGGTAGATGCGGCCGGCGCGGGACGACTTGGTCATCTTGGTGAGGTAGAGCGCTGGATTCGCCTTCTCCATGGCGAGGACGAAGCGGTGGGCGAAGTCTTTTGCGTCTGGCCAAGTCAGCTTGGGCTCAATCTGGATGACGACGTGGAGACCTTTGCCGCCGGTGGTCTTGAGGAAGCTGGTGAGGCCGAGTTTGCGGAGGCGCGCGCGGACCTCGGCGGCGGCGGCGGTGACGGTGGACCAGGGGAGCGATTCGTCGGGGTCGAGGTCGAAGATGAGGCGGTCGGGGTGCTCGAGCGAATCGTTGCGCGAGCCCCAGGGATGGACTTCGAGGACGCCGAGCTGCGCGAGCGAGGCGAGAGCTTCCGGCGTGGCGGATTTTTCGCTGAGCGTGATGTAGGGCTCGATGACGCCGGTTTTCTTGTCGCGCACATCGACGGAGCCGATGCCGGGTGGGAGCGTGGAGTTGACGTGCTTCTGGAAGAAGCAGGGCTTGGCCGAGCCCTCGGGGCAGCGCACGATGGAGAGCGGGCGGCCGGCGATGTGCGGCAGCATGCGCGGGGCGACGGCGAAGTAGTAGTCGGCGAGCGCCTGCTTGGTGAGGCCGGATTCGCGGTCGAGGATTTTGGTGGGGTGAGTGAGGCGGATGGGGGGATGGTTGTTAGCTGTTAGTTGCTGGTTGTTAGTTGATGCGAGCTTTGCGGCGAGGGGGCGCGCTGAGAGAGATGCGGCCTTCGCAGTCTTTGGGGAGGCGTGAGGTTCACGCGTGGTTCGTAAGCCCAGGGTCGACGATGAAGCTGTCGAACCTGGGGCACCCGACTTTGTTCCGCCCGAGGATTTGGGTGTGGGGACGGACGCTTCGCGGGTGACTTCGGCGGCGGGCTTGTCGTCGCGGAGGCCGAGGAAGGCGGCCTGGCGGACGAGCGAGTCGGCGGTCCAGGTGGCGAAGCGGACCTGGGCGACGAGCGTGGGCTTGACCCATTGCACGCCACGGGTGGATTCGGCGGGCGGCCTGGCGAACGGCATGGTGGAACGGCCGAGCGGTTCCAGCCGGTCGCGGAGGAGCCTGTGAGTCTTCTGGTTGAAGCCGGTGCCGACGCGGCCGGCGTAGATGAGTTTGGCCGGTTCTCCTTTGCCGCGGGCGCCTTCGTAGTAGCCGAGCAGGAGTGCGCCAACGCCGCGCATGCCGGTGTGCCCGGCGCCGGGCAGAGTATAGCCGCCGATGACGAATTCCTGCTCAAGGAGGCACTTGCATTTGATCCAGTCGGAGCTGCGGCCGGAGTGGTACTTTGCCGAAGCGCGCTTGGAGACGATGCCCTCGGCGCGGAGCTTGCAGGCATTGCGGAAGATGGTGGGGCCGTCGGATTCGAGGTGCTCGGAGAGGCGGAGGACGTGCGGGTCGGCGTGGGCGAGGAGTTGGGCGAGGAGAGCTTTGCGCTCGCGCAACGGAAGGTCGCGGGTGTTGTGCCCGTTGAGATGGAGGAGGTCGAAGCAGAAATAGGTGAGTGGATGTTTGGCGTCCTCCTGAAACGAAGCTTGCAGGTCGGCGAAGCTGGTGGTTCCGTCCGGGCGGAGAACGACGACTTCGCCGTCGAGGGTGAGCTCGCCGGCAGGGAGGCGCGCGACCTCGGCGGCGACGGCGGACATGCGATGGGTCCAGTCGAGGCCGGTGCGGGTGAGGAGCTGGACTGGTTTTCCGTTGCCGCCGGCGCTTGCGCCTGACTTGCGCGCCTGGATGCGGTAGCCGTCGAGCTTGAGCTCGTGCAGCCAGCCGGCGGCGGCGGGAGGAGATTCGGCGGGTTGCGCGAGTTGGGGCGGGAGGAAGGCGGGTTGGGATTCGCGGGGGAGTTTGTTGAGAGTGGCTGATGAGATTCCCACCTCAGGCGATGAAACTGCCTGAGATGGGGCACCCAGGCTTGGCGGTGATTTGGATTCCTGGCGGTACCAGGCCTGGCTGCCGGAGCGCGTGTCCTTGGAGTTCCAGACGTGATCTTCGCTGCGGGCGATCTGATCGATGGAACGGCCAGTGACGACGGAGTTGGGTTCGGCGTCGGTGATGGGCGGAGCGGATGGCGGACGTTCGAAGTCGTCGTGCTCCTTGATGAGCAGCCAGTTGGGTTTGGACTCGGAGCCGCCGGAGCGGCCATGCATGCGGATGAGCGCCCACTTTCCTTTGAGCTTCGCGCCGTGAAGGATGAACTTGAGCGAGCCTGAACGCAGACCGGCGTCGACGTCGGGGTAGGCGGGCTGCGGCTCCCACGTGCCCTGGTCCCAGATCATCACGGTGCCCCCGCCGTACTGGCCTTTGGGGATGACGCCTTCGAAGCCGCCGTATTCCATGGGGTGGTCCTCCACCTGCACGGCGAGGCGCTTGTCGGCGACGACGTAGCTGGGGCCCTTGGCGACGGCCCAGGATTTGAGCACGCCGTTCCAGCCGAGGCGGAAGTCGTAGTGCAGGTGGGAGGCTGCGTGCTTCTGCACGACAAATGGGAGTTGTGTGGCGGCGTTCTTCTTTTGGGGCGATGCCGACTTCTTGCCGCCGCTGGGTTCCGCGGTGACGTGGAAGTCGCGCATGGAGCGGTAGCGCGCGAGCTGCTCATCGACGGCGTTGGATGCGGTGTCGGCGGAGGTCTTGGTTGGTTTGGGCCTGGCGGCTTTCTTCTCGGTCTTCTTTACAGCCTTCTTTGCGGTCGACGCAGCCATCGGTTCACCCTTGGCTCTTTAGGATGCGTGCGCCGGCCGCGAATATGCAAGCGCTTCAGGCGGACTTGCGGCGGGCGGCCTTTGCGACGGACTTGACGAGCGCGATGCCCTTGGTGGACTTGGCGGCAGGGACTTCTTTCACGCTCACCGGTGGCTTCTTCTTGCCGGTGGCCGGCGCGGCTCCAGCGCCCTGGACGCTCTTGCGCAGCGCGTCCATCAGGTTGATGACCTGGCCACGCTTCGGTTCGACGACCTCGTCCTGCGGGATGGGCAGGTGCTTGATCTTGGCTTCGACGAGTTCCTTGAGCGCGGTTTCGTAGCCGTCCGTGAATTTGGCGGGGTCGAACTTCGCGGTGCGCTTCTTGATGAGGGACTCGGCGAGCGCGAGCGATTCCTGGTCGATGGCGACCTTCTTGATGTCGCTGAAGTATTCCGCCGGCTTGCGGAGTTCTTCCTGGTAGCGCATGGTGTAGGCCATCATGCCGGCGGCGTCACCGGGCGCGGCGGTGATGGCCATGATGTGCTCGCGTCCGCTGAAGGCAATCTTGCCCAGGCCTGCCTTCTTCGACTTGGCCAGCGCAGCGCGAACGACGGCGAAGGCTTCGCCCTGAATGTCGTTCTCGGGGACGACGAAGTAGGGCTTCTCAAGGTACTCGGGCGGGAGCTCGTCGAGCGAGACGAACTGCTGGATTTCGACGGTGTGCTTGGAGGGCACGCGCAGATTGGCGATTTCGGAAGGCTCGATGATGACGTACTGGTCCTTGCTGTATTCGTAGCCCTTTACGATCTCATCCTTCTCGACCGGCGCAGCGGCTTCGCCAGGGGCCTCTTCGAGGGCGGAGGCCAGGACCTTCTGGTGGCGCACGCGCTCGCCGGTGGAGCGGCTGATCTGGTGGAAGCGGATCTCGCCCTTGGCTTCAGTGGCGACGAACAGCTTGACGCCGAAGGAGACGAGAGAAATCTGGATGTGGCCGGACCAGTAAGGACGCGCCAAAGGACACCTCGGAGACAGATACATCAGATGATTGAGATTCCTGAGCGGGCTGTCAAGATGTAAGTAATTGATTATTGGCGAGGAAGTTATGGCTCCAGGGTGGACGAGCGATTCGGCCCAGGCAGGGCAGCGGAAAGAAAAAAGAATCGAAAGCGAGCTTGACATATTCCCATATAGGTATGTATTGTTTTGCCATGGCACGAGCGAGCACAACTTCGGACGCCTTCAACGCGGTTGCCGAACCCCGCCGGCGGGAGATTCTGAGCTATCTTGGTGAGACCGAGCGGCCGGTTGGGGAGATTGTGGCAGCGCTCCGCATGGGGCAGCCTTCCGTCTCCAAACACCTGCGGGTGTTGCGCGACGTAGGGCTGGTTCGGATGCGCTGCCAGGGCCGCCAGAAGCTGTACCGGACCAATGCTGAGGCGATACGCCCGCTGCATGAGTGGGCGGGGACGTTTGAACGCTACTGGCAGCACCAGTTGAACCGAGTGAAGGAACGTGCGGAAGCGATTGTCCGCCACGGCTCAGATGTGAATCCTCAAGAACTCAAGGAGAAGAAGTGATGACTGCGACCGACCAGACCCTCGAAAACCTGACCCTTACGATTAACCAGGAAATTCGTGTCCAGGCACCCCTGGATGTAACCTTCGCCGCGTTGCTGGAGCAACTGGGGCCCGGCAACGAGACGCCGGAGGGAAAGTCTCTGAACATGAAGATTGAAGCGTGGCCGGGCGGCAGGTGGTACCGCGACCTGGGCGACGGCAATGGGCATTTCTGGGCCAACGTCCAGGCCATCAAGCGGCCCACGCTGCTGGAATTTGCCGGGCCCTTGTTCGCCTCGTTCCCGATGGTTTCGAACGTGCAGTATCGGCTGAGCGAAGTCGATGGCGGAACGCTGATCGCGTTCAAGCACACCGCGCTCGGGTTCGTCTCCGACGAGCACAAGGCAGGGATGAACAAAGGCTGGACCTCGATGCATGATCGCGTTCGCAAGCAAGCGGAAGGCGGCAGCCGGTAACAGATCATAAAGTCATAAAGCAAAGGAGAACCGACGATGAACGATCAAAGTCTCACTACGAGCTTTACGGTAGATCAAACTCCGGAAGAAGCTTTTGACGCGATTAACAACGTTCGCGGGTGGTGGTCCGGAGAAATTGACGGACGTACCGACCAACTCGGCGAGGTGTTTACGTACCGGTACAAGGACGTTCACCGTACCACGCAGAAGATCACGGAGTTCGTGCCGGGGAAGAGAGTCGTCTGGCACGTAACGGATGCAGAGCTCAACTTTGTCAAAGACAAGACTGAGTGGAATGGCACCGACATCGTCTTTGAGATCGCGAAGAAGGACGGCAAGACCGAGGTGCGCTTTACGCACGTCGGGTTGGTGCCGGCGTTCGAATGCTACGGCGGCTGCTCCGGCGCGTGGGGCTTCTATATCAACGACAGCCTGCGCAACCTGATTACGACCGGCAAAGGCGCGCCCAACCAGAAGGAAACAGCGGCCGCATGAGGCGCGCGCGAGCAAGCTAGAACCTTTCGGCGGCGAGCACCTCGGCATAGGCGGGGACGGTGAGGAACTCAGGGAAAGTGGACGACTCGATGAGCTTGCGCATGAGGGCGGCGGCGCGCTGGTAGGCGGAGAAGCGGACGTCATCGACCTTGGGGCACGTGGCGGCAAGCTCGTCGGCGATCGTCTTTTCGACCAGGGCGGCGGTGATGGGCGTGCCGGCGTTGGGGCCGTCGGTGATCTTGGCGCCGTGGTGGACCCACTGCCAGAGTTGCGCGCGAGAGATCTCCGCGGTGGCGGCGTCCTCCATGAGGTTGAAGAGAGGCACGCAGCCGATGCCGCGGAGCCAGGCTTCCACGTAGCCGAGGCCGACGGCGACGTTCTGCTTGAGGCCGGCCTCGGTGATGGTGCCGGGGGGAACCTGGAGCAAGTCGGCGGCGGTGCAGGTGTAGTCAGGAAGCTGCTTGGAGATTTGGTTAGGTTGCGGCATCACGCGGTTGAAGACTTCGAGCGCGACGGGGACGAGGCCGGGATGCGCGACCCAGGTGCCGTCGTGGCCGTCGGCGGCCTCGCGTTCCTTGTCGGCGCGGACGCCGGCGATGGCCTTCTCATTGGCGATGGGATCGGATTTGATGGGGATGAGCGCGGACATGCCGCCCATGGCGGAGACGTTGCGGCGGTGGCAGGTCTTGATGCAGAGCTTGGAGTAGCTGCGCATGAAGTGGGTGGTCATGGTGACCTGGCCGCGGTCGGGAAGAATGACGGAAGTGTCGCCGGCGAATTTCTTGATGAAGCTGAAGATGTAATCCCAGCGGCCGCAGTTGAGGCCGGCGGAGTGGTCGCGGAGCTCGTAGAGAATCTCATCCATTTCGAAGCTGGCGAGAATGGTTTCGATGAGGACGGTGCCCTTGATGGAGTTCTTCGGGATGCCGAGCTCCGATTCGGCCTGCACGAAGACGTCGTTCCACAGGCGCGCTTCGAGGTGCGACTCCAATTTGGGCAGGTAGAAGTAGGGGCCGGAGCCGCGACTGATGAGTTCCTTCGCGTTGTGGAAGGCGTAGAGGCCGAAGTCGAAGAGACTGCCGGACATCGGCTCTCCGTCGACCGTCATGTGGCGCTCGTCGAGGTGCCAGCCGCGGGCGCGAACGAAGAGGACCGCGGGCGAGTCGATGAGTTTGTAACTCTTTTTGGTGGTTGGGTCTTCGTAGGTGATGGTGCGGCGGACCGCGTCGACGAGATTGAGCTGGCCGTCGAGCAGGTTGTCCCAGAGGGGCGTGGTGGAGTCTTCGAAGTCCGCCATGTAGACTTTGGCGCCGGAGTTGAGCGCGTTGATGATCATCTTGCGGTCGACCGGGCCGGTGATTTCGGCGCGGCGGTCGAGCAGGTCGGCGGGCAGTGGCGCGACGGTCCATTCGGATTCGCGGATGTGTTTCGTCTCAGGCAGGAAGTCGGGCCTGGCGCCGGCGTCGAGCGTGGCTTGGCGGACGGCGCGGGCGGCGAGGAGCTGCTTGCGGCGCGCGTTGAAGCTGCGCTGCAGGCGGACGATGAAGGCGATGGCTTCAGGCGAGAGGATTTGGGCGTAACGGGGAGCGATGGGCGCGGCGAAGGTGACGCCGGCGGGAAGTGTAGTAGACATATGCCTCTATGCTAATCCGTCAGGTGGGGAATGTGCGAGGAGAGCGGAGGATGTGAGCGGTGAAATCAGCGCATTTGCATCAGCTTATTCATGTAAAAGATCACAATCAAAGCGAACAGAAGCTCGATCGCGAAGATCCATGCCATCCGCTTCTTCTGTGCTTTACTCCAACTCTTCGGATCCATGTTTTCTGGCCAGCGAAACTTTACTGCCCACCATGCATTCGGGTTCTTCGGATCGTCATCCATGGAAGAATCGTACTCTTTCAGGTTCGCATGTACACCGCATAGTAAGGCTGGTTGCTGAGGGTTGGATTGAAGGCTGGGTGGAGCGTGGCTGCGGTCGCGGTGCGGAGTTCGAAGTAGTACTGCAGCGGGTAGGGTGAGCGAGTGTACGCGGCGGGGATGGCAGCGGTGTGGGTAGAGGCGGTGTGCTGCATCGGCGTAGAGAGCCAGCGCTCGCCGTGGTTGACGTGGCGATACCATAGGACGGCCTCGGCGACTGCCGGCGGAGTGGCGATCGTGAGGGTGAGATCGCTGCCGGGGTGGAAGGATTCTGGGGCCGTATGTTTTGCGGCGATGGTGGGGCGGGGAATGGGTTTGACTGGCTTGCGTAGCACGATTAAATCGAATGAACGGGGCTCGGCATAGTACCTTTCGAGAGCGGCGATGTCGGAGTCGATTGCGGCGAGCCGGTCAGCCCAATGGCCGCGGCGGAAGGGGGTCGAGCCGTAGCTGATGTCGGGGGCGTAGACGGTCTGGGCGCGTGTGGACATAGTGGCCCAGGCATCGCGGGCTTTGCGATAGGCGGCGAGGGACTGAGTGTCGGCGGCGGGGCTTACCGGATAGACGCTATAGTCGAGTGCGGCGCGGAAGAGGTTGGCGTAGTAGGCGCCGAGGCCGTTGAGGATGAGGATGTCTTCTTCGGCGCGGCGGAACTCGGGTGTGCGCGCCCTGGAGCCGGCGGCGGAGCGGGCTGCGGCGAGGCCGCGAGTGGAGGTCGCGACCATCGCTTCGAGCCAGGCGATGAATTCGCTGGAGTTGTAGCGGGCGTTTAGTGTGCCGGAGATGAGGTCTTTGGCGTGCTGGTCGATGGTGGTGAAGAGTTGCGGATCGAGCGGCGAGATGGCGCTGACATTGTGCGGTGCGGGCGAGTCAGTGTAGAGCGGACGGCCGAGGGGCGGGAGGATGGAAAGGGAGGTGAACATCTCCGGCCAGAACTCGTGGTTGGAGGCGGAGGGGCACCACGCCGTGGTGACCAGCGGGAGGATGCGGCTGGAGGCAGCGAGCGCGGTCCCCAGCGCGGGGCCGAAGGCCTGCGCGAGGTAACGGTGGTGGAGGTCGGGGGCGGTGTCGGGGTTGTAGAGGTAGCGGCCCCAGAGGAGGTAGGTGAGGGAGAATTTGTCGGTGTCGAGGTCGGATGTTCGAGAAGCAGATTCCTCCGCACTCGACGCAAGCGTCGAATGCTGTGGAATGACAACGGCGTTGCTCACGCTGGCGAGCGATGCGTCGACGTAGGCATTGCGACCGCCAGGATGGCCGGAGCCTTCGCGGCCCTTGAAGCTGAGCGGTTCCATGAGTTCGAGGCCAGCGGCTCCGCAGAAGTTGGCAGCGCGGCCATAGCCGGCGGCGAGTGCGGGATCGCCCCAGAGCAGATGGCGCTGGGTCCCCGGCCAGACGCGGTAGAGCAGGTCGAGTCCGATGTTCTGCTGATAGAAATCGCCGTAGCCGTAGCGGGTGAAGTTACGCGCGCCCGCGGAGACGGCGAAGGCGCCGGTGACGCCTTCGCGCGGGTACTCGGTGGCGCGGATGTCGGCCTGCTGGTAGCCGAGGCCCAGGTGCTCGGCCCAGAACTTGGCACCGGCCTTGACGGGCATGCCGGTGGCACGGGCGATCTCGATCATGCGCTGGTCGAGTCCCTTGGCGTGCATGTCGATCTCGATGACGCGTGGTTTGCCGTCCGGCGTGCGTGCGGCAGGGATCGCCTCGAAGAGCGTTTGCCAGAAGGGATAACTGCCTTCGGGGATGCCGCTCTCGCCGTGGATGCGCAGCGTGAGGCCGGTGATCTGCGGGCATTCCTTGAGCAGGAGCGCGAGCGCGTCGCGGCAGTAGGCGGCGTGGATCTGCGGCGTGAGTCCGACGATGTGGTGGTCGGAGTGCGGGCTGTCTGTCCACTGGTAGGCATGGGTCCAGATGCCGAGTTGGAAGTCCAGGCCGCGGCGCGCGGTTTCAGCGGCGATGAACCGGAGGGTTTCGAGGTTGCGCTGGCGCTCGCCGGGCTGGAGAGCGGGTTCGACGTGGACCTGCGGGTAGTCGGGGACCTCGACGAGGTAAGGGTAGGGGAAGTTAAGGTAGTCGCCGATGACGCCGCGGGGGAAGTCGTAGCCGAGGCCAACGGAAAAGTTGAAGCGGTTGAAGCGCGCGGCAGCCAGCGTGTCGAGATAGTTGGTCCAGAAGATGCGGTCGTAAAACCAGGGCTTGTCTTCGGTCTCGGAGACGAACAGGCGGGCGAGGCTGCGGACTTTGTTGGGGGTGGTCTCGATCAGTGGCGCAGGCAGCTGAAGCGCGCTGACGGGATCGTCGCCGAGGCGGACGCGGTCGGCGAGTTCGAGCAGGCCGTAGACCAGGCCGCGTACATCAACACTGGCGACAACTATATACGGCAGGCTGTTGTTGAGCCACCAGGGGACGAGAGCAACTGTCTCCGGCTGGGTAGGGACGCGAACACCAAAGTCTTTCCATGCAGCCTCGGCCTGCATGACCGCGATGATATGGGTAGTGACGCCGTATTCTACCGATGGATTGCTTGCAAGGATCCCTCTTGCCGTCAGTGCCTCTTTCAGCTTTCCGATCGCCCAATGGACCGGCTCGCTTTCGGATATTCCCGGTTCTTTCGTGATGATTGAGACCTGTGTGGAGGAAGGAGCGGCGTGTGCGAGCCGCGCAGCGCCCACAGACGCGGCTGCGGCGGAGAGCTTGAGGAAGGTTCGGCGGGTGGATTTTGCGGGCATCGTGGGACCCTCAGGCGAAGCGAAGAGTGACGCTGCCTGCGTGGGCGAAGCAGGCTTTCGCGTGCGAGCCGGCGGGGGCGGGCGTGTTTCCGGTCCAGCTTCCGGTGGTGATCCACTGGCCGGCGCGGAGCCCGCCGGTGCGCGCGGCGCCTTCGTTGGCGAGGTAAGGAAGCAACCGCAGCAGGTCGCCGGAGGTGTTGGAGCCGGTGCGTTCGACTCGGGCGACGCCGTCGATGGAGAGTGTAACTGTTTCGGTTGCAAAAGTGAGGCTCTTCCAGTCCGCACAGGCCAGGCCGTGGATGAAGCCTCCGTGCATCTGCAAGTCAGCGAGCGCGGAGAAGTTGTTGGCGGCCTTGGGGTCGATCAGGCCGGACTCCAGCTCTTCGATCGCCGGATGGCAACTGGCCATGGCGGCGAGGACTTCTTCGCGGGTGTAGGGCTGCTGGCGCGGGGGCAGATCCTGGCCGACCAGGAAGGAGATTTCGCACTCGAGTACGCGATAGCGGTAGCGCGGGCCGCTGAGGACCGCGCCGCTGGCGGCCATCCACGCACGCGGCATAGGCGCGAAGAAGGGAGTGGCGTCGGGTGCGCCGGCGCCGATCTTCCAGCCGCCGATGTCTTCGTAGGCGAGGGCCATCTCCTGGTGAACGCGGGCCACTTCTTCGAGCGAAGTGGGCTGCAGCGCGGGGGGCAGGTCGGCGATGGGAGTGTGGGTGCGGCGAGCATCGAGCAGCAGGTCGGCGGCTTCGATCATGTCTTTTTCGCGGGATCCGGAAATCATCGGGTTAGCTCCAGTTTTTGATCCCTGACAGTGTCGCTCAAGCGGCGGGTCGCTGTCATGCGAGGGGCTCAAGCGCTGACGGGCTGCCGTGCTCAAAAGGATGGGCTAGACTCAGAAGCATCGAAACGCCGGAGACATCGATCGAAATGCCGGGCGAGCCGCGGCTTGAACGCAGCCTGAGCCTGCGCGGCGCGGTGGCGCTGAACATGCTGGACATGATCGGCGTGGGGCCGTTTATTACGCTGCCGCTGATCCTGGCGGCGATGGGCGGGCCACAGGCGATGCTGGGCTGGATTCTGGGCGCGGGGCTGGCGCTGTGCGACGGGCTGGTGTGGGCGGAACTGGGCGCGGCCATGCCGGAGGCGGGCGGTTCGTACGCCTTTCTGCGGAGAATCTATGGAGGCCGCGACGGGAAGGGCCAGGCTGGGCGATTTCTGGCGTTCCTCTACGTGTTTCAACTTAGCTTTTCGGCGCCGCTGTCGGCAGCGTCGGGATGCATTGGACTAAGCCAGTACGGGACGTACGTGTTCCCGTCGCTGGGCGGCCACACCGCGGCGCGGATGCTGCATGTGGGCGGACTTAGAGCGGGCATTGCGGTAGGACCGGCGACGGGGTTGGCCATTGCGGCGTTGCTGGTGGTGGTGTTTCTGCTGTACCGCGGGCTGACCGACCTGCGATTTGCGACTGCGGCGATGTGGTGCTCGGTAATGGCGCTGATGACGTGGATTGTGCTGACCGGCGCGGTCCGCGGACATCTGAGCCAGGCGTTCGCCTTCCCGCCGGGCGCGTTTCATCTGACCCCGGCGTTCTTTCTGGGGCTGGGCTCGGCCATGATGTTCGCGACCTACGACTACTGGGGCTACTACAACATCACGTTTCTGGGCGCCGAGGTGAAGGACGCGGCGCGCACGGTGCCGCGAGCGATTCTGATCTCGATTGCGCTGGTCGCGGCCATCTACCTGGCGATGAACATCTCGGTGCTGGCCGTGCTGCCGTGGCAGGGGCTGGTGGGAGCGCAGAATGAAGACGCGCGCCGCGCGGTGATCTCCCGTTTCATGGAGGTGGCGTACGGGCCGCGGGTGGGGCCAGCGCTGGGCAGAGTGGCGGCGGGACTGGTGATGATGACGGCGTTCTCCGGCGTGTTCTCGCTGCTGCTGGGCTACTCGCGCATACCCTATGCGGCGGCGCGCGACGGCAACTACTTCCGCGTATTCGGCAAGCTGCATCGGAAGGGCTTTCCCAATGTTTCTCTGCTGATGCTGGGCGCGGCGGCCATCTGCTTCTGTTTCTTCTCACTGGCGGACGTGATTGCCGCGCTGGTGGTGCTGCGGATTCTGTTGCAGTTCCTGATGCAGCATGCCGGCGTGATCTATCTGCGGCGGACGCAGCCGGAGATGAAGCGGCCGTTCCGCATCTGGCTATATCCGCTGCCTCCGCTGGTGGCGATTGCGGGGTTCCTCTATATATTGGTGGAGCGGCCGCACTTTCTGCGGGAGATTGCGGGCGCGGGCGCGGTGCTTGCGGTTGGAACGGCGATTTACCTGGTGCGCGAGTGGGTGCAGCGGGCCGGCGGAGGAATGAGCCCCGATCCCTCCGGGTAAGGCTGCCAATCCAAGATGAACCGTATTGCGTAATTGGATAGTCTAAGCTGTGGGGCCACGCGGTTGCTGTCCCGGCCTGGACGGTCGGAGCGCAGGAGGGAGCAACATGCTGATCAGGAATGGCGGTATCGAAGGGAAGATTGTGTCGTCGGAGATTACGCCGAGGCAGAAGTTCTTCAGCCGGCGGGACGTGCTTACCGGAGCGACGGCGCTGGGTGTGGGAGCGCTGGTGCTGAAGCAGGTTCCGGGCTTGATTCATCCCGGCGCGGTGCATGCGGACGAGAAACTGGCGACTGTGCCGTCGAAGTATACTGTGCCGGACGCGCAGACGCCGTTTTCCAAGGCGACGACCTACAACAACTTCTATGAGTTCGGGACCGACAAGGGCGATCCGGCGAAGTACGCGCACACGCTGCACACGCGGCCGTGGACGGTTGAAGTGACCGGGCTGGTGAAGCAAAAGAAGACAGCCGACATCGACAGCATCATGAAGTACCGGCCGATCGAGAGCCGCGTCTACCGGCATCGCTGCGTGGAGGCGTGGTCGATGGTGATTCCGTGGGACGGCTACTCGCTGAGCGAGTTCATCGCGTGGGCAGAGCCGCTGCCGAGTGCCAAGTATGTGCAGTTTCTCTCCGACGACAAGTCGAGCGATATGCCCGACAAGCCCGGCGGCTTCGACTGGCCGTATTCCGAGGGGCTGCGGATGGATGAGGCAATGAACCCGCTGTGCCTGCTGACGTTCGGCTGCTACGGCGAGGCGCTGCCCAACCAGAACGGCGCGCCCATCCGCGTAGTGAGTCCGTGGAAGTATGGCTTCAAGAACGCGAAGTCCATCGTGAAGATCAACTTCACCGACAAGCAGCCGCACACCCTCTGGAACGATGCGAACCCGCCTTTTTATGGGTTTTACTCCAACGTTAACCCCAACGTTGACAATGGCGGGCCGCAATCGCATGAGCGGCGGATCGATTCAAGCGCGTTTCCAAAGACCATTCCGACACAGATGTTCAATGGCTACGGCGACCAGGTGGCGAGCCTGTATGCGGGGATGGACCTGAGGAAGTACTACTAAGGACGACATGCCGACAGGCTGGATTCCGTACGTGAAGGCGCTGGTGCATGTGGTGTGCCTGCTGCCGTTTCTGGAGCTGCTGCAGCAGTATCGCTCGGGCGCGTTTGGGCTGATGGCGGACCCGGTGAACTACATCACGCACCAGACCGGCTACTGGGCGCTGTTCCTGCTGATGGCGTCGCTGGCGGTGACGCCGGTGCGGCGGCTGCACCCGAAGCTGGCGAACCTGATCCGGTTTCGGCGGCTGCTGGGGCTGTACGCGTTCTTCTATGCGACGCTGCACCTGGCGACGTACCTGTTTCTGTTCTCCGGCTACGATCTGCCGACGGTGTGGGCGGGGCTGCGCGCCGGACACCCGGGTGCGATCATGGACGAGTGGAAGGCGGTTTGGCCCACGATTCTGGACGACCTGAAGAAGCGGCGATTCATCCAGGTGGGACTGTTTGCATGGACGCTGCTGCTGGTGCTCGCGGTGACGTCCCCGGCGTTGGTGATGCGCTGGATGGGCGGAAAAGCCTGGCGGCGCGTGCACTGGGCCGTGTATGCGGCGGCTGCGGCCGGATGCGTCCACTACTGGTGGCTGGTGAAGAAGGGTGTGCGGGCGCCGCTGCCGTTTACGCTGGTGCTGACCGCGCTGCTGCTGGCGCGAGTGGTGTGGACTGCGATGCATCGGGCGAAGAAAGCAAGGGACGTGGCTAAACCAGCCCCGGCGGCTGTGTCCACGTCCTGAGATATGGGACAGGCGCGCAACTAATCCCGCTGGTTTACGGTCTAAGCTAAGGGAGAGGCCCGCCATGCACAGAACTCTGGTCGTTTTCCTGGCGCTCGGTTCCGTGGCTGCGACATCGCTGCAGGCGCAAGACTCGCAAGCGCAGGGCGGTGCGGCAGCGCCGATTGTGCGGCAGAAGCCTGCGACCCCAGGTGCTTCCAGCAAGACGCCCGCGGCCAAAGCCAGGGTTGGGACGCGGAAAGCGGCAGCACCCAAGGCCGCTGCGCTGGTTCCGCTGACTGAGCGTGAGCGCGCGCTGCAATTGCTGGACCGATTCACCTTTGGGTCGCGACCGGGTGACCTGGATCGGGTGCTGGCGATGGGTGCGGACAAGTGGTTCGAGCAGCAGTTGAACCCGGATGCGATCAAGGACCCGGCGCTGGACCGGCGGCTGGCCGACTTTCCCACACTGAACATGACGCCCGAACAGGCGCTACAGGTGTTTCCGGACCGGGGAACGATACAGCAGGTGGCCGACGGCAAGCGGCCGATGCCGGCCGACCCACTGCTGGCGGCGATGTACGAGGTGCAGCTAGCGAAGCTGCGCAAGGAACAGGCTGCGCGCAAGGCGGATGCAAGCGGAAATCTGCCGCCGGAGCCGAGCGACGCGGAGAAGGCGGCCGACAAGCAGGAGGGCCAGATTGTAGCGGCGCGAATTGCGGGCGAACTGTTTGCTAGCCCCAAGAACCAGCGCATGGCGGCACTGATCCAGATGCCGGTGGAGGACCGGATCGCGTTTACCGGCAACGTGGCCGGCGACCAGAAGAACCTGCTGCTGGCGGATTTCACGCCGCGCGAGCGCGAGATTTTTCTGGGAATGGCGGCGGGCATCGGCGCGCAGTACCAGATTGGGCAGGAGCTGGCGCAGGCCAAGATGGTGCGGGCGATCCTGAGCGAGCGGCAGTTGCAGGAGGTGATGACGGACTTCTGGTTCAATCACTTCAACATCTACATTGCGAAGGATTCCGACCAGTGGTACACCACCAGCTACGAGCGGGACGCTATCCGCAAGAACGCGCTGGGCAAGTTCGGCGACCTGCTGCTGGCGACCGCGCAGAGCCCGGCGATGATGGTGTATCTGGACAACTGGTTGAGCATTGGGCCGGACTCGCAGGCGAACGGAGTGAACCCGGGGAATCCACGGTCGAAGCCCGGCAACCGGGGCCTGAATGAGAACTACGGCCGCGAGGTGATGGAACTGCACACGGTGGGGGTGAACGGCGGATACACGCAGGCGGACGTGACCAACCTGTCGGCTATTCTGACCGGATGGACGGTGAACCAGCCCAACCTGGCGGGGCCGTTCCAGTTCGATCCGAAGAAACATGAGCCGGGGACGAAGATCTGGATGGGACATTCGGTGGGGAGCGGAGCGGCGTTTGTGATCCAGGGGACGCAGGCGATTGACGCTACGCTGGCGGCGAGGGCCGCGCCGCCAATGGACGACATGCAAATAGGCGGCATGCAAATGAGCGGCGCCGCGGCAGGGGCCGAACAGAAGGCCGCTGCGCTGGCCAACGCACCCGGCAACGAGGGCATGAAGGAGGGCCTGCAGGCGCTGAACCTGCTAGCACACAGCCCGCAGACAGCGCATTTCATCAGTTGGGAGATTGCGCAGCGGTTTGTGGCCGACGATCCGCCGCCGGCGCTGGTGGAGCGCATGGCGAAGTCGTTCCTCGCCTCGGACGGAGACATCAAGGCGGTGCTGCGCACGCTGGTCGCGAGTCCGGAGTTCAACTCGAGACAGTATTTCCGCAATAAGGTGAAGACGCCGATGGAGTTCCTGACCTCGGCGTACCGGACGACGCTGACCGACCCGTCGAATCCGGGTGCGCTGGGCAACACCATGCGGAACATGGGAATGCCGCTCTACAACGCGCTGCCGCCGACCGGCTATTCCATTACAGCGTACCATTGGATGAATACGGGCGCGCTGGTGGACCGGCTGAACTTTGCGTATCAACTGACCAGCGGCAAGTTCGCCAACCAGAAGTTCGATGCGCCGAAGGTGGTTGCGCTGGGCTTGATGAGCGAACAGGCGCTGCCGCTGGAGACGGCAAACGCTGGAACGGCGCGTCCGTGGCACGCAGGTTTTGCAGAGGCGGCGCTGACCGAGACAACTCCATCGACGCAGGCGCAGACGCCGGCGGGCGCGGAGATTGCGCTCAAGGTGCTGGAGTCGACACTGATTGGGGGCGAGGTTTCAGAGCACACCAACCAGTCAATCCACCAGCAAATGGCGCAGGCGAGCGAGCAGAATACGAATCCCGGCGACATGCTGAATCTGCTGACCGCGCTGGTGATGGGGTCGCCGGAGTTCCAGATGCGGTAGGGCAGTTGTTAGTCGCTAGTTGTTAGTTGCTAGTTGAGCGCGTCTTCAGAAGTCTCGCCCCACGTTGCGACATTCGTGAAGGCAACAGTTCTTGCTGAGTCAAGAACTCCCGGCTCAACGCTAACCTCGCAGGTGGCGATCCAGAGTTTCATTCTTCTTCACAGGCCAACGAAGAGGTCGGTGGCTTGAACTGCGGGGCCGGGGCTGGGCGAGTTGGCGAGCGTGTAGACCTCCAGTCCGGCGCGCTTCCTGAAGTAGGACTCGAACTTATCCATCAAGGGGAGTTGCGAGGTGTGCGCGCGGAAGGCGTCGAACTTGCGCTGCTCCACGCGGCTGACGTCCAGAGTGACCGTCCACGGAGCAGGCAGCGGCGCGGGACGGCCGGGGAAGAAGAAGTTGCTGGTGTTGTAGAAGAGGCGCTGGGCGATGTGGATGGGTCCGAGCGCGGGGAAGCGCTTGGGCGATGCGGCCCAGTGGAAGGCCGCGGTGGTGAAGGCCGAGACCATGGTGTGGTCGGCGTGGGTGTTCATTCCGCCATCGCTGCCGAAGGTGAGAACGATCTGGGGCTGATAACTGCGGATGCGTTCGACTAGCTTTGCGGCGGTCTCGGAGAAGTTGGCGAACTCGAGTTGGCCGTCCTGGTAATCGAGCAGCTCATAGTGGGTGACGCCGAGGATCGCGCAGGAGGCGGCGAACTCGGCTCGACGCATGCGGCCCAGTTCTTCGGGCGAGGTGGAAGCGCCGCGGTTGGTGGCGGCCTGGCCGTCGGTGAAGCAGACGACCGAGGTCTCAAAGCCGGCCTCCGCGGCGAGCATAAGGGCGCCGCCGAAGCCAAAGCATTCGTCGTCGGGATGGGCGGTGACGCAGAGGAGTTTGCGAAGCGGTTTATCGTTCATGTCGTATCAAGCGTAACCCAGGACACGGGCGCAAGGCGCGGGGGGAAGGACCGTCCGGCGCAATTCGGGAATTCTGGCCTACGGCCAGAATGACGACGAATGAGAGTCCATTAGCGAGAGGCAGCGATTACAGGCAGGTGCCAGCTTCGAGGTCGGTGTCGTCGAGAACGATGTCGTCGGGGATGGCTTCCTCGTCGAAGAGGAGGGCGGTGACTTCGGGTTCGCCGGCGATGAGCGCGCGCACGGGCGCGAAGGTGCGGCGGTGAAGGGCGCAGGGACCGAGTTCGCGCAGTTGGCGGCGATGCTGCGGTGTGCCGTAGCCTTTGTGCGAGGCGAGGCCGTAGCCGGGGTGCAGCGCGTCCAGTTCGCGCATCAGGCGGTCGCGATGGACCTTGGCGACGACGGAGGCGGCAGCGATGGAGAGCGAGAGCGCGTCGCCGTAGAAGAGGCGCGTCTGGGCGCAGGGGTGGTCGAGCCGCATGGCGTCGATGAGCAGGTGGTCCGGCACGACGGTGAGCGCCTGGACCGCGGCCAGCATGGCGATGCGCGTGGCCTGGTAGATGTTGACGCGGTCGATGGTTTCGGCGTCGACCTCGGCGACCGAGACAGCGAGGGCGATCTTGCGGATGCGGCGGTCGAGCTTCTCGCGGTGCTCGCGAGTGAGCTGCTTGGAATCCTTCAGGCCGGCGCGGGCAAGCGAGCCGAGACGCTCCGGCAGGATGACGGCGGCAGCCACGACCGGGCCGAAGAGCGCGCCGCGTCCGACCTCGTCCACCCCGGCGATCACGCGAAAGCCTTGGTAGCGCAGGGCCTGTTCGGGCGCATCGCTGCACACCAGCAGCTTGAGCATGCGCTGCTTGGCGGTGGCGGCGGTGATGGCGTGCGCGGTATGCGGCGAAACTGGCAGGACGCTGCCCATGCTGCGTACGAGTGTACCGCCTGGGGTAGTGGGAATTAAAAGGAAAAGGCCACGGCGAACCGTGGCCCCAAGTTTTGGAACGAGGAGGAAAACTTAGGAGGGGCGGGCGACCTCGTGCAGACGGGCGGCCTTGCCACGCAGACCGCGCAGGTAGAAGAGCTTGGAGCGCCGCACCTCGTAGGAGCGAAGCTTCTCGATGCGATCGACGACCTTGGAGTTGTAGGGGAAGATGCGCTCGACGCCCTGGCCGAAGCTCATCTTGCGCACGGTGAAGGTGCCCTGCGGCCCCTTGTTGGTGGCGATTACCATGCCCTCAAAGGCCTGGAGGCGCTCTTTCTCGCCCTCGCGGATCTTGACCTGCACGCGAACGGTGTCGCCGGGGCCGAAGGCCGGGTGGTCTGTCCGCTCAAGTTTGGCGGCCAGTTTCTGCATAATCGGATGAATGGACATGGGTACTTTCCTGTTCGAGACTCGAAGCCATAGTTTATCAGATTCTGAGTAGGTTTGGGGCCGCAACCGGGTCTCTTACTTGGGGCATGTATCGGCAACTTCCTTCTCGAGCTTTCCCTCGCTCCGCTTCTTGAGCAGATTGTCATAGAAGGACGATTTCGCCTTGGGATCTGCGGCGAGGAACTTCTCATACACATTCAGCGCAGCGTTGAGCCCGGCGACGTTCTGTTTTCCTGAGTCGTTTGCGGCCTCGGGATGTTCGTACAGGAAGGCGGCAGCGGAGATGATCATTTGGAGGGAGATGTCGTGTGCACGGCTGCCCTTGGCAGAATTCATCTGAGTGAAAATCGATGTGCATAAGAGCACGTGGCTGGTGTGGTCATTGTTGTTGCGTGGTGGCTGCGGGCACATCCTGGGCTGGGGCGGAGTTTGTTGAGAACAGCACGAATGCGGGAAGAACGAGGCAGAATTGCAGGCACGTACGATTCATAAATCTCCCTTGGGTCGGTACGCGGCCAATATACGCCTGATCGCCTCGAAGAAGACTGGATTATTGGAGGGAGCTTCCACTTGTACGATGCACCCCGAGCGGCCGAGCCGGAATAGTTAACGGTCTGAAATCGGGTCGGCGAGGGTAGCCAGGAACTCGCGGTCGTTGTCGCTGAGGGTGGCGTTGGCGAGCAGGTCGGGGCGGTTGCGGAGGGTCTTGGCGAGGGCCATCTGGCGGCGCCAACGGCGGATGGCGGCGTGGTCTCCGCCGGCGAGGACTTCGGGAATGGGGACCCCGCGGAACTCCGCCGGCCGTGTGTAGTGCGGGTAGTCCAGCAGACCACCCGCGCCGTGGGTGGAGCGCGGAACACCGGGCGATTTTACAGACGCAGGTTCCTTCGACAAGCTCAGGACAGGCTCTTCGACTGCGCACTGCGCGCTCCGCTCAGGATGACAATCAGATTCTCCGGCAAGGTCGGCGTCCGAGAGGCCGAAGCTCTCGTAGCGCGATGAATCGGCGTGGCCGAGCACGCCGGGCAGCAGACGCGCGGTTGCGTCGAGCACCACAGCCGCGGCCAGTTCGCCGCCGGAGAGCACGTAGTCGCCAATGGAGAGTTCCTCGTCCGCGAGCAGCTCGCCAACGCGTTCGTCGACGCCCTCGTAGCGGCCGCAGATCAGCACCACGCGCTCCAGCGCGGCCAGGCGATGCGCCGTAGCCTGCGTGAACCGCTTTCCCTGGGCCGACAGCAGAATGATGGACTGGCGCGCGAGATCGCGATCCGCCTTGGCGGCGATCCCCACTCCCGCCGGCCCGCCCAGCGTCTCGACGCACTCGAAGATGGGCTGCGCCTTGAGCACCATGCCCTCACCGCCGCCGAAGGGCCGGTCATCGACGGTGCGATGGCGGTCGTGGGTAAAGTCGCGCAGATCGTGCATCGCCACCTCGACCGCGCCGGTGGCGATGGCCCGGCTCAGGATGCCGTGATCGAGCGGCCCGGAGAAGAATTTCGGAAAGAGGGTAAGGATGTCGAAGCGCATGGTGTGCAGGGCTAGGGACGCATTCGCAGTTTAGAGCAGTTTCGCCGTTGCGGCGGCCTTCCGGGAGATCTTTTGCTTGCCTAACCCTGGGGCGGCCTGATGTTCCGAGCGCGAACCCAACCCTGGGCTGCGTCGCCTATTCCTTTTCGGGGGACTGACTGCTGGAACGATTGAGTTCGGCGAGTCCCTCCGGCAGGGCCATGCGGATTGTCTTTGCGGCAACGTCGAGCGAGAGCAGGTAGGCGTTGGCGAATGGGACCAGAACCTCGCCGCCCTGCTGCGAAGCGATGGAAAGCAGCGGCACGGCTTCTTCCAGGCGGCGTGCGCCATCGGGCGAGGCGGGAAACTGGACCTCCTCGACTAAACCCAGGGGCAGGCCGCGGTCGTAGACCGTGCACCCAATGAGATCAGAGACGTAGACTGAGCCCGGCGCCAGCGGCA
>Ga0224557_1001334_pt1 | contig 24123 bp, 28 predicted proteins | sample 714S31014metaG_FD_180677 | JGI IMG/M metagenome (GOLD analysis project Ga0224557, IMG submission 180677) | Peat soil microbial communities from Stordalen Mire, Sweden - 717 S3 10-14 | ecosystem: Environmental > Terrestrial > Soil > Wetlands > Peat | place: Sweden: Norrbotten County, Stordalen... | reverse complement strand
AAGACCACGTTCCACATGATCATCGTAGCCTCGTTTGGAGGATAGTGGAACCCGAGAGAGAGGGAGGTGATAAAGGGACATTCCCATCTCAGCACAATCCCATCAACTGGTCAAAGAGAGAAGGGGTGGGGTCGACCCTCTCAGGTCAAGCGACCTTGAAACCCAGTATCCGCTCAAGAAGGTCGCTGAGAGTTATCACCCCAATCATCTTCCCTTCGCGATAGACGAAGGCTATCGTCACGCCGCGCCTGCTCATCGTGTCGGCGACGGCCGCTATCGATTCGTCGGCGTCGACTTTCACGGCCTCGACGATGAATTTCGAGATAGGGTCGTTCAGCTTCCCCTCCGACAGCCCTCTGGTGAGTGAACGGAAGGTCACGACCCCGACAAACCCGCCAGCCTCCCTTTCGAAGACTGGAATCCTAGGATGGTGCGAAGAGCCCATGACCTTCAGCGCCTCCAGCACGGTGGTCTCCGAGTCCACGGAGATTATCTCCTCTATCGGCGTGGTCGCGTCCTTGACGTCGTACTTCGAGGACTGCAGTGTCGTCCTCAGGATTCTGCCAGCGTCTGGCTCAATCTGCCCGTCTGCCTCCAACATGTAGATGCGGCTTTCGAGCTCCTCAGCGATATCGTCCTTGCTGTAGGCCGGCTTCCCGCTGATGGATGTGGCGAGCTTCCTCGAGACGTTCATGAGGGGCTGCGCGACCGGGGAGAGGGCATCCGCCGCGGCGTTCACGCCGGGTGCCAGAAGCACGGCCATCCTGACAGGGTTCTCGATGCCGATCGTCTTGGGGACGAGATCGAGGAAGATCATTATCACGATCGAACCAATGATGACGCTCGCGAGCCATCCGAACGGTCCAAAGGCTTCGGAGAACACGATGCCGGCGGTCGTGGCGAGGGTCACGTTGGCGAAGGTGCCGATGAGGGTAGTGACGCTGACAAGCTTGGTCTTCTCGTTGGTTATCTTCAGTGCTGTCTTCGCCTTGCCCAGTCCGTCCTTCTGCATCGAGAAGAGGGAGACCTGCTTCACCGACAGATACGTGGCCTCGACCAGGGCAGTTGAGAACGAGAGGGCCGCGGCCACGATCAGTATGATGTAGACCAACGCTGCCGCTGCCATGATATGCCGATTTCTGGCCGCGTACTTAACCTGTGGTACGCTCAGATATTGCAACCTGGGACGGCTGAAGCGTTTATACGTATCCTGGAGGTCTCGGTTCACACCTTGGCAGAGAGACAAGACGTCAACCCGTCCTCCGAGGAGGCGGTACTGGGAGGAGGGTGTTTCTGGTGCTTTGACGCCATCTTCTCGAAGCTCAGGGGGGTGGAGAAGGTGGAATCCGGGTACAGCGGCGGGACCGCTCCCGACCCTACCTACGAGGACGTGTGCATGGGGGAGACCGGGCACGCCGAGAGCGTGAAGATCACATTCAACCCGAAGGTAATCTCGTACAGGCAGCTGATCGAGATTTTCTTCACCATACACGACCCGACGACCCCTAACAGGCAGGGAGCCGACGTGGGAAGCCAGTACCGGTCCGCGATATTCTACCGAGACCCGAGCCAGAAGGCGACCGCGGAGAGCGTCATGCGGGAGGTCGAGGCGGAGGGGATCTGGGGTGTCCCGATAGTGACGGAGCTCACGCCCTTGGTCGCCTTCTACAAGGCGGAGGACTACCACCAGGATTTCTATGAGAAGAACCCGAGACAAGGCTACTGTATGGTCGTGATAGCGCCGAAGGTGCTGAAGTTCCGGAAGAAGTACGCGAACATGCTCGCGTGACAGCGGTCTGGGCGGTCGTTCTTGAGAGAGGCCCGGCGGCGCACCCTAGGCTCTCGGGTCGCGCCCAGGAAGTCTCCGTCTCAATCAGGGCCGGAGGCTTCCGAAGCCAGAATGGCAGAGACCATGACGGTCTCCCCTCCGTTTCCGGTCATGATGCTGATCGTGTCGTTCTCTGTCTGGATGACCTGGCCGCCGGCAGTGTGCCAGCTCAACAGCTGATAGGTCGCGTTGGGATACGCCATGATCGTCACGTCGACGTGCGGAAGGACTTCGATGGTTTCGTTCTGGGAGGATGGGATAGTGACGTTGGTCGAGTCGTAGGACAGCACGAAGTACGCGTGGCTCGTGCCCGTGACTTCAATCTTGACGTAGCTGTCTTCGGTGTAGACGAGAATGACGGCGGCGACGAGGATGATGGCCAGTACGACGGCGGTGGTTATGAGGTGGAACCTCCGGCGGGTAGGGACCAACGATTTCGTCTGGGATACGCCTGCACTGCTTGATAACCTTGTCATGTCGCTGTGTGTCGCCGGCCACGAGAAGCACTAAATAGCGACGTTGCCTACAATTCGTGTGCGAGCGTCTGCTATTATCGGCGCCATCTTTCTGCTAGTGGGGATGGCCTTTCTGTACCTGCTTCGCCATCTGCTCGTTCAGGTCATAGTCGCCTTGGTGGGCATAATCGGACTGATAATCGCATTCCTCTTCATCGTCGTCGGACTCGGTCTCATCTTCGGCAGATTTTTGATAAGGGGTCGGATCAGGCGCTTCATGGCGGTCGATGAGGCCTAGCCGCCCCAACGGACTAAATCCCCTCTCCATCGCCTTAAATAGCCGAAAGCACACTTCCGGAGACAGGTGTGGGAAGATTGAAGGTTGGGCTTGGGATTGGTCTTCTCGTCTGCGTGCTAGTGCCGGCGGCGCTGCTCCTGTTCGGGGTAGTCGATGATGCACAGACGGCGGCGTTGATACTCTTTCTCGGCGGTGTGTGGACGGTGGTCTTCGGAGCGGCTCTCGGCAGCAGGAAGGACAGGCTCTACAATGTCGGATTCGGGATCGTAGTCGCGGTCTTCTCCACGTTCATCTTCCTCCCGCTTCAGTACACGGCCGGTCTGGTCGTCGTCTCGCTGGTGGCCGTAATCTTGGCTTCAATCGTCGCGAAACCGAAGACCGCCCAGAAAGCCGTTCCTCAGAAGTTGGATTAGGACCGGGCCACGCGCAAAGCGGCCTCCGAAACAGGTCACGGCAAAACCAGAAATAATCCTCCGTGGAGAGGAGAATCATGAAGACGAGCAAGACTGGTGTTTCGGTGACGATACCTGTAGACATCTGGCAGTTCCTGACAGAGATTCGTTCGCAACTGGATGCTTCTTGTCCTGGCGCGCCGACACCAATCGAGGAGGCCATGAGGGAGATCGCTCTCCACTACAAGAGCTGCCCGCGCACAGAGGGGGAGATGGAGACATTCTGCGAGAGGGCCAAGGCATGGAAGGGAAAGTAAGAACCGGATAGCATCTTCCAGAGCGCCTAACCGGACTCGCGCTGCCGTTCCGGGGAGGGAGGATCCTGCTCGGCTCAGCCCAGTGAGTCATATCGAGCCTGCTCGTCCAGTTTCTCGTTGAGGAGGGCCTGTTTGTCCAGAATCTGCTGGTTCAGAAGCTCGTACATGGCGAGGACCTCTTTCACGTCCATGGTTACCTGGTGGTCGCGCAACTCCCTTGTCGTGGGCGGCGCCGTACCTGAGTTGATGACGAAGGATCCCCACTCGAAGACCTGCCGCTTGTTCTTCTCGACGAGCTCGTCTCGCTTCAGCTCCAATCCCGCAATCTGCAGCCTAAGTCTGTCTATCGCTTCCGTGCCCTTGGCTCCGGACGCCCACGATTTGGTCAACTGGAACCTCCTGAGACCTTCTCGGAGGGAGTTTCGGCAGGACTAGAATCAACGTTGCTTGAGAAATGCGGAACCGTCTTCGTGGAATCCCGGCGAATCATCGATAGGTGGGTCCTCGGTTGAGCTGGCTCTTCGGCCGGAACTCGAACCCGCATTTCAGGCACGTGCGCATTCCAGGTGTGTCGTTCACTACCTGCCTTGTGCCGCAGCGCGGGCAGACCATCGTTTCATGCGCCGCAGGGACGGAGTCGCGGTGGGCAGAACGGACCTTGTCTATCGCATCCTTGTAGGCGTCTCTCTGGAACTTCAAGCTCAGCTCGCCTTAGACCCTCCGGTCTCTTACTAAAGGTTAGGTACCCGGCATCTAGGACAGGGCGAGCGTCTTCACGAGGCGGGCGTGTTGTTCCTCCGTCACCCATTCGACCTTCAGGTACTCGACTATCTCGTTCATGCTCATTCCTATCCGTTTAGCCTCTTCTACGGTGAACTCGTAGGCCGGCACCTCAATCGGGCTGTCGACGTACTCAAACTCGTTCTGAAACAGGTTCTTTCCCTCCATGAACTGCTTCACGTGGAACAGCTCGTGGACCACGTCCAGGTAGAGCACCTTCATGTCAGCGTTCTTGAGGTGATTCGTGCTGATCAGTATGTGCCCGTCTTCGTCGCTTACGCTCATGTACCCGAAGCGCAGGGAGAAGAACTCCACCTTCAGGTTCCTCAGGACCTCGGCTGTCTTGGCTCCAAACAGGGATCTCACGGCCGCTACCTTCTCAAAACCTACGAAGTAGTCCGTGAAAGGGAACAGCTTGACCTCTGTGTTGCGTCGAATCTCGACCCCAAGCCCTGGTTCTTTCAAGTGTGCTCGGAGAGTTCGCAAGTCAAGATAAGTCTATTGGGCTGATTGGTCATCAGCCAAGTCGGGGACATTCACTAGCTCAACGAGACTGTGATGAGAAGGACTCCCAGCAGCGCGAATCCAATGTTCAGGGTCATGTTGTCATAGTTGAATTGTGCGATTGCGATTCGTCTCTTCAATGCGTAGACCCCCGCCTCCGTCAGGCTGTCGAGGAACAGGTGCTCCTCCGAGACGAGAATACCCATGAATGTCCAGAGAGCTAGCGGTTCCCAGGGCGCCCCGGAACCAAAAGCCCGCGACACAGCGCCCAATGAGGCAGCCGCGACGAGGGCGCCCAAGATGGGTGCGGTGAGTAAGGAGTGGGTCAGCCACGTCCTCGTCGGGTTGCCGTTTCGTGAGATATGCCCGAGCACGTCGATCAGGTAGTTGATCGACAGCGAGAGCCAGAGGGCCATCACGATCGAGCCAGACATGACCGCATGGGAGAGCGAAAGAAGGCCGAATGACACGCCTGTGGAGAACAGATAGTGAGTGAGGACTTTCATTCAGTTCTAGTTCTGGTGCCTGGTGCTATTGAGGGCCACCTAGAATTGCCGATAGCATACGGTATCCTGAGGTCCTGAAAGCTGATTTACCCGCTTTTCCTCGCTCCCGTCTCCGGAAATTGAGGTCTAACTTTGCGGCTCTGCTATTCTCGACGTTCGTGGCCGACCTCGTGTCCCCCATATTCGCGCTCTACCTGCCCCTGTTCGCCTTCCAGCTCGGAGCCGACGCCCTGGAGATCGGATTGGTAGGCGGGGCGGCCTGGATTTCGTACAGTTTTGCTCCGTATGTAATCGGCAGATACTCGGATAGAGTGTTGAGGCGAAAATGGTTCATTGCCGTTTCGCTGGCGATGCTTTCTGCCTGTTCCTTCCTCTACGTGCTCGTCGAGTCCCCTCTCCAGCTGATTGCGCTCAGACTTCTCGAAGGGATTGCCTGGTCGGTTCTTTGGCCCATCATCGACGTCTCGATTAGCGAAGATGTGTCGAGGGAGAGCAACAAGTCGCTGAGCATCTACAACACAGTGTGGTCGAGCGCGGGCGCTGCCGGTCCTCTCCTGGGCGGCCTTCTCATAATTCTTTTCATTGAACTCAGGTACACCTTCCTGGTAACCGGGCTGATGATGGCGGTAGCAGCGATCGTCATGTCATCGTTCTTCCACGAAGTTCCCAGGGTCCCGCCTGCCGAGAGCTCTTCGGGGAGAGAGAACCCCAATGCGAGCGGGGTCAAAGTCACGAAGGGTGGTCGCCGGACCTCCCGATTCTGGGTGTTCCTGGTGGCCATGATCTTGATATCGTCCATCCGCGGGGTCCTTTTCACCTTCTACCCTCCCCTGGCTCAGTCTCAGGGCGTGTCGCTCGCCTTCATTGCGCTCATAGGCTTCGTGTTCGGAGCGTCAAGGGTTGGAGTCTTCGCCCTTTCGATGCGCGATGATGTAAGGGGTTTCTTGCTGCACGATGGAAACACCAAGAAAATAGTCATGGTTTCACTGGCCGTCTGCGCAATCGGAGGCGCTCTCCCCCTCATAGGTGACCCGACCGGGGCGGTCGGCTTCCTGGCGTTCGGCATCGTGGCGTTCGCTGGCTCGTTCATCTTCACAGCGAGCCAAGCCAACTTCATCTCTGGGGCGGAATCTCACAAGAAGGGCGCTGGTGCTGGGATCTTCGAGTCGAGCATCGGGATTGGAATTGCAATCGGCCCGACCATTGCAGGCCTCGTCTCGGGCGGGTCTCTCTCGCTTCCGTTCCTCGTCGCCCCCATCGGGTTTCTAATCTCGCTGCCAATCTTCTTCGTCCTGTTCCGCCGCGAGCGTAGTCTCCGGTAGCTCGGTAGGATGCGGAAACTTATCTGCTTCTACGCCGATGTTTCGAGCCCTGGGCGCGCCGGTTCGGCCGTCCTGACAGTCACTGGTCGGACGGCCTGAATCTCATCCTTCTCAGCTTGCGGTCTCGTCTGGAAGCCTGCGTTTGGATAGGTCTTCTGCATGATGCGGTTCTTCAGCTGGGTCATGCCGTCCCCGCGTACCGCAGAGATTTTCACGACGGAGAACTCGCTGAAGAGGGGGCTGGCCTCTATCTCCCTAGCACCGCCATCCTTGAGGAGGTCGATCTTGTTGAGGACTAGGAGAATCTTGGTCGGATCGACGCTTAGCTCGGCGAGCGTCTCCCGGCAGCTGTTGAGCTTGATTCGGACGCTCTCCTCATTCTCGCTGACGTCGAGCATGAGCAGCACCAGGTCAGCGTACGTGAGCTCCTCCAGCGTGGACTTGAAGGACTCAATCATGTAGGTGGGGAGCCTGGAGACGAACCCGACTGTATCTGAGAGCATCACCCGCTTCCTTGCATCTGCGAAGCTGACCGCCCGTGTGGTCGTGGTCAGGGTGGTGAAGAGGTTGGGCGACTCTTCCCTCGACTCCGAGGCGAGCTTGTTGAAGACAGTCGTCTTCCCGCTGCTGGTGTACCCGGCGAGCGAGACCAGGGGCATCCCGAGCTTCTTCCTCTCGACCCTGTGAAGCGAGCGGCTCGACTGAGCCTTCGCTAGTTTTTCCTTAATCGCGACCATCCGGCGTTTGAGCGCCTTGAACTTGGTGTCCACGAGGGTCTCCCCCATGCCCATGAAGCCCGCCCTCTCGCCGTTGACGGAGTAGCGCACCGCGTCCCTGGCGCGGGGCATCTCGTACCTCAGCTCCGCGAGCTGGACCTGCAGCTTGGCCTCGGTGGTCTTGGCCCTCTTCGCGAATATGTTGAGGACGAGCCTGTCTCGGTCGACTATCTCGACCCGCGTCACGGTCGCGAGCTTGTACGCCTGGGACGACGTCAGGCTCTCGTCGACAATCAGTGTGTTCGAGCCGTTCTGTCTCACGATCTCCCTCAGTTCTTCCGCCTTGCCGACCCCCACCCCGAACTCGGACTTCACTACCCGCTTCTGCGTGATAAGCGCCTGGACAGAGTAACCGGCCGCACTCGCAAGCTCTGCGATCTCTTGCTTCGCAAATTCGTCAGGGTAGGTGACGATGGTCGCCTTGTCCATGGATGAACTCGAACTTCCTACTATAAATGATAGCCCTTCGGACTCGATTTTACCCCAAAACGATGTGGGGGACGCGCTTCAGACCCTAGGAACCTAAGGGGCCGCGGGTGGGATTTGAACCCACGATCGAGGCGTTTCTGAGGGACTAGCCCACCACAGCGCCCAATGCTGACCAAGCTGCACCACCGCGGCCACGAATTCAAACGGTGGTCAGACTCCGGTATTTAGACTGTGGCGCGGCGGAGTCTGAATCCCGCGGCGGCGCATTGAACCCGATGCAAGGCATGCCTTCGGCATTTCAGGATCAAGTAAGCCTAGAGGCTCTGGGTCTCTGACAAGCGTATTAGCCACAGATCCCATCGGTGGCCATATGCGAAGTCGGCGTCTCTGGGGCAGTGTCGCGGTCGTCGTGATAGCCGTCTTCGTCTTCGTTCCTTTCCTGCCGACCGTTACCAGGAACGCATATTCGGGCTCCCAGGGCGTCGGCTGGGTGTCCCCCTCGTTCGCGTTCTTCCAGTGCGGAGCCGCGACAGGCGGATACTCGCTCATGGTCCCCGGCGGCGGCGGGGTCGGCGGTCTGGAACTGTTTTGGGGGTCGAACTCGGTCTGGAACTGCGAGTACCCTCACCTCTGAGATTTGTTCGATGGTTTATTCTCGCTGGCGCAATGAACCCTATGGACCTTCTGATATCCGCTCGACTCAGAAAGAGTAAACGAACGTTGTCCTGCAATAATCGGAAGGTGTGCCAAGTCAACGAACGAGGCATTAAATCACGAAGCTCTCCTAGCTATCACACGAGCGCATGGTAAAGTGTCAGACAGCGGCGACGGTTCGTTCAACTCATCGAGAGCCGAAGTATTCGAGGCCCTCTGACACCCCACTAGGATCAGGATTCTTCAGGCGGTAAGCGAAAGGCCGCTCCCCTTCTCGGAGCTCAAACACACAGTAGGGCTGGAGAGCAACGGCCTCCTCTCATTTCACCTGGGCAGGCTGTCGGGGCTGGTCAAGCTGAACGATGAAGGTCTGTACACGGTCACCGATGAAGGGAAAGAGGCGCTCAGGATAATCGGTTCGACAAGGAGGGACATGGGAGATGGGGAGAAAAGAGACCCATGGCGCATGCGCCCTACGGAAGAACTCTGCTCGGCTGCCTGGTCGCCGCTATCCTGATACTCTCTCTGGCTGCGGTGATCGAACAGCAACAGACGAACAACCTGTCCCGAGAGAATGACAATTTCATCACGAGCCTGCAATCGGCGCTCGACGCCGAGAGCGCCCAGATTCGATCCCTGAACTCGACCGTGGTGCAGATCCAGTCGGTCACTACGACTGTCACGGTTACGTACATCACCGAAGGCGCCTATGGATCGGGTCCCGTCCTGGTCCCGGCGTCTGTCTGGCTGACAGCGCCCGGCGGCACATCCTAGGGCACTCTCGAGGTTTCAGTCTGGGACAACAGCAACTATCCGATCACCGCCATAACGGTGACATATCCGACGACACCCGGCTCGGCACTCAAGGACTTGGGTGGTAACACCTGCTCGAGCAGTGGTTTCCGTGCTCTGCGGAGTTCCAAATCAATGGCCTCCCCATCGGCGCGGGAATCTACGCTCTCCCAAGCGGGTCAGAGACCAGCATCTCGATAGGCATGCTTCCAGCAGCTGGCAGTACGCTCAAAGCGGGCATGACCTACAGTTTCACTATCAGTGTGACATTCCTTGATGGAAGTACCAACACCCAGCTAGTTAGCACGACGGCCCAGCTGTAAGAACGAGAAGAGAAAGCAACCTAGATTGCAGATTGTGAGGTGCTGGCCGGAGCCGGGTTCGGACAAAACTACCAATCAGAAATCGCTTTTCAAAGCACCGACTTGGAACTCCTGATATGCTTCCAACACGCTGCAGGCAAGCGGAATGAAGTTCTGGACACAGGTGGCGATATTTGGTCTCGTCGCCATCGTTGCAGCCTTGATGGTGTTTCTTCCTCTAATTCCTACCCAAGGATGCCTAAACCCCGACAGTTTCTGCGCGGAGGTGCTACTGCCCATTCACCAGTATCAATCGATTACGCTAAGCTTGTTTGGGTTCGGTGGGGGAAGTTCAAATGGAGCTTACTATCTCTGCACGTCGAGCGGCTGTACTCAGTGGTGGGGATGATTACGACTCACAAGATGGGAACTAAGCGAAGCGCAAAGATTCTGGTGGTCGTCATCTTGGCCTTCTTCGCAGTAGCAATCTTTGTACCCGTCGTAAGGCTCGACACGAACGTACTGCCAGTATGCGTCAGGGACAGGACTCCGTGTCTGTTGGCGATTCAGACTCCGATCACAGGTCACGCTGTCTACTGGTCGCTTACAGCCTACTATCTAGGGTGGGGGACCTATCTCGTAGCATTCACTGCACTCGGATTCATCCTATGACGTTGATGCGAGGGTCTTCAGAGCCTCGTAGAGCAGAATCACGATGGCCGCGCCGCAGACGATCAGCGAGAACACGTAGGTCGAAGTTATCGAAGACGGCCTCAGAACCGTCAGCAGGACCACGAGCGCGCTGGCGAAGAAGGCCACGAACGTTGTCTGCAGGGGGACCACCGTCCTTCTTATCCGAATCACGTTCTCGAAAACGACCTTGTCGACCGTGTAGCCGTCCTGGTCCGGTTTGGCAAGCCCTGCCCGGACCAGCTTCTTGATGTGGTACTCCGCGACCGAGGGCGAGCTCAGTTTCAGCGCTCTCTGGACGTCGTGGATGCCCATAGGGATCCCGGCGCGGTAAAGGCAGCGGTAGACCCGGAGCGTCGTGCCCTTGAGGACGTAGTCTACTCCCTCGTCACTCAACTACCGATTCCCCGGAAGCAGACGGGCACATGACTCGGACGCCGCCCCTATCGAACTGCCATCCTAAAACATAGGACTATATCGACCGGGTGCAGAGCAAATCTCGGTTGTCGGAGTACAAGAGACAGATCGCTGCGGGCGCGACGGTAGCCGTCGTAGTCGCCTTTGTCCTTGCTATGGGAGTGGGCATCCTCCTCCCCCAAGCCGCGACGAGCGAGAGCCTTACGACTCCAGCCACGAGCGCGACCATGGCATCTTCGCTGTCGAGTTCTACCGCTTCGACCAACTCATCCCCCTCTTCTGTGCCGACTTCGGGAACTTCGAGTTCGACCGCGGTCTCCTCTACAGGCCCGACCACCAGCAGTACGACGACGACCCTGCAGACGTCCTACTCGACCGCCTCGACTTCGACCAGCACAGGAACCGTCTCAATGACAACCACCGAGTCGACTACAACTACCGTGACCGTCAGCACGACGAGCACCACAACGACTTGCGACGCCTGCGGCATCCTGAAGATCGAGTCAGCGAATTTGACCGTCGGGGCTGGAGGGAACAGGACAGTCTTGTCCGTGGCCTTGGTGAATGATGGAAACGAGAGCATGACGAACCTGTCGGTCTCTCTTGCTTTCACGGCGGTCGTCGTGATTCCGGTGCTCGCGGCAGGCGCCCAGACCTGGGTGAGCATCCAAGTGCCCAGTTCACAGTTAATCCAAGCAGGACAACCCTATGAGGTTGTCATCCAGGGTGGATACGGGTCTTACACCGTCGAAGCGACTACGGCTGTAGAAGCGTCGAACTGATGGGGAGCCTCGGACACCACATCGGTTCGGTCGTCCTAAAGTTAGTACGGCCTTCGTCAGACTGTCCTAACACGTAGTTCTATTATCTTTCCCGACAGTGTTGTTCACAAGTGATTAGCTGTGAATGACCTGTCGTCCGTGCGGAAGGTGTCTCCCCAATGATGGGGACGCCTTCGCGCGGCTCCTTGGGCAAGCCGGAAGCTGTGGCCTGTGAACGATTTGCACGTCCTTGCGCCTGGATATGGCGGGGCACGGTGAGGTCGCGCTGGGAGAGCATGGGATTCGACTCGCAGATGTTCCAGTTGTTCATGAGAATGAGGGGGGCTAGGACACGATCGAACCTCTTGAACGCGCTGTCGAGTCCAAAGGATAGGCTTCAGCTCGCCCAGGAGCTCGGCCTCGACTGGTCCGCCGTCGACTATCACGTCGTCCTGCTCAACAAGCATGGTCTGGTGAAGGAAGATTTCGCCTTCGGACGAGTGAGGATGTACCGTCTCACCAACTTGGGAGAATCCTTGCTTCAATTGCTCGGGGAGTTCGATAGGTAGATTGGCAATGTCGCCGGATCAAGGTGCCTCGTCCCATGGCGGAAGAGAGGGAAGAATGCGGTTCGTTCGCGCAAAACTAGTAATCACAAAACACACCTCGGCGGACGAATTGCCTTGATGCCCAGGCGCAAGGGAATCGGAACGACCGTGACAGTCGTGGTCGTGGTCATCATCCTGATAGTAGCTACGATAGCGTTCGTTACGCTTACCTCGCAATCAAGCACGTCGGTGAGTCCCACTACATCCTCGTCATCCTCGTCTAACATATCCTTGGATTCCATCTCCACCTCTACCTCCACGTCTAACTCGTCCCAGGGTCTCCAGTTCAGGCTCCAAGTCATGCCCAACGGGGGCGCTAACTTCACGGTGACCGCCGAAGAGTTCAACATTCTCGGCTCGGTGAACAACGTCACGGAGGCGAGCGCATGGAGATACGCTGCCGAACTGCTGGACCCGTTCAACAACTGCGCCCAGGGGGACAGCTCCGTCGGGTTCGCGATCTTCCAAGGATACTATGGCATGAACAACTACACCTCGGGGAAGTCGCTTCCCCTCTACAACACCACCACCATGTTCAGCTGCACGGTGAACTTCTCTCCGTACGAGTATCTGTTCCAGCCAAAGAGCGATAACGTCTCCATCTACAACGACCACCAGTTCCAAGTCAACACCACGGCTTCCGTCTCTCTTTCCACGAGCGGCTACTGGACTGGAGGAGCCGACACGGCCAGCCCGGCCACCTTCAATACGTTCGCGGGGTCTTACACCGTGCTCGGGGCCGGCGAGTGGGGCAACGTGCTCTTGCTCCACTTTTCCGTGACGACCAGTAGCTCCACGTCGACTGGGAACAGCGCCGTTCCTGCGGAATGCCCCAATGCCCAGACCTCAATCTCCGGAGTCATCGTGGTGACTGCAGGAACCACGTTGCCCGCCGTGCTCTGCTTCCAGCTCTACTATTACTCGGCCGCTCCTCTGACGCTCAACCTCACCAGTGCGTTGTCGATCGAGGCGCTGCAGTACATCTACAACGACAGTGTCGGCACCCCGAGGTCTTTCAGCGGCGCCCTGAACTTCACGGTGAGTGTTAGTCAGTCCCAGCTCGTCATCGGGGGACCCACGAACGAGAACGAAGGCACGGTCGTGGCGTACAACCTGACGGCGAAAGCAAGTGCCAGCGGCAACTACCAACTCGGCTTCTTTTCGTACCCTGGGTTTGGAGGGGACGTCTGGAAGCTTGGCCCCCAGGAGCCGCTGCGATGTGGATACTATGGCGAGCTCCTAGCAGGAAGCGGGCAGCCGGACTACGACCAGGGGACTGGTGGTTGTATAACGTACGCCACTACGTCTTCCACCACGACCTGTCTCTGCCCCACGGCGCCGGCCGCTTGTCCGTGCGCGTCAGAGAGCACCTCGAGCTCCCCCTCTATCCCCGGGGTACCCTATCCCTTGATGACCGGAAACATCTACTTCCGGATAGTCGGTGAGACAAACTCTGCCGGGTGAGTTGGCTGACCGTTGACGATGTCCAGGAACCGACAATCTGACATAGTCTGGATATCCTTCCTGCTCATCGTTCTCGTCGCTGCTTACTTCAGGCTCGCCTCGCTGAACCTGGCCGAGTTCAAGGGCGACGAGGCCGGGACGTCAATCGTGCTCAAAGCCCTTGTGCAGCAAGGAAAGGTTCCGTTCGTGGGGCCTGCTCTCAGCACCGGCGGCAACGCAGGACCGATTTACTACTACATCCTCGCGATCCCGTTCCTGATATCGACCAACCCGATAGTGGCCTCGGCTTTCGTCGCCTGTCTCAACATCGTGGGGGTCGCCTTCACCTTCAAGTTCGCAAGGGAGTTCTTCAACGAGAGGATCGCCATCATAGCCACAGCCCTAGCCGCGGTCTCGCCATTCGCCATCCTCTTCTCGAGGAAAATCTGGAACCCAGACCTTATCTTCCCGTTCACGGTCATCCTCTTCTACTGTCTCTATACCTTCGTTATCAAGGGCAAGCCGAAGTATCTCGTCCCCATCTTCGTCCTTTACGCGATCATCCTCCAGATTCACCCCATAACGCTCTTTCTCGCGCCCGTGATCCTCCTCTTTCTCTGGAAATTCCGTTCCCAGATTCACTGGAAGTATCTTCTCGCAGGCATCGCACTATTCCTGATCATCTTTGCTCCGTTCATCTATGGAGAGATGACCAGCAGCTTCGGTGAGGCCAGCAGCTTCGCGTCGACGCTTAAGGACTTCTCATTTGACAACGTGAACCCCAGCGTCATCGGCCTCCTCTCCGCGGACACCAGCGGCACCGGCTTCGACTACATCCTCGGGTCCAGTGCGTCCTCGTTCTTCTCCTCGATCTTCAACATGAACAACTACTTCGTGGTCGAGAATATCTGCCTCTATCTCGGTTTCGCGCTCGTCTTGGTCCGGGCGGCGAGAAACCCGTTCGGTGAGAACGTGAAGTACTCGATGCTGCTCGCTTGGATCGCTACCCCGACGCTCATTCTCCTCTTCTTCAACCCGACCTACGGTCTGTATACTCATGAGCTCGTGATGTTCTTCCCGGCCAACTTCCTGATGGTGGCGGTGCTCTTCGACTTCGCTGTGACAAGAAGGAAGAAGATGGGTGTGTCAGGAAGGCGGCGCCCGGATTGGCCGAAGGTCGCAAGAGTCGCCTCCGCAGTGATCTTGGTCTCGATACTCCTGGCACAGGTCACGTTCGGACTCGGCTTCCTCGCTTTCCTGAACTCCCAGGGCGGTACCGCCGGAGATTACGGGGTAGGGGTCCAGTACAAGATAGACGTGGCAGCGTACATCGCGCACGACTCGAACGGAAGCAGCTTCACGATATCGTCCAACCTGACTCCCGGACAGATTGGGATTGAGTACGACTACCTGCTCGGTCTCTACAACAAGACGCCATCTTCGAGTGCGAACCTCAGTTACGTCGTCATAGACAACCTCACGGGCCTTGACCCGTCGCTCATGGGGCAACTTTCAGGCTATCAGAAGGTGGACTTCGGACCTCTGAACGTGTACGTCATTCGAACTTAGCTTATTCACAGGTCGCCCAGCTTACGTGTTGTTTCTTGGAGGATTCCTATTGAGTGTCGTTGCGGATATCTTTCCTATCCGCCTCTTCTTTTTCGAACGATTTTCTTGCGCCTTGCCAGGGCCTGGTCTTGGTCGCTTCCGCAAGCGGTTCGGACATAACTATTAACCAGAATAGAACCCTAAACGAATCCGAGGTTCGGCTCGATTGGCACAGGCAGCTAGCGGGATATCCCGGAGGATACTCGCAGCGGCCATAGTGGTGGTCGTAGCCGCGGCTTCGTTGACGGTCGTTCTGGCTTACAGTGATCAGAGAGGTTCGGGCGTGAGCACGCTGCCCACCACCTCGTCCTTCTCCTCCCTCTCCTCCCTCTCCTCCTCCACGGAGTCCTCGGCGTCATACTCGACCACCTCTTCAACAGGGCTTGAGCTCCGGGTGAGCCTCAATGCGACCACCATCGCTTCGGGAAGGGCGCTTGGGGCCCAGGTGACTATCTTCAATAAGCTCGACGAGAATCTCTCGCTCACCCCGAGCTACGCCGCGAATCCGGCTATACACAGCTGGGCCGAATACGACTACTTCTGCGGTGGGGGCAACCAGATGGCGATGGTCGGGTACGCCCTCTTCCAGGGTTACTACTCTCAGGAGAACTCCTCGCTCGCTGGGAAACCCATGCAGCTTGCCCCCTTCGTTGAGCTTCCGTGCGCCACCTGGCCTGACCCCACCTCAATCGTGTTCCTGCCCCACAACGACACCGCGAAGGTCTACGGGACAGGAGGCGGCGGAATCGTGGAACCGATCAGCGTCCCTGCGACCACCGAGTCGTGCTCTACCAATGGGGGGACGACGAACTGTGGTGCCGGCACCGGGCTGTTCGGCTACTGGAATACCTCGGCTCCTCTCAACTTCCAGCAGGCCGCCGTAGGTTCTCCATTCTTCAGGTATCTCCCACTGGGTGAATACACCCTGGCCGTGCAGGACGTGTGGAACCAGACAGTTTACGCCCACTTCCAGGTGGTCCCGCTGACTCGTCTGGAATGCCCCAGCGGCCAGACGGCGGGCTCCGGGTTCGGGACGGTGACCGTGAGTTCGAGCTCGCCGGCCATAATCTGCGTCGAGGTCTACTACTACTCTTTCTCGGCAATTACGCTGAACCTCACGGACGCGCTCCAAGTTCAGGCTGTGCAGAGCAACAGAACCTTCAGCGGTGACTCGAACTTCATCATCACCCCGAGTCAGTCTCAGCTAGTCATCGGCGCATCGTCGAACGTGAACGAGGGAACGCTGGTGGCCTTCGCGGTGACCGCCAGGGCAGGAGCGAGCGGCACATACGAGCTCGGACTCCTCCCGTCTCAGTCCGGCGCCCTGAACACGTACATGTTCGGTGTCCAGGAGCCGGAGGACTGCGGATACTACGGCCTTCTTGTGGCAGGAGACGGGCAACCAAATTATGCGCAGGCTACAGGCGGGTGCTTTACCTACAACACGTCGTCAGCCGGCCTGATCACAGTCCCCGGGATACCATATGGATTGGAAAGCGGCGACCTCGACTTCCGGATAGTCGGCGTGACAAATTCGACCAGGTGATTTGTTTAACGACCATCAAGGCTTCTCAGAGAAGCGCAATCGGAAGAAACCTCGTCGCGATTGTTGCAATCGCAGTCGTCATTCTGGGCGGTTTAAGCCGAACTCGCTCGGGTCTCAAGTTTGCGAAGGGTTACCGTTAGGCTGGGTCGCCTGCTCGTTGGGAACCGGTTGCTTCTTGGTCCTGTAGTTAGCTACGACAATTGCTACGAAGCCAGGAAACAGGACCCCGAGGCCAGCCCCGATGAACACAAGCCCGAGGGACGAGGCTGTCGCCAAGAAGAACCCGAAGTCCGGAAAGAACGCGCTCCAGGAACCCCCATAGGCGACAGGCACAAGAAAATAGGGCACGGTATACCCAACAACCCCTCCCACGAAAATGCTGGCGCCAACAAATACGTACCTGTCCTCCAGCTGGACCCTCTTCCCGATGTGGTAGAACACGTAGAACAGTAAGACAGGATTGATTAGGAACGACAAGATGTTGATCACCAAGCCTCCGAGAAAGAAACCTGAGATTCCCGAAAAGAGGTAAAGAGTTTGCCTCTCCAGAGTCTCTACAAGAGTCACCTGAAATGCCGAAAGGAGCAGGGCTACAAAGAACAGCGTTCTTGTCTTGGTTTGTTGCTCCTCTCCGTCTTCGGGGTTCCCCACGTCGCGGGCCAACGCTGTGTGGATATTGAGTCTATTCCCGCAGCTAAGATACGACTAACGGTTAGCAGGATGGCGTTCTTGGTCGCGTCCACGCCCACGACCACGACCGATAGAAGAAATGCCGAATTTGACTGTCGATGCCACGCGCCTTCTAGGCTGAACCCGACCAAGACCCTTCGGCGCTCCCTAGTCGCGCGTGTAGCAGAAGTATGGGAACCCTGCGTTGACTTTGTCGATGGCCCATTCGACGATCTTGTTGGAGATCTCCTTCCACTTCTTGTTCCAGTCGATGTTGGCTACGACCCTCTCCTTCTCGGACTCGTTGCCCCTGACGGGCACAGACTCCCAGACTGGACGCCCGTAGAACGGCTTCACTATCCTGACATGCCACCTCCCGCACGTCGTCTTCGACCCCTCCGTGAAGAACTTACAGGAAGTGCAGTACCTCGAGAGCCAGATTATCTCCTTGGTCCTCTTGACCGACTTTCCAATCTCTTCGATAAGCCTCTCCGACTCGCGTCGGATCATCTGGGCGAGCTCTTCCTGGCCTTCCTTGGTGTTCATGTAGTACTCTGGGTCCCGGGCCAAGGCTTCCTGCCAACCGAGAGGCTCGTCGTCTCGCTGCAACCTTTTCTCTTTCTAAGACCACGGACAGGTAATTAACGGTTGTCAGGTCTGGATTGGAATGGAAGGCCATCGCCGAGAGAAGCGAGAGGTCCTCGTTCACTTCCCGATAAGTACAAGAGCGCTCGGAGACTCACGGCGCTCGGACGCGTGGCGTGCTTCGACGGGCGATCTGGACTGACGCAAGTCAGGATGAAGACCAAACCGCCACGCGTCCACTCAATTGCTTGAGCAGCTGCTGGCTCGTCGTCCTCCCCGCCCCCTTCCCCTTCATGCTCCTGAAGGCGGTCGCCGAATCCGTCCGCTTGAGGTTCACGCCCTTCACGCAGTCTGCCACGACCTTGAGCCTGAAGCCCGCCGCGATGCCGTCCGTCACGGTGTTCTTGACGCAGTAGTCGGTGGCCAGACCGACTATGTAGAGCTCCTCCACTCCAGACCGCCTGAGGCGTTCGGCGAGGTCGGTACCCTGGAAGCCCGAGTAGGCCTCGGCGTCCCTGCTGGTCGCCTTGTCGATTATCGCGGCTCCGTGAGGCACGTGGAGGGTAGGGGGAAACCGGGCGCCCGGGGTGCCCCTAATCGCATGTGGCGGCCACATCCCGCCGTTCGGCTTGAACGACACGTGGTCCTTCGGATGCCAGTCACGTGTGTAGAGGACCGGCAGGCCCTTCTCGTGAAAGAGGTCCACGAGCGCGTTTATCGGCTCTATCACCCTGTCTCCCTCCCTTACCGGTAGCGCCCCTCCCGGGCAGAAATCCCTCTGAAGGTCCACGACGATGAGCGCCGGCTTCGCCGTCAAGCCCTACATCCAGCCCAGCTCAGGCTCGGATTCGCGGATTGCCCGTATGTCCTTCAGCACCTGAGCCCGGATCTCGGCCGGCGATTTGAAGTCGGAGATGATCTTGCCCCCGCGCATTATCTGCTTCAGGAGCGTTGCAGATCCCCTGGGGGGAGCGGTCCCAGCGAGGGCGACGGTGTCCTTGAATCCCCGCCTCCTGAAGACTTCCTTGCGCCCGCCCAGTCCGCCCCTCTTTGCCCTGAAGCTGCGCTTCCCTTTGTCGTCCACCTCGACGATCTTGGCGCTGAAGTCGATCACGGGCGGGTAGGCGACTGCCGTCCCGACGCCGAATCCGTCTACGAGGTCCTGCAGCTGGATGATGTTCTCCTCGCTCAGCCTGCCTGACACGATTATCTTCACGTCCTTGCCTCCCCTTATGTTCAGCTCCCACCTCACCTCCTCGATGATCTTGCGCAGGTCTCCCCGGCGCGAGCTCGGGGTGTCGATTCTAACGCCCCACAGGTCTCGGCCGAGGGTCTCGAACGCCTTGATCGCTTCCGACTTCTCATCCCAGAATGTGTCTATGAGGGCTATCCTCGGGACCGACTTCTGGATGGTCTTGTCGAAGAGGAGCCACGCCTCCGCCTGGTCGCCGATGACCTGTACCAGCGCGTGCGGCATGGTACCCGCAGGCTCGAGCCCCAGCAGCTTCGCTCCGAGCACGTTGGAGACGCTGTCGAAGCCGGCGACGTAGCAGGCGCGCTCGATGAGGGGGGCCATCGCCGGGTGTGCTCTCCGCGTCCCGAAGCTGATCAGGCTCTTGTCGCCTGCGGCCGCCCGGAAACGGGCAGCCTTGGTGGAGATGCTCGTCGAGGAGGAGATCAGACCCAGCAGGGGGTTCTCGTACTCGACGAAGTCGCGGTACCTGCCGGTTATCGTCATGACCGGCTCGTAGAACGTCGTCTTCGCGTCAGCGAGGAAAATCGAGCCCTCGTCGAAGGACCAGAGGTCGACCGGGACGCCCTCCAGTAGCTTGGCGACCTCGTAGACTCCCGTCAGGACCCCCCAGATTCCGGGGTATGGAAGGTCTCGCGCGAAGACCTCCATCACCACCTTGGTGTCTATGTGGTTCTTGGCGAGGACCTCTTTCGTGTTGATGAAGTATACGTCGGTCGTGCTCGCGTTCTTTATCTCGTCCTCGTTCGCCATCCAGAAGAGACGATCCGCGAGGTCACGTTGCTTCATTGATTGCGTCACAGAATCGTCCCATAGAAAAACTATTTCTCGGATGGCGTTCACCTTCGCAGCATTGCAAAACGCAGCGCTGGACCTCTCCGAAGTCAAGAAGAAGATCACCCATTTCATCAGGAGGAAGGTAGAGGAATCCCAGACCGACGGGGTTCTCGTAGGGCTCGACGGCGAGGTGGACTCCGCTGTCGCGGCCTACCTCTGTGTGGAGGCGCTCGGGACAGGAGGGTAACGGGTCTAATCATGCCCGACCTGCGGACGGCCCCCGACGAGTACGTGTCGGACGCGAAGACAGTCGCGAGTGAGCTCTGCCTTGAGACCAGGCAGTTCGATATCGCCCCAATCCAGAAGTCTTTCATGAAGTCCCTTGAGGTCAACAAGGTGTCCGAGGATAACCTCAGCGAGAGGATCAGGATGTCCCTGTTGTATTACCACGCGAACCTGCTCAACGGGCTGGTCGTGGGGACCGCCGACAAGTCCGAAATCCTGCTGGGTCACTTCACCAAGTACGGCGATGGGGGAGCTGACATCCTCCCAATCGGCGACCTCCACAAGACGGAGGTCAGAAAGCTCGGCGAGGTCCTGGGCATAAACCGGCGGATAGTCGCGAAGAAGAGGAGCTCGAAGACTTGGGCGTCGCACAAGAGGGTCGACGCCGGGCTCGGCTACGACACGACGGACCAGATACTCGGGTTCAGATTCGATCGTGGTCTGGACGCCGCGGCCATATCGGCCGCGGTCAGAACGGGTCGTGCCAAGGTCGAAAACGTAATCGCGAGGCACGATTCGTCGGTTCACAAGAGGGAGACCCCGAGATCTGCAGAATCCGCTAGATTGTGAATTGAGAGTGGACTGGGGGGATGCGATGCAAAAACGCTCCTCAAAGTGGTTCCAGAATCGTGAATCCACAGAGATTCTAAAGTTCGGACAAGGTGTATTACAATGCGGGCTGCTAATGCGAGTGGCATGAAGCGAGCAGCGAAGGCAAACCTTAGCTCGCACCTTCCTCAACCACGCGTGCAATCACCTATGGAAGGCAGATTCCGAGCTGCAGCAGGCTGATGTTGACGTAGCTCTCGTTCAGTACACCGGGTACTATCAGCAGGTACCCGACCTTCTGGTTTTGGCCCTCGCTCGTCATGTAGGCTTGTGATGTAGCCGGATTGAAAGTGGCAGCTTGGAACCACGCTGGAGTAGACAGCATGTTCACGGTCTGCCCCGTAGACGCACTAATGACCAAGAAGAACAACTGGCTGTCAAAGGCCGCGTAGATCAGGCCTGATGCCGTGTTAATCGTCAACGTGCCCCCTCCTGCGCCTGCGCAGGACGATCCAACAGCCTGCGAGTAGTCCACCTTGCCGGAGGACCCGTCCATGGCCACCAGTGTGAGGTTTGGTCCATCTTCGCCCATCGTGTATACCGTGTTGGTGGACGGATCGACGACCAAGTTGAAGTTGAGGGCGTTGAAGTTCAGCGGGGTCGCGGACTGCAAGCTGTGACTCGCCCCGTTGACTAGCAGCACCTCTGCTCCCAGGCAGGACAGAGGAATCTCTTTGCAGGCCGTGACGTAGACCATGTTCGTCTTTACGTTCACAGCAAGGTTCAGGGGACCCGCACCCAGTGAGATGTTTGCGATGAGCGAACCCGAAACCCCATTGATCTCAAGGAGGAACCCCGAAGCTTGAGAACTGAGGCCGGTATTCTCTGAGATTCCGTAGAGGACGCCCGTGCTCGGGTCAACCGCGAGCGCTCCGACATCGAAGTGATACTCGCCGATGACGCTGTCGGTCGTGCCATTAATCGCGACGATTCCCCCTTGTCCGGCGCGGCCGGGGCCGGAGTCGCAACTGTTGGATGCGTTCAGCTCGTTTGTGCACCCCGCAACTGGAACGTACACCGTGTTGCTCGTAGTGTCGACAGCGAGGCCAGATTGGGCCGTTCCGGGCAGGGTGATCGTGCCCATTACGGAGTGGGTCGACGCATCCAGGATCGTCAGCTCGTTCGCGAACACATCAGAGAGGTAGATCCTGTTGGTGTTCGGGTTCACCGCAATCTCCCCCGGAAATCCGCTAATCGTGACGTTGGCCGCGAGGACGCTGGAGATGGATGGTTCTGTGCCGCCTGTGGGCTGGGTCGAGGTGGATGTCGAGGTCGTCATTGTCTGGCCGGCGCTGCTAGAAGACGAAGATGCCTCGGAAGCGGTGGTCGATGAACTGGTTGTAGCGACCTTGGATGGCTGAGATGTAAGTGAAATGACGCCCACCGCCGCAATCAATATGATCGCGATTACGACTATGCCGATGGCTATTGTCCCGATGCCCCGCCGTGGCTGTGTCATCCCAACTCGTAGGTTGCGACCGGGATTTCTGATTAATAGTTTTGTCCGAGCGAGCGGCGAAACATCTAGCCTTGATTGACCTGAGATGCCGTAAGAATGACAGTGCCATGCATAGGGTTCATTGCGCCTCCGCCGGAGACGACTAGGCCGATGGGTAGGTCTGATTCTGGAGGACGTTCCCCGAGAGGTCGTAGGTGGAGTTGCCGTAGTTCGCCTGCATGAAAATGGTCGAGCCGTTGCCCTCGAAGCTCACGCCCAGGATGTCGCTGCTCACGTGTCTCTGCCAGACCATGGTCCCGTTCAAGTCGTAGTAGTAGAGGGTGCCGTTCGTCCCTGTGGAGGACCAGCCCACAGCTAGGTGGTCCCCGGAGACGGCGACATCTCCTCCGCTGCCGAACGACTGGTCAGGGTTGCTGATGTTCCAGAGCACCTGGCCGTGAGAGTCGAACATGACCAGGTCGCTCCCGAAGAAGCTGTGGCTGGGGAAGAGAACCCCGGTGACGCCGTCGACGACCTCTGACCCGTTGTCGACGAGGACGACCGAGAACGAGTCGTAGCCGGTGTAGTTCCACAGGACCTTGCCCTGCCCGTCTATGTAGTAGAGGCCGGGGTCGTTCGCGATTATCACGGAGCCGTTGCCGTTGATTTCCACCTCGTCTTGCGCCTGCGAGAAGGTCCATTCTATCTGGCCCTCTTTGTTGAAGAGGTAGACCGGGCCCTGGGCGCTCGACCCACTCGGTCCCCCGGGCCATCCATGCGAAGTCGTGACGGCATACAAGCCATCGGCTGATGCTATGGGCACATCGGGAATCAAGTCGGTCTGATAGCGGTTCTCGAGCTCTCCCGTGGTCTTGTTGTAGAAGCACCATGTCACGGTCTTTATGGGTTGATTCAGGCTGGTCGGGAGGCCGGCAACGGAGTACGCAAAGGGCAGACCTATGGAATAGGCGTATCTGTACGCCTGGTCGCAGGGACTGATGATTTGTGCCGTGTAGATGGCTACGCCTGCTATTGCCGCTACCACTAGCACGACTATGAGAATGAATGCCACAGTCGTGGATATACGCGGACGACTTTGTGAGCCAGGTGCCGTGTTGATACTCAAGATTCTGCTACGAGATAAGAGTTGAGAAGAAAAGATTCAGCCATGTATAGGGCCCATTGCGCCTTCGTGATTAGCTTCATACGGGCGTCCTGATTTCGTTCCCAATCCGCTGCATCGCTTGGCCGCACATCGTACCAGGATTCCCGACCATCACGCAGTACCTGTAGCTCAGGGGTCCAATCAGCAGAGGCGACATGTCGACCACCCTGACGGCGCCGATGCCGAGGTACGCGTAGATCACCGATGCAGAGGAGGAACCTGGCGCGGAGTACCACGTCGCGCATCCGGGTCCGGCGAACACCGTAGAGCTGTTACAAACTGGGGCAGAGACGGAGATCGGCACAACCGGAACAAGGAAGAGGACAAGGAAAGCGATGGCTGCCGCCAAGCTGAGAGCTATTCTTGTGGCTCGCACATGTGAACCCCTTCATCAGTTTCATTATGCGCCTTCTGTAATAGTTTTGTCCGAACAGAACCGTTCTTCAAGGCAGAACTTCTATGCCGCTCGAGTTGGTCAGGCCGAGTATCTGGAAGTAGGTGCCGGGAATCAGTTGGTATGGGATTCCGGGGATGGCGATGGAGGCGGATGAGGTGTCGAACGTGATGCAGCCGACCTGCTCCTGCGCATAGTTCGGTAGACCGGAGGACCCTGCTAGGATTTCTCCGTAAGCCCCGCACGACTCAGGTTCCTGAGCGCCGAGCATGTACGCGCCCAGGCCGCTGGACGAGAAGAGCCCGAGTTCGTAGATGCCGCTGGCTCCCGCCTTGTAGGTGATCGCGAATGCTACCGTGGTCCCCTCGTTCTCGTTGGTCGGTCCTCCTATGACCAGCTGGGTTTGACTCGTGGTAATCGTGAAGTTCGATGCGCCGTTGAAGGAGCGAGGGTAGTCGACGCTCCCGTTAGGGATGTACTGAACCGCCTGGATTGACAAGACGCTGGTGAGGTTAATGGTC
>Ga0224557_1001329_pt1 | contig 24197 bp, 12 predicted proteins | sample 714S31014metaG_FD_180677 | JGI IMG/M metagenome (GOLD analysis project Ga0224557, IMG submission 180677) | Peat soil microbial communities from Stordalen Mire, Sweden - 717 S3 10-14 | ecosystem: Environmental > Terrestrial > Soil > Wetlands > Peat | place: Sweden: Norrbotten County, Stordalen... | reverse complement strand
GGTGCTCCCGCACAAACTGAGAATTATTCTCCACCGCTACGGGGAGCCTGCCAATGCCTTAAAGATCAACATTTCCAGCTTGGAGAGTGCCGCATGAGGCTATGAGAGAACATGGCACTGTCCAGTTACTATGACAACGTAGGATATGCAGATCTTTCGGATTTCTTCTATGTTTGGCTTCGACGCTGCCTCCGCTCCACTCTTCCAGAATTGTTCTCCACTTTAACTGTCCCAAAGGCCGAAGAGTTGGTGGCAACCCCGGCTCGTCATGGAGGAAGGAAAGAGGCTCAGGATTTCTTCCTCTCGGGCATGGAAAGGACCTTAGTCGGCCTATTCGAAAGGGGCCATCCCGCCTTTCCTGTGACACTGTACTACGCTTTTAAACAGGCGGACAGCCAGGCAAATGATGATGTTTCTAGCACAGGTTGGCAGACTTTTCTCGCTGCGATAATTCAATCCGGATTCGCAATCACTGGCACCTGGCCCATTCAGACCGAAGGGATCGGGCGAATGAGGGCCACTGACAGCAATGCGCTTGCTTCGTCAATCGTATTGGTTTGCCGCAAACGCGATCCAGAAGCATCAACAACCTCTCGCCGGGAATTCCTGCGCGAACTTCAAAGCGTTCTTCCAGACTCGCTAATTGACATGACCCGTGGAGGGGTAAATTCGCCCGTTGCCCCCGTAGACCTATCGCAGTCAATCATCGGTCCCGGCATGGGCATCTTCTCAAAGTACAAGGCCGTCCTTGAGGCTGATGGAACTCCAATGACCGTTCGGACGGCTCTGCAACTTATCAACCGATTCTTAGCCGATGATGAATTTGATCCGGAGACCCAGTTCTGCCTGCAATGGTTTGAGACCAACTATTGGAAGCCAGGCCAGTATGGCGTTGCCGATGTTGCCGCCCGCGCCAAAGGTACCAGCGTCGATGCTCTGTTCCGAGCCGGCATATTAAACTCCGGGGGCGGTGAAGTGCAGTTGCTCCGCTGGAATGAGTTGCCGACAGATTGGAAGCCCGATCCTGACAAACAGACTCCGGTATGGGAAGCGCTGCATTACCTCATCAGAAATCTAAATATGCACGGGGAGCAGTCGGCAGGTGCTTTGCTGGCCGAAATGTCGGCTGTGAGCGGGCCAGTGCGGACGCTGGCCTATCGTCTCTACACACTCTGCGAGCGGAAGGGACTGGCCGAAGATGCCCGTCCCTACAATGAGTTGATCGGAGCATGGGCCTCGATTGAAGTGGTCGCAGACGAAATTGGACCGCCTGAAAAGCAAGGCGAGTTGTTCTAAATGGGAAGGAACAGATGAAACCCTGGCGTGAAATTGCGATACCGCACGAAGACGTTTTGAAGGGCACCTTTCAGCAGGCAGAGTTTGCTGCTGACCTGGCCAAGGTGCATGAAGGCACAGCTCCTGAGGAGTATCTAAACCCGGAGCTGTTCTTTGACCGCACCTTCATCACGGAGGGGATGCGCCTCTTGTTGGACTCTGTGATTCGTCGCCTGGCTGGCTGCGGCGGCGATCCGGTAATCCAGTTGCAGACCGCATTTGGCGGCGGCAAGACGCACACCATGCTTGCGGTCTACCACCTGGCTAATCGAGCCGTCCCCGCCAGCAAGCTTTCAGGCATCTCGCCGATTTTGGATGCTGCCGGAGTGACCGATCTGCCCAAAGCAAAGGTCGTCGTCCTGGACGGCACTCGCTTCTCTCCCAGCCAGCCGAAGGTGCATGACGGTCAAACCGTGAGAACACTCTGGGGCGAGATGGCGTGGCAACTGAACGGCGCCGCTGCATTTGCCTCAATCGCCGAAAGTGATGAAAATGGCACGGCCCCTGACGCTTCGCTGATTGAGAAGATGCTGGAGCCTCACCAGCCCGTAGTGTTGTTGATTGACGAGCTGGTCGCCTACCTGCGCCAGTTTGAAGATGGCCGCAGTTACGCCGGCGGGACATTCGAGTCGAACCTGACTTTCATCCAGAATCTGACGCAGGCATTCAAGGGAGTTCCCAAAGCAATCATGCTGGTGTCGTTGCCAGCTTCGAAATTGTCCGAAGCGGGAAGCGCTCGTGGCAAGCGCGCCATGGATCAACTGGAAGGAGCGCTGTCGCTTACCAGCCTGGAAAAGACTGTTGGCCGCGTTCACGCTTTGTGGAAGCCAGTGGGGACGGAAGAAGCTTTCGAGATTGTCCGGCGACGCCTCTTTACCCAAATCAACGATGAAGCGCAGGCGAAGGAGACTTGCCGCGCCTTTGCCGATGCGTATACGGAAAATCGGGAGGATATGCCGAAGGAGACTTTGGAAGGGCGCTACCTTGACCGCATGGCGCGCGCCTATCCGATTCACCCAGAGGTCTTCGACCGGCTCTATGAGGATTGGTCGTCTCTGGACAACTTCCAGCGCACCCGCGGAGTGCTGAAGCTGATGGCAAAGGTGATTCACCGGCTTTGGAAGGACGGGAACAATGATCCGTTCATCCTGCCGGGCAATCTGCCGCTTTACGACGCGGAGACGCGCAACGAGCTGATCTATTACTTGCCGCAAGGCTGGGACCCAGTGGTCGAAGGCGACATCGACGGAGAACGCTCGGAGACGGTCGAGATCGAGACGTACGATCCGCGCTTCGGAAGCGTCCAGGCTTGCCGGCGGCTGGCGAGGACCATCTTTCTTGGTAGCGCTCCTACAACGACCGATCAGACTGTGCGGGGAATTGATACTGAACATTTGCTGCTCGGTGTGCTGCAACCGGGCCAGCAGATTGGCGTGTATAAGGACGCGGTTCGCAGGCTTACGGATAAGCTGCACTATCTGAACACTGCGAACCACCGCTTCTGGTTTGATGTGAGACCGAACCTGCGCCGGGAGATGGAAGACCGCAAACGGCGCTTCACATCCGCGGACCAGATTCTGCCGGAGATTCAGAATCGCGTTCGGACTTTGATCCAAGCCACCACCTTTGCCGGGATTCATGTTTTCCCAAATAGCTCAGACGTTCCCGACGATTGGCGGATGCACTTGGTAGTCCTGCCTCCAGCGGAGCCGTTCAGCAAGATTCAGAACCCGACTGCGATAAAGACCGCGATGGAGATGCTCAACAACCGGGGCGATCAACCACGCTTGAAGCGGAATCGGCTGCTATTCCTCGCGGCCGATTCTGAGGCTACCGCCAGGCTGGACGACCTGGTCTGTTCATTCAAGGCGTGGGAATCCATCGTGAAGGACTTCGATCATGGAGACCTAAACCTGGACAAACCGCAGAGCACCCAAGCCAGGAATAGCTGCGTTAGTGCTTCAGACGCAGCCAACCGTGCCATTCGAGAGGCTTATAAGTGGTTGCTAGCCCCGACTGAAGAGGTAAACGCGAAGGGGTTTCCGGAGATGCGCTGGGAGCACTTTGCACTGAGCACTGGCACAGGGTCATTCACAAAAGAGATTGAGCGGGTGATGACCGAACATGAGCTGCTCATTGAGCGTTGGGCTCCGATACATCTTGAGAAGTTGTTGCGGACCTGGTTCTGGAAGGATGGGGCGCAGGACGTCTCAGCCCAGGATGTTTGGCAGAAAACGTGTCAGTACCTCTACATGCCGCGACTGAAGGATAGCAATGTGTTCGCTTCAACGGTGAGCGAGGGCACGGGCAGTCGGGATTTCTTCGGCCTGGCGCAGGGGAAGCGTGATGCCAAGTATGTTGGCTTTACGTATGGTCAACGGGCGATCGTGCACTTGGAAACCAATCTACTGATCGAACCCGACGCTGCGGCAAATTATGAAGCAGAGGTGCGGGCAGCCGAGGAGGCCAAACGGAAAACTGATGAGGCTAAACAGCCGCACAAACCCGGCGACCCGTCAAAGGCGCCGGTGCCCTCGGCTGGGCAACCAACCAAGAGGGCGAACAAGCGATTCTACGGCACAGTCAACCTCGATCCATTGTTGGCCAAGAAGCAGTTTGCGGAGATTATCGACGAGGTTGTGCAGAACTTCACGACCCGCCCGAATGACATCGTGAGTATTGTTGTCGAAATCCAGGCAGTAGCCCCGGCAGGGTTTGATGATGGAATTCAGCGCACGGTTAAGGAGAACTGTAACGCTCTCAAGTTTCGCGCATCAGGTTTTGAGCCGGGAGAGTGATGAATTGGATGCAACACATTCAAGCTCATCCAATGGGCCACGCTCCATCGGACCTGTGATGGATTGCAGCGCTGGCCTCGTGGGGCGTCACTTCCAGTGAAATGTCGATGGGACCTTTGACCCGTACTCGGGTCTGGAGTAGCATATCGAAGGATAAACGCATGCATGAGCGTGTGCACCGCCATCCTCCAGCGCCACATGCTGGACAACGTACGGAGTCTGTAATGAGCGACGCCCTCATGCCCTCGGGACAGCCCAATCGCATCGTCCTCTACAATGCCGCCGACGGCAGAGTGACCGTGAGCGTCCACTTTGCCCAAGACAACTTCTGGCTTCCTCAACGTGCCATCGCCGAACTCTTCGGCGTCGGAACCGCTGCGATCTCCAAGCACCTCAAGAACATTTATGAGTCCGGCGAACTGACCCCCGAGGCAACTATTTCCAAAATGGAAACAGTTCAAACCGAAGGCGAAAGGCAGGTCGCCCGCAGCGTGGAGTTCTACAATCTGGACGCCGTCATCGCCGTGGGCTACCGCGTCAACTCCCTGAAGGCCACCCACTTCCGCATCTGGGCCACGAATACTCTCAGGGAGTTCGTGGTGAAGGGCTTTGTTCTCGACGACCAGATGCTCAAAAATGGCCGCGCCTTTGGCAAGGACTACTTCGACGAACTTCTGGAGAAGATTCGGGAGATTCGCGCCAGTGAGCGCCGGGCCTACCAGAAGATCGCCGACGTCTTCGAGCAATGCAGCAGCGACTATCGCGGCAACAGCGAAGAGACCCAGCTTTTCTATCAGGCCGTACAGAACCGGCTCCACTTCGCCAGCGCGGGAAAGACAGCGGCGGAGATCGTCTTTGAACGCGCCGACAGCACCATGCCGCACATGGGGCTTACCACGTGGAAGAACTCCCCCAGGGGAAAGGTATTGAAGAGCGACGTCTCCATCGCCAAAAACTACCTGAACGAGATGGAGGTCTCCAAGCTCAACCGCCTGGTCACCATGTTCATTGACTTCGCCGAGTTGCGTGCCTTGAATAGGCAGGTCATGAAGATGTCCGACTGGCTTGTGCAGGTGGAGAAGTTCCTCAACTTCACGGATCAGCAAATCCTCCGCAATGCGGGCAAGATCTCCCACGAGATGGCGCTAGCCAAAGCCCATGAGGAGTACGAGAAATTCCGCGTAAAGCAGGACCGGGACTACCTCTCCGACTTCGACCAGGCTTTCGCTCGATACCTCAAGGGTGACACCGGAAAGTGAAATATCATACGGAAACATGGAAGAGCTGTTTCCGCCCTCCGGCGCGTGAATACTGCGGGCTGTCAGACCGCGAGTGCGGCCAGCATGGCTGCTAGCTCATGGAGTCCGATTGCCGTTATCTCAGCGTCGATTGGATAGTGCCCGCTGCCGGCATTCACCAGGAAGCGGCGATCCGGCTTCAAATCCTGACAGGCTATGTAAAACCCCTTCTCTGGCCGTCCAGCGAGGCTGCGCTTGATCTCGATGGCCCACAGTCCTTGACCGGGAATCTCTAGCAGCAGATCGATCTCCGCGCCGGCCGCTGTGCGGTAGAAGCTGACCACAGTGCGCTCAGGCACCGCCTGAATCAGGTTTTCGAGGACAAAACCCTCCCATGAGGCGCCTGCTACTGGATGGCCTGCAAGGTCGTTGTAGGTCTTGATCCCCAGCAATGCATGAACGAGGCCACTATCCCGCACATACACTTTGGGCGACTTCACCAGTCGCTTGCCTACGTTTCGATGAAAGGGAGGCAGTCTGCGAACCAGGAGTAGGTCGGCCAGCAGATCGATGTAGCGCTGCGCGGTGGACGCGGAGATCTGGAGCGCCGCGGCCAACCGCGAGGCATTCAGCAAAGTGCCTTGGCCATGCGCCAGCATGGTCCAAAGTCGTTCCAGCACACCGGCAGGGATGCAGGGTCCAAACTGAGGTACGTCCCGCTCCAGATAGGTACGAATAAAATCCGTGCGCCAGCGAAGGCTTGAGCTGTCGTCTTCGGCCAAATAGCTGCCGGGAAAGCCTCCTCGTAGCCAGAGCTGGAGCAGTGTGGACTCGTTTGCAGGCAGCTCCAGGGTATAAAACGGCCCCATGTCAATGTAGGAGATCCGTCCAGCCAGACTTTCTCCAGACTGTCGAAGCAGATCAATGGAGGCGGAACCGAGGATAAGAAAACGGCCCGTGGCATGGCCCGTGCGCCGGCCTTGATCGATGATGCCGCGAAGCGAGCTGAACAACTCCGGAACGCGATGAATTTCGTCCAGCACGACCAGGCTGTTCTCATATTGGCGGAGAAAGAGAACCGGCTCGATCAGCTTCTCCCGGTCCTCTCGTGCTTCCAGATCAAGATAAAGTGCTCCGGGGTGTGAGTCGGCAATCTCTCGCGCCAGGGTGGTCTTCCCAACCTGACGCGGCCCGATGATCGCCACCGCCGCTTGTCTTTTGAGGGCCTGCTCGATTGTCTTGGCAACAGATCGGGGAATCATACTTGTATATTATGCGCGTTATGCGTGATTTGCTAGGATAAACCAGTTGGGGCAAGTCGTTCTTGGGCTTCCTCATCTGAATTCTTGAGCGCTGGTTCCCGGCGCTCTATCCTGCAAGTTTCCACTGAGAGCGGGACGAAGTGAGAAACCAAGGCAAAGGTACAAACGAAGGTACAATTTCCGAGCCCCTATGCTCTCTAAAGGACTTACGGCTTCTTCGGGCGCTGCAAATTCTACCGTAACTCTATGATTCTAATAGTAATTAGACTCTGTCACGGCAGAGGTCGCGGGTTCGAGCCCCGTCGTCCCCGCCATACATTCCAAAAGACTTCCTTGGAATTGGTGCAATGCAATTGGGGTACAAAAGGGCCACATTGATGTGGCCCTTTTGCACCCCAATCTTGCGCTAGCATACGTACGGTTGCTCCGAAAAACCATCCACCGGCTTTCCCGGTTCGGTGTGCATTTCCGATTCCGCTCGCGCGGAAAACACCAGAGACAGTACGGCGGCCTGGGCGGCATGCGGGGCCCCAGCTTTTTGCCTGAACTCGCAGTATCCATTTGCCAGGCCGAAAACGGCGGAATCGTTCGCTGCTGCGGCGCGTCAGAGGCTTGGCGTGGCCGATTGACTCACTCCGGAAGGATCAGCTGGCCATCGATCTCGAAGCTCCCACTGGAGGATGGAGCATCGGTTCCGGGCTGGCCGCCGCCGATTGAGACCGTGTACTTGCCTTCCGCCACCATGATGTCGCCGCCATCGCTGACCATGCTGAGGTCGCGAGCATTCAGCTGAAACTCCACTTTCGTGCTGGCTCCAGGGTCCAGGTGAACGCGCTCGAAACCTCTGAGGGCGCGAAGGGGTGCGCCCGAAACATCGGGAAATCTCAGATAGAATTGCACCACTTCGTCTCCGGCAACTTTCCCGGTATTGGTCACCGTGACGGACGCATGAAGCGGCTCGCCGGCGCGAATCGGCGCGTCGGGCAGGCTGAGATTGCTGTAGCTGAATGTCGTGTAGCTCAGACCGTATCCAAACGGGTAAAGCGGCTCGCCTTTGAAATATCGATAAGTCCGGCCTTCCATGGAGTAGTTCTCGAAGTTTGGCAGCTGGTCGGTGCCTTTATAGAAGGTGACCGGCAGCCGGCCAGCGGGATTGTTCTTCCCGCTCAGCGTTTCGGCGATCGCCGTGCCGCCTTCTTCTCCCGAGTACCATGCATCAAGAAGTGCGTTGGCATGATCCTTGATCCAATTGACAGCCAGAGCGCTGCCATTCATCAGCACAACTACGGTTGGTTTGCCCGTCGCTTGAACGGCTTCGACCAGGCTTTCTTCCTGAGCGGGCAGATCGATGCTGGTGCGATCTCCGCCGAGAAATCCCGGCTCGTTAACAGGCATTTCTTCGCCTTCGAGTCCGTTGGAGATGCCTACCACTGCAATCACGAGATCGGCATTCCTTGCGGCGGCAATGGCCTCCGGTGACGGCGCGTCATTGGCTTTAACCCAGATCAGTTGCGCATGGGGTGGCCCGCTGAAACTGGCATAGACCACATTCAGTGCGGCTTTTTCTCCTTTCGACAGGTGCACGCGGCCGAGCTTTGTCTCGATTCCTTCCCATCCGAACATCATCGCCACCAGCTTGTCGTTCACCATCACTCTTACGAATCCTGGGCCGCGCACGCCGATGAGATAGTCTCCGGGGTCCGGAGCCGTGATGAATCCCGTCCAACGCACGCCGACCGACTTTTTCCCGGCAAGTTCCGGGGGCAGATTGCCGCCATCGAGATTGATGTTCGGCTCGACCCGCGTGGCCAGCGCCGGCTGATCCGCCTGGTCTGGACCAAATCCATGGATTTCGTTGTACTCCGCCTTGAGCCCGGGCTTTCCATCGGGAGTCGTAAGAAGGTTGTCCGGCACCGGGTTCCCATCGTTGCGCAGGAACTGGGTTCCCGGAACGTAAGTGATCTTGGCATTCGGGAACTCTGCACGCAGTCCGTCCAGCACGGAAACCGAATGCGTCGGTGTTCCGTTGTAGTTACCGAGCAGCACCCTCGTCTGATCGGCGAGCGGCCCAACCACCGCGATGCTTTTGATTTCCGGTTTGAGGGGAAGGGTTCCGTCGTTCTTGAGAAGCACCATGGACTCATTGGCCAGCTTGCGGGCCAGGGCTCGGTGCTCAGGGCTGTCGAGTTCTTTCTCATCGATTTTCGAGTAGGGATCCATCTCCGGAGGGTCGAACATGCCCAGCTTCATCCGCGCGGTGAAGAGGCGTATCAGCGCGGTGTCGATCGCACTCTCAGGGAGATAGCCCTGCTCGACCGCTTCGATATAGGGCTTGTACTCGGAATCGTCTTTTGAAGTGGGACCGGCTCCGAAACATTCGTTGTCCATACCGCGCATGAGCGAAATGGCCGAGGCCTGCGCTTGTGTTGGACGGTAGTGATGCCCGCTGAAAACATCCTCAATCGCGCCACAGTCGGAGACGACATACCCTCCAAAGTTCCACTTCCGGCGCAGTTGATCCTCAAGCAGGAATTGATTGGCGCACGCGGGTTGGCCGTTGACGGCGTTATAGGAGCACATCACCGACCCGGCCTTGCCTTCAACTACGGCGGCGCGGAAGACGGGTTCGTAAGTGTCGAGCTGGTCGTGCCTGCTCACATCCACATCGGCAAAGTGACGGGTCGGCTCGGGTCCGCTGTGCACGTCGTAGTGCTTGGGAGTGGCGATCGCGCGGTAGTAGCGCGGGTCGTCGCCTTGAATTCCAGTGACAAAGGCGACGCCCATGCGGGCAGCGAGAAATGGGTCCTCGCCATAGGTTTCCTGCCCGCGTCCCCAGCGCGGGTCGCGAAAGATGTTGAGATTCGGCGCCCAGAAATCGAGACCGCCCATGATGCCGTCGTGTCCGGCGCGCACATCCTGAAGGTGCTTGATGCGTCCTTCAACGCCGATATCGATCGCCATGGCGTGAACCCCCGGAAGATCGAAGCTGGCGGCGAGGCCAATAGGCTCGGGAAACTCCGTTACGCCCTGGTCAACAACGCCATGAAGCGCTTCGCTCCACCAGTTGTAGGCGGGAACGTTGAGCCGCGGAATGGCCTGGGCATCGTTCACCAGTTGCGAGGCCTTTTCCTTGAGCGTCATGCGGTGGACCAGGTCTGCGGCGCGCTCTTCGGGCGAAAGTCTGGGATTCATATAAGGAAGTTTCGCAGCGTCTTGCGCAACGGCGGCGCAGGTCATCGAGACGATCAAGGCGGCGAGCGCGGCCAGAGAAAATCTTCCGCAATGTTTCATTTTTATCCTCGGGATCTGAAGTTCTTGTCTATGCAAGTAGATTTCGCTTGAGCAGATTACGTTCCTGACCGATTTTACGTGCAGCGGGCTCGAGGCATCCAGTTGCCTTGAAACGATTCGCATCCCTCGAAAACGCGCACTCGAATCTCGCGAAACCGGCGCTGCGGTCACAGTGCGGCATGGGCACGGCGCATGTTGAAGCGTCTTGACACAGGAAAGCAATGCTATCTACTGTACTTTATCAGAATACGTTTTCTCGCCCGCGCGTTTTGCATAGAACCAACGGGTGCCCATCGGTGAGCCTGGCCAGAGCTGTGGCCCACCCAACGCACGAAAATCAAGGCAACAGGAGACAGGAGAGAATCCATGAATCCGGACGGTAAAACTGGCATGCGTCTGAATCGCCGTCAGGCGCTCGCTCTTTCGGCAGCCGCGGGCGCGGGCCTCGCTTTTGCAAAGAACTCCCACGCCTCCGACAGCACCAAGACCGGTGCTCACCTGGATCCGGGATACTGCTCCACGCCCCGCTCCGCGATTGCCAACACGCAGTACGGCAAGGTGCGCGGCTTTCTCTCTGGCGGTGTATTCACCTTTAAGGGCATTCCCTACGGCCAGGACACCGGCGGCGAGAACCGCTGGCTCCCGGCCAAGTCTCCCGTGCCGTGGAAAGACGAGTATCCTGCGCTGATCTATGGGGCGAACTGCCCGCAAAACCTGCATCCCTGGACGGCGATCGAACAGACATTCCTGCAAGACTGGGACGACGGCTACCAGAGCGAGGACATGCTCAAGCTCAACGTGTGGACGCCCTCGCTCACCGGCAAGCGCGCCGTCCTGGTGTACTTCCATGGCGGAGGATACAGCTTCGGCTCGGCCTACGAACTGCCCTCGCAGGAAGGCGCGCAGATGGCGCGCTTGCACGACGTCGTATCCGTCACCGTCAACCATCGCCTCAACATTCTCGGCTTCCTCGACGTTTCCGAGATCGGCGGTTCAGCCTACGAGGACTCCGTCAATGTCGGAATGACCGACCTGGTGGCGTCGCTCAAGTGGGTTCAAGAGAACATTGCAAACTTCGGCGGCGATCCCGATCGCGTGATGATCTACGGCCAGTCAGGCGGCGGTTCGAAGGTGACCACGCTGATGGGTATGCCGTCGGCGGCTGGGCTTTTCCATCGTGCCTCGGTGCAATCGGGCGGCGGCGGCAATATTCCGGCTAAAGAGCAGCAAAGAGAAGTTGCCCGGCAAATGATGAAAGAGCTGGGGCTCGAACCCCACGACCTTGCATCGTTGCAAAAGATGGAGTGGGCCAAGCTGGTGGCTGCCGGAAATGCAGCCATCTCCAAGATCAATCCTCCCATGCGCGGCGCGAGTGGTCCGTTTGCTCCGGGACCGCCGCGCGTGGGCTGGTCGCCAACCTACGACGGCAAGATCGTCAATGTTCGGTCCTTCTTCGACGTTGCGCCGGAGGTGTCGAAGAACATACCAATGTTGCTCGGCTCGGTGAGCGAAGAAGGCAACCAGATGCACAACCGCCCCAGCGAAGAGGAGTGGCGCGCCAACCTCGCCAAGGCTTACGGCGAAGACAAGGCGGTTGCCCTTGTGGCCGCATTGAAGAAGGCGCATCCGGAAAAGAGCATTCGCACGTTGTCGTACATGTGCAGCGGCACTTTTATGTTGAACAGCCTCTCCATGCGGAACAACATTGTGAAAATGGCCCGGTTAAAGTGCGAGCAGAAAGCTGCGCCGGCCTTCGCATATTACTTCACGTGGCAATCGCCGATGCTGGAAGACGCCGGCGCATGGCACACCGCCGAACTCCAATTCTGCTTCGACAACACCAAGCGTTGCGAACAGGGCACGGGCAATACGCCGGAAGCGCAGGCGCTGGCAAAAAAGATGGCCGCCGCGTGGGCGAACTTCGCCAGGGCCGGGAATCCCAGCCTGCCCGGATTGACCTGGACGCCCACTGACCCGGACAGCAATAAGACCATGATCTGGGATAACGAATGCAGCATGATGGATGACCCTGAAGGCGAAGCGCGCAAGATCGTCTTGAGCTGAATGCGGACACGGGTCCGAGACTCTTCAGATAACACCTTCGGATTGGAGACCGAGACTCATGAAATTGTGGAACGTTATTTTGATCGTGATGACCAGTGCAGCCGTGGCTTACGGGGCTGTGTCGCATACCGACTTTGGGAAACTGCCGGACGGGTCAACCGTGACCATTTACACTCTCAAGAGCCCTCAGGTCGAGATGCAGGTGATGACTTTCGGCGCGCGCGTGGTGTCGATTCGGACTCCCGACCGCCACGGGAAGATGGCGAATGTTGTTCTGGGATACGACAACCTCGAGAATTACATCCAGGACAACAAGACTTACTTCGGCGTGGTGCCCGGGCGTTATGCCAACCGCATTGCCAATGGCGCATTCAGCATCGAAGGCAAGGAGATTCACCTTAGCGCCAATGAGGGCAGTAACACGCTGCATGGGGGCAAGGATGGCTTCGATCGGCGCAACTGGACGGGCAGAGAGGTGCCGGGCGGCGTCGAATTCACGCTGGTTAGCCCGGACGGAGATCAGGGCTTTCCGGGCTCGCTCATGGCGCACGTGCGCTACACACTCCATGGCAACAAGATAGCGATTCAATACAGCGCCACTGCCGACAAACCCACTGTAGTTAATCTGACCAATCACACATATTTCAATCTTTCTGGCGCGGGCAGCGGAACCATCCTCAATGAAAAGCTGACGATCTTCGCGGACAAGATCACACCGGTCGATGCGAAACTGATTCCGACAGGGGAGTTGATGGCGGTTGCAGGCACGCCATTTGACTTCACTCATCCGGAGACCATTGGCGCCCGAATCGATGCCGACGATGAGCAACTCAAGCTGGCCCGCGGATACGATCACAATTGGGTGCTGAACGGGAAAATCGGCACTCTGCATCCGGCGGCCCGCGTCTATGATCCGGCGAGCGGGCGCGTGCTGGAGGAAGACACGACCGAGCCTGGCGTGCAGTTTTACACGGGCAACTTTCTTGATGGAACGTTCTCCGGGCCGAACGGCAAATACGGCCTCCGTTCGGGCTTTTGTCTCGAGACACAGCACTTCCCGGATTCGCCAAACCACCCCTCGTTTCCGAGCACCGAGCTCAAGCCGGGAGAGACCTACTCGAGCGAGACGACCTGGACCTTCTCTGTTCAGCAATAGCTTGTGCTGAAAAACGTTTTCTCGTGATTTCCCGCTAGTGATCAAGCTACTGGAGGACCATGGCGACAGATCGTTCTCGCCGGAGTTTCTTGAAGAAAAGCATTGGCGCCGCCAGTCTGAGCCTTATGGGGCCGCAGGCGCTCGTAAGCGTCCTGCACGCCGACTCATTCGAGCACGTTACGGGACGAATCGAGCCAATGCCGCCGGGAACGGTGCGCCTTTCTGCGGGCATCTTCAAAGAGCAGCAAGAGATTAACGCGCGCTATCTCGACTCTCTGACGGTCGACCGGCTGCTGCATACCTTCCGGCTCACTGCGGGGATCACAACCACCGCGACTCCGTACAAGGGCTGGGAGGATCCAAGCTGCGAACTGCGCGGCCACTTCACCGGAGGGCATTTCCTGTCGGCGGCTGCGCTAGCTGCGGCGACACAGGGCAACGACGAACTGAAGAACCGCGGCAACGATCTTGTAGCAGGCATGGCGGCGTGTCAGAAGAAGATCGGAACGGGCTATTTGAGCGCGTTTCCCAATGAAGAGTTCGAGCGGCTGGTCCAGGGCAAGCCCGTGTGGGCGCCGTTTTACACGTATCACAAAATCATGGCCGGCCTGCTCGACATGGTCGTGCTCACCGGCAACACAGACGCGCTCAAGGTTGCCGAAGGCATGGCTGACTGGGTTGGAGACTTCTTTTGGCCCATCGGCGCCGAGCAACGCATGCGCATGCTGCGCACCGAGTACGGCGGGATGAACGAGGCGCTGGTGAATCTCGCCGCGCTCACGAAAAAGGATAAGTACATCGGCATCGCGCATCTCTTTGAGCAGCCGAGTTTCCTCGATCCGCTGGCTGCGCGGCACGACGAACTCGAAGGCCTGCACGCGAACACGCATGTGCCCAAGATCATTGGCGCGGCGCGCATGTATGAGGTGACAGGCGATCGGCGTTACCGCGAAATCGCCGAGTACTTCCTTGAAGAGGTAACGGCCGCGCGCAACTACGTGATCGGCAACACGAGCGTGGACGAGTTCTGGCGCACACCGCCCGGCCAGTTGCAGGGGACGCTGGCCTGGAAGAATGCGGAGTGCTGCGTGGCTTACAACCTGATGAAGCTCGAGCGCCACGTCTTTGGCTGGACCGGCGATGCGCGCTGGATGGATGCGTACGAGCGCGCGCTGTTCAATTGCAGGCTGGGCACGCAGAACGCCGACGGCCTGAAGCAGTATTTCTTCCCGCTTGCGGCCGGATACTGGCGTGCCTACAATTCGCCGGAAGAGTCGTTCTGGTGCTGCACGGGCACGGGCGCGGAGGAGTTTGCTAAGTTCGCCGACACCATTTACTTCCGCCGCGGCAGCGACGTGTACGTGAACCAGTTCCTTGCGTCCACGCTGGATTGGAAGGACGAAGGCCTGACCATCGAGCAGGCGACACAATTTCCCAGCGAGCAGGGAACAACGCTGAAGATCAAGGCCTCAGGGCCGGCCGCGCGCGCCATTCACATCAGGATTCCGGGTTGGACCACGAAAAGTGCCGAGGTAAAGATCAACGGCCAGCGACTCGATGCCATGTCGAACCCGGGATCGTACCTAGCGATCCGCAAGGTGTGGCGCGAAGGCGACACCATCAGCGTGACTCTGCCCATGACGCTGCGGCAGGAGCCGCTCGCCGGAGACGAGGGTGTGAACGCAGTTTTGTATGGGCCGCTGGCGTTCGCCGCGAATCTCGGAGCCGGTCCGACGGATGTGCCAAGCACGGTGATCCACAGCGGCGATACTTCGCCGAAGAACCTGCCAGGGCCCGATCCGCTGCCCGAGCCGGCAGCAAGCGCGGGCGCGAGTCCCGCTGAGTGGATCGAGGCCGAGTCCGGCCTGGATCTGCGCTTCACGGCTTCGTCGAAGGGCGCGAAGTACGACCTGATACCGATGTACCAGATTCATGACCAGCGTTATGCGCTCTACTGGCAGATGCAGAACAAGAAGGCCTAGGGCTAAGGGGGGAAGAGAAGATGATTTCGACGAAGGTGCGGCTTGCAATTCTCGCCTGCGCAACATTCTGTCTCGGATATGCGGCAGCGGTGGCGCAGAGCGCCACGCCGGCGGTTCCCGATCCGATCGTGGCAAACATCGACGCGGCGCAATCGGCCACGCCGGTTTCGAATTATGTGTTCGGCATGTTCATCGAACACATTGCCAAAACCATGTACAGCAGCCTTTGGGCCGAGATGCTCGATGACCGGAAGTTCTACTTCCCCATCACATCGAAAGAGCCGGAGACGACGGGCCGTCGCCCGGGAGGCGGTTTCCCCGGCATGCAGACACGCAGATGGCACCCGGTCGATCCAGATGAAGTTGTGACCATGGATAGCGACCATCCGTTCGTCGGCGACCAGAGCCCCAAGATTGCGCTGGACGCAACAACTCCGCATGGCATCAAGCAATCGGGTCTCGCACTCGTGAAGGGCAAGCAGTACACGGGCCGGATTTATCTTCGCGGCAGTACCGGCGCCAGGGTGCAGGTTTCGATCGTATGGGGTACGAGCGCGAGCGACCTTCAGACGATCTTGCTTGGCCCGATTACCCCCGAGTATAAGAAGTTCCTGATACGCTTTACGGCGAAGGCCGATTCCGACGACGCAACCTTCGAGGTCGCAGGCACGGGCGACGGCAGTTTTCACGTCGGCGCAGTTTCGCTCATGCCGGCTGACAACATCGACGGCTTTCGTCCCGACACTATCGCGCTTATTCGGCAGATCCATTCGGGCTTCTGGCGTTTCGGCGGTAACTACTCGTCGAACTACACCTGGTACGACGCTGTGGGCGACAGGGACAAGCGGCCTTCGGACTGGGACTTTGCATGGAATGCGATGCAAACCAATGATCTGGGACCCGATGAGTTCGCCGAATTCTGCAAGCTGATCGGCGTCGTGCCCTACATCAGCGTGAACGCCGGTTTTGGCGACGCGCACTCGGCGGCACAGGAAGTTGAGTATATGAACGGCGCTGTGACCACTCCCATGGGAGCATGGCGCGCAAAGAACGGCCATCCCGAGCCGTATCACATCAAGTTCTGGAATATCGGTAACGAGCCATGGGGATCGTGGCAGCTTGGCCGCACCGATCCCAAGTACTTTTTTCTGAAGCACAACGATTTTGCCAAGGCCATGCGCAAGGTCGACCCCTCGATCGTGCTGATTGCATCGAGCCAAATGCTTGATGATGGAAACGTACCAGGACCGGATCGAGCCAAGTACGTTGGCAACCTTGGACCGCTCTATGGATCGGATGCCGACTGGACCGGCGGCTTCTTGAAGAACTGCTTGGGCAACTTCGATGGTATGGCTCAACACTGGTATGCGTCACCCGGCGTCCACTTCGACCTTGATAAGGCCAGGAGTCTGGCTCCCGACGAACCTTCGGATCACGCCAATGTGAAGGTGGACCAGACACTGCTCGAGTTCGCGCGGTATCCAGCCAATATCGTTCGCGCCCAGGCTGAAGCATGGCAGGGGTATCAGCAGCGTTTCCCGGCCATAGCCGACAAGAAGATCTTTCTTTCTGTCGACGAGTACGCCTATTTTGGCGGCGGCTTTGGCCGTCCCATGACACTGAAACAAACCTTGGCTTACGCCCTTATCTTTAACGAGATGCTGCGCCACACGGACTTCCTGACCATGGCGGCGCACACCATGGGCACCTCGACCATCGACTTCAACCGTACCAGCTCGACGATGAACGCGCTGGGACTTCTCTTCAAGATGTATAGCAATAACTTCCCGGGGACGATTCCGGTTACGGTCGCGGGCAACTCGCCGCAACCCTCGCCGAAGTATCCCCCGGGCGGCGACCAGCCAAAGGTGAACTCGGGCAGCCCAACATATCCGCTTGACGTGTTTGCGTCATTGACGCCGGACCACAAGTACCTGAACGTTGCGGTCGTCAATGCGACGGAGTCGCAACGGTCGCTCGATCTGCACGTTGCGGGCGTGCATTTGGCCGGGCCCTCTAAGCAATGGCTGCTGACGGGAGCGAGTCTCGATGCCGCAAACCAGGTGGGGCATCCGCAACAACTCGAGATCAAGGAGATTGCGATTGACGACCCTCCAAGCGTGCTGACCGCAGCGCCAATCAGCGTCAGCATTTACCGCTTTCCGGTGGCGCAATAACCGCAGAACGCCGGGTTCGTGCGACGGTCGCGAAGCGTCAGTTGAAAGGAAAAGCGACGATGAAGCAATCAAATCTCCTGCTGCTCGCGATGATCACGACGTGCATTGCCCCGGTTGCGCGAGCGTTGTCGACGAACTCCTGCGCCGATGTGGCGAATCTTCAAATTGACGGCGTTGAGATTTCAAGCGCCGTACTTGTTCCCGCAGGAACCACAGTCCCGCCCCCCTATCCCGGCGGTCCGAGCACAGGTCCGTTGCCAGCGCATTGCCGCGTCGACGGCGTGATTCATCGCCGCGAGGGGGCCGGCGGTGAGGAGTTCGGAATCGGTTTTGCGGTAGCTCTGCCCGAGAGGGACGCCTGGAACGGCGATTTCATGATGCAGGGGGGCGGCGGTGGCAACGGCGTCGTCGCCTATCCGCTGGGAGCATCTTACTCCGGGGAGAAGCCGGCTCTGGCTCGGGGATTCGCCGTGGCCAGCACGGACAGCGGACACAAAGCGAAGAATGGCGGTTTTGATTTCTCGTTCATGCGCGATCAGCAGGCCTATCTGGATTTTGCTTACCAAGCCAATGCCGAAGTCGCCGGAGTATCGAAACAGATCATCGCTCACTACTATGCGAAGCCCGCGGCTTTTTCCTATTTCGTCGGCTGCTCGACCGGCGGGCGCGAAGGCATGATTCTCTCCCAGCGTTTTCCCACGGTGTTCAACGGCATTGTTGCCGGGGATCCCGCGATGCGCACGGGGTTGTCAAACCTCGCGATCGGCAAGTGGATTCCGGTGGCCTATAACCAGGCAGCGCCCAAAGACGAATCGGGCAAGCCGCAGATAGAGAAACTCCTCTCGGCAAGTGAGCGAAAGCTCTTCATGGATACCCTGATGAAGACGTGCGATGCACGAGATGGCGTAGCTGACGGAATGATCTTTGATCCGCTTGGCTGCGATTTCGACCCCGCGGTGCTGGCCTGCAAAGCCGGCCAGAGTGAGGGATGCATCGTACCCGAGAAAATTGCGGCGATCAAGAAGGCGTTTGCGGGACCGAAGAACGTGTACGGAGCACAGGTATATCCAGGCTTTCTATACGATGCGGGGATCGCGATGACTGGTTTTGCGCCGGGGCTTCTGGCGATGGGCCAGAATGGGCTCTTCGGACCATATCCAACGGCGACTGAGATCGACGTCGACAAAGAGGCGCTGCACGCAAGCGATCCGCTGGTGGAACCCGCGTTGACCAACCTGTCGACCTTCTCTGCCAACGGCGGCAAACTGATCTTCTTCCATGGAGACAGCGATCCGTGGTTCTCGGCTCTCGACACGCTCGGCTACTACCAATCACTGGGCCCGGCCAACGGCGGCGCGGACAAAGTGGACGAATGGAGCCGGCTGTTCCTGGTGCCGGGAATGGCGCACTGCGGCGGCGGTCTGGCGCTCGACCGCTTCGACATGTTGGGCGCCGTCGTGAACTGGGTGGAGAAGGGAACCGCACCGGACGCGGTGATAGCCACGGGGCAGACATTCCCGGGGCGCAGCCGTCCGCTCTGCGCCTATCCCAAGCATGCCCAGTACACGGGAAGCGGAGACAGCGAGGATGCGCGGAACTTTCGATGCCAGTGAGGGCTGGCACAGGAGCAATTTCCGGTCAATTTCATCAGCTCAAGGCATTGAAGAGCATACGTGCGGGTCTATCTTCAGTCCAATTCTAAGGCGGTTTTCAATCTCCGCTCTCAGTTCCGTTGTGGTTTCATCCGTGTGAATCTTCGTGGCTGAATCACGACAGGCCCCCGCGGCGTGACAGAGGTCGTGGGTTTGAGCCCCGTCGTCCCCGCCATAAGAAGCAATGGAGATGCAGGCGAGCCATTCAGCGTGCAGTTGCGGTGAAGTGGGTGGCGCACGAGCGCCGCGCATTTCGCGTGGAAGAGCTAGGATCTGGCAGGGGCAGCCTGTCTTGCAGCATCGCGGCGCCAACGCGCCAGCAGCGCCAGCGCAACAAACACCAACGCGACGGTGAGCCCGATCCAAAGCCCGTAGATTCCCCACCTTAGTCCAAAACAAAGGAAAAAACCGAGAGGCAGTCCCAGCACGAAATACGCAATCAGATTGGCCCACATGGGCGCCTGGGTCTCGCCCAGTCCGCGCAGCGCGCCGGTCGAGACGGTCTGGATGCCATCGAAGACTTCAAAGCACGCGACAATGCCCAGCAGCCCCGGCCCCACGGCCAGCACGCGCGGATCGCGCGAGAACAACGCGATGAGCGGCCGCGGCCAAAGCAGAAATGCGAGTGCCGCCAGGAGCATGAAGCCCGTTCCTAATGCGAGCGCCATCCATCCCGCGCGTCGCGCCCGCGCCCTATCGCCCGCGCCCACCGCGTGGCCCACGCTTACCGCGGCCGCCGCGGAGATCCCCAGCGGCACCATGTACGTCACGCTCGCGTAGTTGAGCACGATCTGGTGCGTCGCGAGGGCCACCGGAGTCAGATAGCCGGCCGAAAACGTGGCCATGTTCCACGCCCCTACTTCGATCAGAATCTGCCCGGCCGCAGGCGCGCCCAATTTGAGCAGCCGTTTAAGCCGCGCAACCTGCGGCGCGGCCCAGTGCCGGAACAACGGATGCCCGCGACTCCGTTCGTAGCGCCACGCGAACCCGAGCAGCGCAACAGCCATGATCACCCGAGCGATCGCGGTCGAGATCGCCGAGCCATTTACGCCCAGCGCAGGGAAACCCAGCTTGCCGTAGATCAGCACCCAGTTCCCGAACCAGTTCACCAGATTCGCGAGGACGTACGTCAGCGTAATCACGCGCACCTGGCCCACGCCTTGCAGGTAGCGCCGCGTGGCGCCGTAGAGCAGCAGCGGCAACGTGCCCCAGTTGAGCAGCCGCAGATATCCGCTCGCCGGCACGGCCACCTCTGCTGCAATGCCGAAGTGCGCGAAGCCAAGGCTCGCGAGGTAAATCCCCGCCATAATGGGCACGGCGGCCAGACACGCCAGATACACACCCTGCGCGAGCCAGCGATGGCACTTGTCATAGTCCTTGCGCCCGTAGGCCTGAGAGACCAGAGTGTCGAGTCCAAGCATCAGCCCGATGCCGAAGATCGAGGGTGTGTAGCAGATGGCGTTGCCCAGGGCCACGGCGCCGATCGCCACCGGGCCGAGCCGGCCGACCATAATGGTGTCCACGACGCCCATGGCCATCCAGCCCAGCTCGCTGAGCACCACCGGCACCGCCAGCGCCACCATGGCGCGCAGTTCCTGACTCCAGTAGGGTCGTTCTTGCTCCATTTCTCCACTCTATCCGCACAGGCTCAGGCGGCTGCGATCGACTGCAGACAGAGTTTTGTCGAGCTGCGCGAAAACACCCTGCTGACGGGTCGAATCCGCCCGCGAATCCGATCCGAAAACTCAGAGTACAAGCGGAGGAACCGCAGAATGCCTTGAAAGGGAAGTCGCGATTTCGCGAAATGCGGGCACCTGCGAGTGCACAATCCGCCCAGCTTTCCCGGTCCCGTGGTTCTTTGGCGGCTTGGCCCTGGTTCTCACGCAGTTGGCCGCAGCGGCGCCTTCTTTGTCGTCATCGCGATCTTCGCCGCGACAACGTGCATGTGCCGGACGTTCACTTCGGCCTCGATCTCGATCGTGCCCGCCGTCTTCTTCGCTTGCACGAGCACCTGCGCCAGCCCGCTGAAGAGCGAACGATGAGGCTCCTTGTCGCTCTCCGGGCAGTTGGGATCGCCGTTGCCCACGCCGATCAGCGCGCCCTCGCCCGTCACTTTGAAATCGACCAGCATATTGGCAGTGGGCACGGCGCGGCCCTGGTCGTCCACCGCCGACACCGTCAGAATCGCTACATCCTCGCCGTCGGCATCAATCTCGGCGCGATCCGCCTCGAGCCGCAACGCCACGGCCGGTCCGGTGGTCGTGCGCTCTTCGCTCAACAGCAGCTTCCCATCCTTCCAGCCGTGCGCCGTGATCGTGCCCGGCTCGTAGCGCACCTTCCACTCCACGTGGCCCAGACGCGGAACCTTCTGCCGGCCCAGGCTCTTGCCGTTCACCAGCAGCTCCACTTCGTCGAGGTTTGAGTGCACCCACACAGGAATCTCATCGCCTTCTCTGCCCTCCCAGTTCCAGTGCGGAAACAGGTGCAGCACCGGCTGCTTCGTCCACCACGCCTTGTAGTAGAAGAAGTTGTCCTTGGGAATTCCGCAGGTGTCCACAATGCCGAAGTTCGAATTGATCGAGGGCCATCCGTAGGGCGTGGGTTCGCCGCGATAGTCGAAGCCGGTCCAGGCAAATCCGCCGGCCAGCCACTCGCGCGTGGCGTAGAACGTCCACCACTCCTCGGCCAGCTCGCTCCACTCCGTGTGGTTCACGTCGTAGGCGCTCAACGTGTTGCGCAAGGGATCGGTTTGGTAAACGCCGCGCTGCGTAATCGTGCTCGCCGTCTCCGATCCGAAGACCGGCCGCGTGGGATGCTTCTTGTGAAACTCGTCGGGAAGTTTCAGATTGTAGTTGAAGCCGATAATGTCGAGCGCCTCCGAGACGCCCTTCTCGTTGTCGCCGTTCACCGCCGCGGAAACCACGCGCGTGGGGTCGAGCTCGTGGCAGCGCCGCACCATGGCCGCGGCAATCTTCGCGCCTTCCTCGGCCATTTCATTCTGCAGCCGCCACTCCTCGTTGCCGATCGACCACAGAACAATCGAAGGCGAGTTCCGGTAGCGCTTGATCATGGTTTCAAGCTGCGCCATTCCCTCGGGGCTCGAACTCATCTGCCGCGTCTCGCACATCATCATCATCCCCATGCGGTCGCACGCCGCAACGAGTTCCGGCGTAGGCATGTTGTGCGAAGTGCGAATGGCGTTCGAGCCCATCTGCTGCAGCACGCCGATGCGGAACGCCTGCAGCCGGTCCGGCAGCGCCGCGCCCACGCCCGCGTGGTCCTGGTGGTTGCAGGTGCCTTGAATTTTGAGCGATTCCCCGTTCAGGAAGAAACCGTGGTCGGCATCGAACTTCACCGTCCGTACGCCAAACTTCACGTGCTCCGCATCGCGCACCTTGTCGCCGGACTTGACCGTAACCACGGCCGTATAGAGATTCGGCGTCTCCACCGACCACAGCACAGGCCGCATGATTGTCGTTGTCGCCTCGAAGCTCCCGGCTCCGTCTGCGGCAATCTGCTGCGCCGGCGCCTCCGCTGTTACCACCGTCTTGCCGCTCGCGTCCAGAATCTCCCATCTCACGCTCGCCGTTTCCGCGTCCTTACCCTCATTCACGACGCTCGTGCCCAGCCAAACCGTCGCCGTATCGTTTTTGGGTTTCGTCCGCACCCAGCTCTCCCAACGCCCCAGGTGCAGCGCATCGGTCTTGGTCAGCCACACATGCCGGTAGATTCCCGCGCCCTCGTAAAACCATCCGTCGCCGTAGCTCGCATCCACGCGCGCCACAATGCAATTCTTCGCGCCGATGGCGAGAAAATCCGTAATGTCGAAGCAAAAGGGCGCGTAGCCGTTATCGTTGCGGCCCACGAAGCAGCCATTCACGAACAGCAGCACATCGCGAAAGGCCCCATCGAATTCAATCGCAACGCGCCGCCCCGCGTCGCTCGCGGGAATCTCGAACTCCTTGCGGTACCAGCCCACGCTCGTCTCGGGATAGCGGCGCCCCAGCGGCTTGTATCCGTGCGACTGCAACGCCTCGTCGCGCACGAAGGGCAGCTCCACCGCCCAGTCGTGCGGCAGTTTGAGCGCGCGCCACTTTGAGTCGTCGTAACCCACCTGGGCAAACTTGAAATCGGCAGTCTTGGCAAAATCATCCTGGCTCTTTCCGAAACCCAGATCGCGCGCGGGGTCGCTTCCGTGCCCGAAGGTAAACCTCCATCCAAAATCAAGAAGAAGTTGCTCGCGCGGAGCGATTGCGGCCGCGGCGCCTGGACCCGCGGCTCCCGAATCGCGAGAAAACAACGCGGCCGTGCGGGCCCACGCGGTGCGCGCCATCAGGCTCGAAGTGGAAAGCGCCAATCCCGAACAAAGCAAATTGCGGCGTGAGATGCGAGACATGGAAGACCTCTTTCGAAAGAGAATTCACTTGCCGCGCGTCCGCTTTCTACAGAGGACGTGCTCCGCGTGGACCCGAATCCGCGAGCGGCGCGCAAACTCGCACTATAAATCAGCCTGCGCCCCGCAGTAAACGCTTTCAGTCACGCCCCAACTCCGCAACCCGCGCACGCTTCACCCCAATCCCGCAATCGCCGGCTCGCGGCTTCGGCCAAAGCTCCGGCGCAACGGGCCCACAGACCAGGGCAAACGCACCATAGCATCAACGAAGGCAGGCTGGGGCTTCGGCACCGGCATTCTTCACCCCAGCAATCTTGTTTCTCGATCCTTTTGGCGCGCTGAGCGCACTCGAAAATCAAAAAACGACCTTTGATGTCCGGGCTAAAGGCCGGACCTATCCTATTCTGGGCCAACCTTCACGTCAAAAATCACGGTGCGTTTGCCCTGGCCCACAGACCCTCCCAAGCCCGCAAACCACCCACCCGCAGGTATACTAAGGAGGAACCGGCAACCTTTCTCGTATTTTTCTCACGCGGAGAGATGGCCGAGCGGTTTAAGGCGCACGCTTGGAAAGCGTGTGTACTTTAACGAGTACCGTGGGTTCGAATCCCACTCTCTCCGCCAGCTTACAATACAATCCGTTGATTCTAAACACATACAGAACAAAACAAACAACTTAACTTACAATGCAAATGTGCATAGTGTGCACCCAGCGCACCTTGGATAACGTACGATATTTTTCGCACATTTGATTTGAGTTTTATGCTTGGGAGGTTGGTACAAGCAGGAGGAGCGAGACCTCTGAGGCAGGGACGATGGAGCCAACCATGGAAGCGGGAGTGGAGCCGG
>Ga0224557_1001328_pt1 | contig 24214 bp, 26 predicted proteins | sample 714S31014metaG_FD_180677 | JGI IMG/M metagenome (GOLD analysis project Ga0224557, IMG submission 180677) | Peat soil microbial communities from Stordalen Mire, Sweden - 717 S3 10-14 | ecosystem: Environmental > Terrestrial > Soil > Wetlands > Peat | place: Sweden: Norrbotten County, Stordalen... | reverse complement strand
CAACCTCAACCTCACCGCGACGGACAAAAATGGCGTACTGCGCGAATTGGGCGCCATCGTCCTCGACCCGCGTGAGGAACGCCTCTTCGACACGTTGTTGCAAGCCCTCAAAGCCCGCGAAGATCTCTGCCCCACCTGCATCACCGAAGGCGTCGCCATCCCGCACGCCCGCAACGCCCTCGTCGGCCTCGTCGACACCCCCGTCCTCGCCTACGGCCGCCACAACAAAGGCGTCGAATTCGGCGCGCTCGACGGCAAACCCGTCTATCATTTCTTCCTGCTCTGCGCGCCAAACGTCCGCCAGCACCTGCAACTGCTCTCGCGCCTCGCCCGCCTCGTCAACAACGCCGACTTCCGCGCCAAACTCATGGCCGCGAAGCTGCCCGACGACATCATTGCCCTGATTCGCGAAGCCGAACCGCGCCTCGTCCTGCACTAACCCATGCGCTTTCCCATCTATCGCCCCCGCCGCTTGCGCCAGAACTCGCAGCTGCGCGCGCTCGTCCGCGAAACCGAATTGTCTGTCGGCGACCTCGTCATGCCGCTCTTCGTCCGCGAAGGCGCGCGCCTCCGCAAACCGATCAACTCCATGCCCGGCCAGTTCCAGTTTTCCGTCGATGAATTGGTGAAGGAATCCGCGCAACTCGCCAAACTCGGCGTGCCCGCCGTCATCTTGTTCGGCATCCCCGACAAGAAAGACGAAAAGGCCAGCGGCGCTTACGCCGCGAACGGCATCGTGCCGAAAGCCGTGCGCGCCTTGAAGAAGGAATTGCCCGACCTCATCGTCATCTGCGACGTCTGCCTCTGCGAATACATGAGCCACGGCCACTGCGGCGTCATCCGCAAAGACGGCAAGAACTACCGCATCGAAAACGACGCGACGCTGAAACTTCTCGCCAAATCCTCGGTCACCTACGCCGCCGCCGGTGCCGACATCGTCGCCCCGAGCGACATGATGGACGGGCGTGTCGCCGCCATCCGCGCCGCGCTCGACGAAACCGGTTTCGCCGACACGCCGATCATGAGTTACGCCGCGAAATTTGCGTCTGCCTACTACGGCCCGTTCCGCGAAGCCGCCGAGTCGCCCCCGCAATTCGGCGACCGCCGCACCTACCAGATGGATTACGCCAACGCCGAGGAAGCCCTCCGCGAAGTTGCGCTCGATATCGAGGAAGGCGCCGACATCGTGATGGTCAAGCCCGCGCTCGGCTACCAGGACCTCATCTGGCGCGTGAAAGAAAAGTTCCACTATCCCGTCGCCTGCTACAACGTCAGCGGCGAATACGCCATGCTCAAAGCCGCCGCCCAAAACGGCTGGCTCGACGAAAAACAAGCCGTCCTCGAAATGCTCACCGGCTTCCGCCGCTCCGGCGCCGACATCATCCTCACCTACTGGGCCCAACAAGCCGCCAAGTGGTTGAAGGAATAATTCCGGCGGCTATCACGGGGATGCAAGTTGCCACAACGTTGACCGCACCAAGGGTCAACATCCTGCGACAAGAACGGCCCGTGACCTGTTGATAAATGTCGCCGAATCTGAACCAAGGTTTTCCCTTGACGCATCGAACTATCTGGAGAAAAACGAAAATGGAACCTCAAAGTAAAATCGCATTGATCACGGGCGGCAGTCGCGGGTTGGGTCGCAACACCGTGCTGAGCGTTGCCAGGCGCGGTGTCGATTCGATCTTCACCTACAACTCCAATCACGCCGAGGCCGAAAAGGTCGTCAGCCTCGTAGCCCAGCTGGGGCGAAAGGTCGTTGCTTTGCAGCTCGACAGCGGGAACATCAAGACCTTCGACTCCTTTGCGCAGAGGGTACGCGAGGCGCTGGCGGGTTTTGGCACCGACCATTTTGACTATCTTGTCAATAATGCCGGTACTTCGCACCACGCCGCTTTCGACAAGACGACCGAAGAGGAGCTGGATAGCCTCTACAACGTCCACTTCAAGGGCGTGTTCTTCCTGACACAGAAGCTCCTTACGCTCATCAACGACGGCGGGCGGATCGTGATGATTTCGTCTGGTCTAACCCGCATCGTCATCCCGGGAAGCGCCCCGTACGCGTCCATGAAGGGCGCCATCGAGGTTTTCACCCGTTACTTGGCAAAAGAACTGGGTCCGCGCCGGATCGCCGTTAACGTCGTCGCTCCAGGAGCCATTGCCACGGATTTCAGCGGTGGCATGGTTCGAGATAATCCCGAGCTGAACAAGCGCATCGCGGACATGACGGCGCTCGGCCGTGTCGGTCAGCCCGACGATATTGGTCCCATGATCGCGGCGCTGCTTTCCGAGGACAATCGTTGGGTCAATGGCCAGCGCATCGAAGTCTCGGGAGGCATGTCCATTTAACCGCAAGGTCGTTGGGGTCCACTCCATACTCTGGCCTCTCTGACACAAACTCGCTGGCGCGATCACAAATTGCCCTGGTTCAACTGGAAGAATTTGCAGACGAACCAACCGAGCACTGCCATAGCACCCCCGTCGTCCAATACCACCACAATCAGAATTTTGCTCCGGCGCCGACGTCATCCTCACCTACTGGGCCCAACAAGCCGCGAAGTGGCTGGAGGAATGAGAGTCACAACACAACTTCCCGCGCCCGTTGTAGCCGGCCAGTTGTAGCCGCGCCAGTTGTAGCCGCGCCTCTGTGAGGCGCGTTTGCCCGGCGCGTTTCGGCCACGACTCGTAGAGCCGTGGCTACACAGCGTGGCTATGGCCGATCCAACACCATAAACTCGCCTTGGTACGGCCAATCCTCCGGCGCTTCCGCCAGTCCAGCCGTCTCTGGATTTTTCCGGAGATACTCCCAGACGGAGCCGAGTTTCTCGTCGCATCGAATCAGATGATCGAAAAACCCTTCCTGCCACAGACGATTCGCACTGCCGGGTGTAGCCGCGTCTCTATGAGACGCGCCGTTTGTAGCCGCGCCTCTGTGAGGCGCGCTTTCGGGAGACGCGCTTTCGGGAGACTCGCGAATCGTCTTGCCGAGACATTGCTTGAGCAGTTTAACCCAGTCGCCGAGGTTGAAGGCCGGTCCGCCCGACACCAGCAGATGTATGTGGTCCGGCATGATAACGTACCGGCCAACGGCGATGCGATGTTCGTTCCACCCGCACTGGATAAAGGCAAGGAACGCCGCGTGGAGGTTCGACCGGGCCAGCCACGGTTTTCGTTGATGGGTGCAAAAGGTGACGAAATAAACCGGGGCGTCCCGTTGGGCATCAAACACCGTCGGTAATCGCGGTGGCCGACGGGGATACCGGGGAGTGGGCATGGAGACAAATTATCACGGCTCACAGAGCCGTGGCTACACCGGTGTACCCGCGCCCCTGTAGCCGCGCCTCTATGAGGCGCGTCGGGCAGCCGCGTCGGTCCGGTGTAGCCGCGCCTCTATGAGGCGCGTCGGGCCGGCTCGTCGAGCCGGTGTAGCCGCGCCTCTGCGAGGCGCGTCGGGCATCCCTGACCTGGCGGCTGTCAGTGGCGGGAGAGATCCTGACCATGCTGGTGGCAAGAGGGGGTTTTTCAGCGTCAGCAGTTTCGATGTGATTGCGGCACACGAATGCAAGTCGTTGGTCCCTTTTCCGGAGCTCCTTGTTTCCTTTATTGGGATAGTCATAGCGGGCCACGCGTGGTTAGAGCCTGCAAATATGCTGTCACAAATAGATCCTCTTGGCTTACACTTGGCCCCGACTTTATTTGTGGGCGGCAGCGCAAAACCAATGCAACGTCGCATGATTGCTGCAATCGAGAAAAAATTCCCGGTCAATATCATCCCCGGGCTCCATCAAGGAACGTGGGGGCTTACGAGTGGAGTTCGCAATGTCTCGATCCTAAGAACCCCCTAAGCCCCATTTGCAAATTCAAATTTCTCCCGTAGAATGAATCCGCAATCAGCCGGACCGGAGGAGTTTTTGTCATGAAACAAGTCACATTCATTTTCGTGTTCGCTTTGGCGCTGTTAAGCCGCGCGTTGGGCGGGACCTTCACCGTCCAGAGTACTCGCATTTCCGTTCCGGCCTCGGCCGATGGCCTCGCTGACGGCGAAACTTCTGCCTCTTCCACCAATCTCATCAGCCTCGACGCGAATGTTTATATCCCCGATGGCGTCGCCGCGCCCGCTCCGGCGGTCGTGGTCGTCCACGGCTTCGCGGAATCCAAGGACACACTGGCCATCGTCGCCTTTGCCGAGGATTTTGCGGCCGCCGGTTACGTGGTCGTCACCCCCAGCGTCCGCGGCTTCGGAAATTCGGACGGATTGGTCTCCCTCGTCGGGCCCAACGAAATCAATGATTTGAAATCCATCATTCTCGCCATGCAGACCGGTTCAATCGGGGACACGCCCGCGGTCCCGATTCCCGTAACCAGTCAAAGCAAGTTCGGCGTGATGGGCGACTCCTATGGGGGTGGACATACCTTCGAAATCATGCGCGCTCACGTGCCGGGGCTGACCGCCGTCATTCCGATTATCGGCTGGACCGATCTCTACCAGGCCCTCGCGCCCAACGACGTTCCGAAGCTCACCTATACCCTCGGCCTCTTCGCGGGCGGCTTCGACGTCCGCAATCCCAACTACGCGCCCGTCATGTTCGATTGGCTCCGCGACGTTCTGGGGGGCAGGCCCGAAAAGACACGTCAGGGCGACGCGGAAAATGATATCGACTGGCGCTCGGTTATTTTTAACCCGCAAGATTTGACCGTGCCGGCCTTTATCATCCAGGGTTGGCAGGACGATCTTTTTCCGGCCGAACAGGCTCTGCTCCTCGCGCAAACCAACAATTCAATCCCGTTCTTAAAACTCTACATCGGTGGACTGGGCCATCCGCCGGCCTCGTCGAATGTCCTGGACGGTGAAGGGAATTTTTTACAGCAACAGGTCGTGCGCTGGTTCGATCAATGGCTCAGGGGCATCGACAACGGCATCACCAACGAACCGCCCGTGACCTTCGCCCCGGAAAACACATTGAATTGGTCCAGTAATGCCCTGGTGCAAAGCGACGCTCTTCCGCTCGTCGGCACCATCACGAACACGTACTTCCTCAATGGCAAAATCCTTTCGGCCACGAGTCCGGCAACAACCGTGAAACCCAACAAATTATCGCCTACGACCGGATTCTTGTTCGTACTCAACCCGCTCCTGCGCGCGGTGGGCGCGGACGACAATACCCTGATCGATTCCATTATTTCGGTGAACGCCATCATCAATTCCGGCGCCACCAGCATTCTCGATCCGAAAATCTTCACGAAAGCCGACAACAACGCGCAACGAGTCCGGTTCACCGGTGCGACGCTGCCCGCCGCCCTCAACGTGGTCGGCACGCCGCAATGTCATCTCATCGTCTCCGCCTCGCATTCGAACGCGTATTATTACGCCCAGATTCTCGAGCGCACCGCCAAAGGAAAGACTCAACTCATCACGCGCGGCGCGTTCAAGGACCACGCCGCCAGCCCATCCACGCCGCATGTCATCGATTTCCCGATATTCTCGGTGAATCACACGTTCCAGGCCGGCAGCCAGATCCTCTTTCAAATCACCAGCCGCGACTACCCCTTCTTCCTGCCCAATCTGAATCAGCCCACCGCAAAAATCTACGACGACGCGACTCACGCCTCAACGATCTCGCTCCCCGTTGTGCCCTGACCGGCTTCCGCCGCTCCGGTGCCGACATCATCCTCACCTAATATGCGCATTAACGCGCAAGATTCGAGGCGCGTCGTTGAATCTCTTCCAAAAAGGCTTTTCCCACTGAGTTTGGCTCGCCATACCACAGAGCCCCAAGTTCCACAGGCTTGAATCCATCCAGCGGTAGCATTCGCAGGCTGCGTGGAATAGGCTGCTTGGGAATAGCCACCGAGAGTCCGATCCCGAAGCCATCAAGCACATAGGTACTTACTACTTCGAGCGAACTGGCCTCCACGCTGGGCGGCCAATCCACACCGAGTCGGGCCAGGCCTTGCTGGAAGTTTTTGGAGGGGGTTTCCGTCGGCGGAAGACAGATGAGCGGTTCTTCGATCTTGTCGAGAGCCCATAAATCCGTGGCGTCCTTGATCGGGCTTCGCTGGGGAACCAGCAGCACCAGCGGCAGGTGAAGGAGCGAAACCATGTTGAGGCTGGCGGGCGGATTGGTTTCCAGGGGAGTCAGGGCAAGATCAATCTCCCGCAGTTCGAGCCAGGTTTCCAATTGCGGTTGATAGCCCGATCTGAGGGAGAGTTTCAGTCGGGGGAATCGCGGGCGCAAGTCATTCAGCAAATCAGGCAAATGATCCCGAAACACCAACTCCGGCGCACCAATCCGCAGATGCGGCGCGGCCTCTGGATGCAGTTCAGCGGCCACTGTCTCCAGGTTGGCAAAAAACGGTTGAATGAATTGGTGGAGTTTCTCTCCGGGCGGAGTGAGCGAAAACGGCCGGCGTGTAAATAACTTCACCCCCAGATCATCCTCCAATCGCAGGATTTGGGCGCTCATGGCGGGTTGTTGAATGCCATAGGGCATGTGTCGAATGGCTTCGCTGATACCGCCATGTTTGGCCACGTAATAGAAAAGCTCGATATGGTGGATATTCATGGTGAAACCATAGAACACCAGCATCGTTTTTATCAATACCGTCACACGTTTTTTCAATTAACACCCCGGCCAGGAGCGGGGGTATCTTTTGGATATGGTTTTTCCATTCCATAACGTCCGATTGCTGGCAACACTTGTCCTGATGCTGCCGGTTTTGAGCTCATGTGCCTCCCAAAGCGTCCTCACCCCAGCCCAGGTCGGTTATTGGGAAGGAAACGCGCGGATTATCATGACCTGGTGCCACCAAACCAATCTGCTCGTCAAGCTGGACATTAAGCCAGACGGAAGCGTGACCGGCTCAGTGGGGGACGCCAGACTCACAGAAGGTCGCTTCCTCAACAATCGTGGTTGGCTGGGCCGAAAGCTGAATATTGAGACCGACTACATTATCAAGGGCCATCTGCACGGCCCGATCATCGCGGCTGAAGCCATTACCCGTGCGCGCGCGCTGATGCCGCTCAATTTTGACGGCGGCTTGATCAAAGGGGGAGTTGCCACCAGCGGCACATGGTTCGGCGGAAAGGACAGCATGGTGCTCACAGCAGGTTCTCTCAAATTAACCCACATTCCTTAACTCATTCACCATTAAATTGAACGGAGGAAAAAAACATGAATAGCCCGATGACAAACCAGTTGGTCTCACTTTGCGCTCTGCGGTGGTCGGCAAGGGTGTTGAGCATCCTCGCGGTGGGTGTCGTTCTTTTATTCGTCTTTGGGGAAGGATTAAACTTGTCGCATTTTACTGCCCCCCAGTTGGTTTTATTCGTATTCTTCCCAATCGGAGTTTGTCTGGGAATGGCTCTGGCTTGGCGGTGGGAGGGTCTGGGCGGAGGCATCACCGTTGCGAGTCTCGCCGCCTTTTATCTGGTGCAGCGCCTCATGACGTCAAGTTTTCCGAGGGGCTTTGCTTTAGTGGCGCTGGCTGCGCCCGGTTTTCTGTTTCTTCTGTGCTGGCTGTGGGCACGTTCCACCACAAAGCAGCATGGGATTTAACAATTCGGGAGCTGTCATGTAAAATCCAACACTCGGAGTATAGTCATTCGGGTCAAGTCTCACAGGGGTCAACTCCGCACTCTGGACAGATTCTCTTCGACACAGATCAGCTTCCGCCGCTCCGGCGCTGACATCATCCTCACCTACTGGGCCCAACAAGCCGCGAAGTGGCTTACGGCGAAGGTTTGATCCGCTTCTTGATGGCTTCCGTGATTCTCTGCTTGAGGTGACCGTGGATCTCTTCGGAGAATTGCGGCACTGCCTTTCGGTCATAAAACCAGACGGGTCTCCGTATCAGATGCTCCGGTTCGTCGCGGAAGCGGGGAAAGATGTGCGCGTGCAGTTCCGGCTCGGCATTCCCAAGAATCTCGTAATTGATCCGGCTGGCTCCCGTCACTTCCAGCAGCGCATCGCCGATCAATGTCATCTCCGAGAGAAATCGAACCCTCTCGTCGGCGCTCAGGTCGTTGAGACTGGACACCACGGGATCCGCGAGCAGCAGGCAATATCCGGGCAAGAACTGAACGTCTCCCATGACTGCCCAACCGGATGTCATGCGGCAAAGAACCTTGGGATTTGTGCCGGCCCGCGCTTGCGCGACCCGTTCTTGAATGAGAGCCACTGTCTCCTAGCTCAACTGGAAGAATTTGTAGACGAACCAGCCGAGTACCACTACGGCGACTGCACCGAGTCCCAGCACCACCCACAGCCAGATGTTGGCGCCGCCAGCTTTCTTGCGGCCGAACGGAGAGGAAGAGCCAAACGCCGGGGGCGGCCCGCCACCTTTCCCCACCTGGCTGATGTCCACGCCCGTTTGTGTCGGTGGCAGTGGCTGGCTGGCTTTCTTGATGTCGGACTCGAACCGCATCTCGACGGAGCCCATGCGGACCTGGTCGCCATTGTTCAACTTCATCTCGGCGATGCGCATGCCGTTGACACGCGTGCCGTTGGTGGAATTGAGATCGCGCAGTTTGTAGCCGTCGGTTTCGAGGACGAACATCGCATGGTGATGCGACATGGTGCTGTCCTCCATGCGAATCAGGTTGTCCAGCCCGCGCCCAATCGTCACGCGTTCCTCCATCAGGTCAAAAACTTTCCCCTCCAACTGACCCGACAAGATATGCAATTTCGGCATTCGGTGGTCTCAGTGTATGACTAGCTCAGAACGTCCCGCATGATGCTTGCTAGTTCCAGCCAAGTCAATTTTGATTTTTAATCGCCCGCCAGCGCCTGCCCGGCCAGCCAACCGGTCGTCCACGCCGACTGGAAATTGAAGCCGCCGGTGATCCCGTCAATGTCCAGCAACTCCCCCGCGAGGTAAAGGCCTGGACAAATCCGGCTCTCCATCGTCTTGAAATTCACCTCGCGCAATCGCACCCCGCCGCAGGTGACAAATTCCTCCTTGTTCAGGCTCTTTCCCCTTACTTCCGCCTCCGTGCGGATCAATTGCTGGATCAGCCGGTGTTGCGCCGCGCGGGTCAAGCGCGACCAGCGCGTGTCCGGTTCGACGCCCGCCGTCAGAACCAGCCGTTCCCACAGCCGGGCGGGCAGGGGAGCAATCGGCGTGTTGATGACCAGCTTGGCCGGCTGTTGCTCGCGCCTCGCGTTCAACTCCGCCGTAATCTCCTCAGCGCTCAGGTGTGGCAGCCAGTTCAAATGCAACGCGAACTTGTAGTCACAGTCATGCAGCGCTCGCGCGCCCCACGCCGAGAGCCGTAGAATCACCGGCCCACTCAATCCGGCGTGCGTCACCAGCAGCGCGCCCCGTTCCCGCAACCGCGTGCCCGGCACGGATGCCTCCACCGACTCAACCGAAATCCCCGCCAGACCCCGCAACCACGCCGTCGTCGAGTGGAACGTGAACAACGACGGTACCGGCGCTTCCAAAGTATGCCCGAGGGAAATCGCCAATTGTCCGCCCGCCACCGTGCGGCACCCGCCCATCGCCAACAGCAACCGGTCACAAGTCTGGGTCTCGCCATTCGACAACTTCAGGTCGAATCCACCTTCCGCACGTTTCGCCACGTGCTCCACCCCGCAATGCGCCACGAGCTTCACGCCTGCCGCCTTCGCCGCGCCAACAAGGCAATCGATGATCGTCTCCGACGAGTCGCTGGTGGGAAACATCCGCCCATCGCTCTCGGTCTTGAGCTTCACTCCCCGTTCCTTGAACCACGCGACCGTATCGCTCGCCTGAAACCGCTGGAACGGCCCGATCAACGCCCGTTCCCCGCGCGGAAATCGCGTCGTAAACTCCCGCGCGTCGAAACAAGCATGCGTCACGTTGCAACGTCCGCCACCCGAGATGCGCACCTTGGAAAGAAACTGCGCCGACTTCTCCAAAATCGTCACCTCCGCCTGCCGCATCGCCTCCGCGCAAGTGATCGCCGCAAAAAACCCGGCCGCACCCCCGCCCACCACCGTGACGCGTCGTGAATTCATCCGTACCGCGTCTCCTAGTCAGAACTGACCGACCGACGCGATTCCTTCTTGGCGGAGTGGTGGGACTTGTTATCCAGCATGCGCTGTTTGGCGCGGCGGCTGCGTTTGCGCTTTTGGCGGCGGATTCTCTCAACGCGGGAACGCTCGGCATCGACGAAGCCTTTCTTGAACGCTTCGATCTTGTCGAGTAGGAGACGGCGGGCGAGAAAACGGTTGAGCGCCTGCTGGCGGGTGTCCTGGCATTTGACCTGGAGACGCGTCGGACGGTGGACCAACATCACGCAGGTGGACGTCTTGTTGACATTCTGGCCGCCGTGCCCGCCCGAGCGGACAAACGTCTCGTCGATGTCCACTTCGCGCACGCCCAGCGCCGCCATCCTCTGGTTCAGTTGGCTTTCCTTCTCCGGGCTGACAGGAAATGCACTCATACCAACAGCGTACCCGGCACAGGAGGGAAAGGCAATGGAGGGATTGAATCGGGAAAAACATTGGCAGTGCCGGTGGGGATGAGTAGCATGGTGCAATGCAAAAGCTACCGGACAGCGTTCGGATGGAAAAGGGACGGGGCGGATTACAGCGCTTAGTGATTCACACAATGCAGGCCGACGCAGAAATCTATCTGCATGGGGCGCACGTGACCCAATTCCAGCCGAAAGGACAAAAGCCGGTGCTGTTCATGAGCGCGAAGAGTTTGTTTGAGCCTGGCAAACCAATTCGCGGCGGTGTGCCGATCTGTTTTCCTTGGTTCGGCGCGCGCCAGGACGGGCAGCCGGATTCCCCACACGGCTTCGCGCGGTTGGTGGAGTGGGAACTTGTGTCCGCGGAGCAAACGAGCGACGTCGTGGAGATTCATTTGCGTTTGGTATCCGGCGTTACGACGCGCGCGTTGTGGACGGGTGAATTTGAAGCGGATTATCGGGTGCGAATCGGCACCACGTTCGGCTTGGAGTTGCAGGTGCGGAATACCGGCAACCAACCGCTGCGCATCGAGGAAGCGCTGCATACGTACCTCGCGGTAAGTGATGCGAAGCAAGTGAGCATTGAGGGATTGGCGGGCGTGTCCTACTTTACAGCGGTCGGTACCCCGCGAACGGAAACCGAAGCTGCCGCTCCCATTCGCATCACCGCCGAGACGGATCGTGTTTATCTGAACACGCAGTCCACCTGCGTCGCCCATGATCCCGGTTGGCAGCGGCAGTTGGTCGTGGAGAAAAACGGCTCGAATGCGACCGTAGTGTGGAACCCGTGGATTGCCAAAGCCAAAGCGATGCCCGACTTCGGTGACGACGAATGGCCGGTCATGCTATGCATCGAAACCTGCAACGTCCGCGAGAACGCCGTCACCATCGCGCCCGGCCAGTCGCACACGATGGGTGCCAATATTCGCTTGGAATAAGCTCGCGGGACGCAACCGGATTGCTGGTGTTGAATAAAACGGAACGCTCACCGTCAGTGTAGACAGACAATTTTGGGAAAGGTTTGACCAAAAAATGAAAATACGATTGTTGAGTGTGCTGTGCGCGGTTGTGGGACTTTCGTCGCTGGCGGTTAACAAGTCAATCGCCGCCAACGTTAGTTTTTCAGTCAGCGTGTTTGACGCCCCCTTGGGGCAGTGTGGCAGTTGGGTCGACCGGCCGGGTTACGGACGGTGCTGGCACCCCGCGTACGTGTCGTCGGATTGGCGTCCATATTGCGAAGGCTATTGGCTGTGGACGGACGGCGGCTGGTACTGGGTCAGCGACGAACAATGGGCCTGGGCCACGTATCACTATGGGCGCTGGGTTGACGATCCTTACTACGGCTGGGTATGGACGCCGGATACGGAGTGGGCCCCGTCGTGGGTGTCCTGGCGTCAGGGGGACGAATATGTTGGCTGGGCGCCGCTGCCGCCCGGATCTTCTTTCGGCCCGGACGGATACCTTGTCGTGCGGGAAGGGGCGTTGCCGCCCCGCGCCTTCGTGTTTGTCGAAGTGGGTCACTTTGGCGAACCGATTCATCGCCGCGCCGTGATCGTGAACAACGTGACGATCATCAACAAGACCGTCAACATCACGAGGATCACCCGCGTCAACAACGTAGTGGTCAACAACGGCCCGAAGGTGCGTGAAATTGAGAAGGTCAGTTCGCGCAAGTTGACCGACCCGCCGTCGCGTGTCGCGGTCGAACGCCGCGGCGAGGGGCCTCATCAGCCGGCAAATGAAGAGAAGGCAACGAAGCACGAGCCGGAAACCATTCGAGAGGACTCGCATACTCCGCGGCAACCGGCGGAACCAAAGGGTGAACCGGGAAAAAAGGAATCCGAGCAACAACGTATTGAATCGCAACCAACCGAGAAACCGCGCGTTGCTTCACCACCAACGGAAAAGCAACCGCCACGCGAAAAACGCGACGAATCTCGTAAAGAAGAGGGCAAGGACGAGAAGGAAAAGAAGGGCGAACCGGGCGGGAATTAGCGCCTCACGAAGGTTGCGGCTTGTTCACTAGCCACATGTTTTCCGTTACCGTCCGCGGATTGGCGATCCATTCGCCGTGGCCGTCGGCAAACGCGTAGCACGCGCCGTTATTGTGCCGCATGTAATCGAGAATCGTATTCTGATTGTTCTCCACCAGGTCCATGTAGAATTCCCCATTCGCATCCAGTTCCTCACCGAACAAAATCGTCTCGCTGGGGTTGGGTAGGCTGTCCAATAAAACGGAGTTGGGCGTGTTGTAGGGAATGATGTCGTTGAATCCATTGATGATATAGGCCGTGTTATTGTGGGTGTTGGAATAGGGATCGGCGCTTTGCTCGGTGACGTCCTTTGACGCCGGGCAATAATAGATGCCCGTGTTGCCGCCCACATATGGACGAAACGCCGCCGGCCAACGATCGTCCCCTCCCAGGCCGCGCGCGGGCAACCACCCGTCATGATCATCCGCAAACATTCGCGCCGCGAGAAACAGCTGCCGCTCGTGATCAACGCACTGCGCCCGCAACGCCATCTTCTTGGCATTTCCCAGCGCCGGTAAAAGAAGTCCAGCCAGAGTCCCGATGATCGCAATCACGACGAGCAGTTCAATCAACGTGAACGCCTCATCACCCTCGAAAGCTGTTGATACCGGTCGTCTCATTTCCTCCCTATCTTCTTATATCGTGGATTGGATAATCTCCGCCAATCAAATTCACTGGGCTGCCGGACCGACAGAACCCTGTAACCGTTCCCGCAGGCGGCTAAAGCGGGCCGCCGTCTTGTTGTTGCGAATCGCAATCGCCAGCGCCTTCTTGGAGCCGACGAGGATGACCAGTTTCTTGCCGCGGGTGATGGCCGTGTAAAGCAGGTTGCGCTGCAATAAAATGAAATGCTGCGTTAACAACGGCACGATGACGCACGGATATTCATTGCCCTGCGATTTGTGGACGCTGATGGCATAGGCGGGCAGCAGTTCGTCCATGTCGGTGAATTCATACGGGACGTCCCGCTCATCGATCTGGACGATTACCTGTTGTTCGATCAGGTCCAGGTGTTTCACTCGCCCGAGGTCGCCGTTGAACACGTCCTTGTCATAATTATTGCGGACTTGCATGACCCGGTCGCCGACGCGGTACGTGCGGCCAAGGCGCTGGACGTTCGGCCCGCTAGGGTTCAACGTGGCCTGCAGCTCGCGATTCAAATTCTCCGACCCGCACACTCCTTTGTGCATCGGCGTGAGCACCTGAACATCCCGCATCGGGTCGAACCCAAACTTCTTCGGCACACGTTCGCTGCAAAGGGTCTTGATGGTGGATAAAACCTTCTCGGGATCTTCCTCGGGGATGAAAAAGAAATCGCCCTCCTCCGCCGCGTCGAGAACGGGCATTTGTCCTTCGTTCACGAGATGGGCGTTCGTGATGATAAAGCTGTTCTTCGCCTGGCGGAAAATCTCCGTCAACCGCACGACGGGAACGCGGTCGGAATCGATAAGGTCGCGGAGAAAATTCCCCGGGCCAACCGACGGCAACTGGTCCACATCACCGACAAACACCACCGACGCATTGAGCGGGACCGCTTTCAACAGATGATAGGCGAGGGGAATATCGAGCATCGACGTTTCGTCAATGATGATCATGTCGCCCTGGAGCGGACGCCGCTCATTGTGCGTGAAGCCGCCCTCGCGCGGCTCGTATTTGAGCAACCGATGGATCGTCTGGGCCGCCGCGCCCGTCGCTTCGCTCATTCGCTTGGCAGCCCGCCCCGTAGGCGCGGCCAGCAACACCTTGCTGTTCTTGGCCTGCAGGATTTTGACGATGCTGTTGACGATGGTGGTCTTGCCGACGCCCGGGCCGCCGGTAATGACGGAAAGTTTCGACGTGAGCGCGGTCTTGATCGCGTTTCGTTGCGCGGCGGCGAGTTCCACATCCGTCTTCTGCTGCACCCAAACCAGCGCCTTGTCGATATCTATGCTTGGCAACGTGATCGGCGCAGCACGTAATTCATGAACCTTCGTCGCGACGCCGCGCTCGGATTTATAGAGCCCGGTCAAGTAAACGTAGTCGTCCTCAACGACGACATCGCCGCCAACCGCCAGCAGGCCGATCGCGTTCTCCACCGGCGCCTGCTCGACGTCGAGCAATTCACGCGCGTGTTCAATAAGTTGTTCGCGCGGCAGGCACGTGTGACCCTCATCGGTCGCGCGGACCAGCGTATGGACCACTCCCGCTTTCAGCCGATGAATGGAATCCTTCTCGATGCCCACCTTCGCTGCGATGCCGTCCGCCGTGCGGAAACCGATGCCGGTAATGTCTTTCGCAAGTCGATACGGGTTTTCGCGCACCACCTCAATGGCATTCTCCCCGTACTGCTTAAAAATCTTCGCCGCGTGTGAGCTGCCGATCCCCTGGCCCTGCAGAAAAATCATGATATCGCGCACGCTCTTCTGCGCACCCCACGCTTCCTTGATGCGCTTGGCACGTTCCGGTCCGATGCCCTCCACCTCGCGCAGCCGCGCCGAGAAAGAATCGATCACTTCCAGCGTCTGCTCGCCAAATTTCTCCACGATGCGGTCGGCAAACGCATCACCGATGCCCTTGATCAACCCGCTGCCGAGATATCGTTTGATCCCCACAATCGTGCGCGGCAGAACCGACTCAAATCGCTCGACCGCAAACTGCCGTCCAAATTGCTTGTGGTTGATCCACCGCCCCTGCGCGCGCAACGTCTCCCCCACATTCAGCGCCGCCAGATTGCCGACAATCGTAACCGGCTCACTTCGCCGCCCCCCGCTCTCCGGCAAAAGCTGCGCCACCGTGTAATGGTTCTCCTCATTGGAATAAATAATCCGTTCGAGCGTCCCCTCGACGGTCTCCAACGGTTCATTTGTCGGCATCGCCATGTGCGCTCGTAATGTTAACAAATCACACTCTGCTGTGCTTGAGTAATCTGCCCTTTGCCCGAGCTCTCAATCGTCGCGAATTCAGACCACTTTTCACCGGAAACGACCCCAAAAACCCCCTCCGGTGGGTTCGTTTTCCAAAACGAACCCACCGATTTCTCTCTCATATTTATTTCATAACACATGTATTCGCACACACTTACAACAAAAATATCACCAAAAAACGGTGGATTCGTTTCGTAGAAACACATGTTTTGAGGACGCGCTCCTTCGCTCCTCCCCTGTAGCGGCGGTCTGAGCCGAAGACGCGGCCACGCCGTGCTTGGGTCGCAAACCGCCGATCTTTCAACATGCCGCCCTGCATTCTGCTCGCACAAACCCCCCTCCGAGTCAGACGTGTCGCGCCGTAGCTGTCGCGAAGACGGACGAAATGGGTTCGTTTTTCGAGAACGAACCCATTTGCAAACGCCTCTGCAAAAGTCACAAGTGTTTGTGAATATCGTAAATACATAAAAAAGTCCTCGAATTCAAAATGGGTTCGTTTCGTAAAATGGCATGTTTCATGCAAAACCTTGGGCGGACGCGTCGCGCCCGTAGACCGAAAAGCCTGGCCTTCGTAGCGCCCTCGCCTCTCCCCTTGGGGGGAGCCAAGTCCGCGAGACACCGTTGTCGTATACGGCAAAGGGTTAGGGTGAGGGGTAGTTGCTGTCCTCGCGAAGTCGGCTTGAGTGTTCATGTGTTTCGCCCCCATTATACCCATCCGGCCACACCATGTCCAGAAAAATTATCGCTTGCCGATACGTCTTTGGCATGCTTGTCGCCCGTCTTGTCCGCCATAGGTTTACCGACGGCGGAAGCCTTCGAAGGCAGGTTCCCCTCCCTGAAGGGTTAAAGTGGCAGGCACTTGGGCTGTCGTGGCGCACAATTCGAGGTGGGGCGGGGCGCTGGCTGGAGCGAATTATTCGCTCCGTATTCACGCCGTTGGGGCGTCATTCACGACAATAATCATCATTTCTCGTTTTAAGGCCTCGTCGCTTGTCCTGTACTCCATGCGTATCTCTAACTCTGCTTCTGGGGGAACGTCCGCAAATGACTCAGTCAGGAGGTGCTTCACAAAGGGGGACAACTGATAGTGAAGACCCTTGCTTGGTAGCAGTTTGGAGACTTTTTCCGTGCGCTCTTGCAAAACGCGCTTGTTCTTCACGTCGAAAAGCAGGCAGTGAATTTGATGTGAGTCAGGGAGAGAAATGTCAACTTTGCGAGCCTCCTCTAGTGAGAGACGCTTGGAGGGGATGTACACTGCAATCTCAACCTGGAATGCATTGTTTTGCCTTGGAATTCCCGCCAGTGAGTACGTGATGTTGGTGTCCTTCTCTGTCGAGAATCTCGGCATCGTTATGGTGTATCCCTTGGTGACGCCGATTACCGGAACATATGTCCGTGTTTCTTCATTGAACGTGCCACTTCCGTGATAACCACCGTCGGACGCGTTCACCAATAGTGGAACCATCAGAATTAACACAAAACGTATTTTTGCTTTTCTCATGCGAACATCGCGAACACGGATACTTGCTGTTACGCTGAATCCCTTACTCACGTGGATTATGCGGCTAGGGCGATGATGCTGACAAGTACGTTCCGTTGAGCTTGCGAAATCCACAGAGTTTTGACTCGCAATTCGTCGCCGTTTTTTGCACCATTACAAGAGGGAGCCGTATTCCCAATGAACCGTCATCCAGAGCCACGCGCGGGAAAGGTTCAAAGCCGCTATCGAAGCGGTTTCACATTGATTGAACTTCTGGTCGTCATTTCCATCATTGCGATTCTGGCTGGAATGCTTCTGCCCAGTCTCGGTCAGGCGCGCAACAAGGCGCGGGACATTAGTTGCGTCAATAATCTCCGGCAGTTGGGTGTCGCCATGCAAATGTATTGGGACGACAATAACGGCCGGATCAACGGGCTGTACGCCATTTTTCCGACCTGGGGCAGCACAAACGGGCCGCTGGCGTGGCCGGCGGCGATTTATCCCTACCTGAAAACCACCAAGGTATTTCGTGATCCGGGTCGACCCATCTGGTTGGCGTCCGAACAGGTGGATTACTACATCAACATCGTCCAGCCATTCCTGGACGCCGGCACGGCGACTCCCGGGCCCTACACGCTGGATTCACGCGCCATCCAGAACCCGTCCGCGTTCATCGTCCTCAGTTGCGATCTCTGGGCGAATCCGCTGCAGGAGATCGACCCATCCAACGAAGTAACCGACCGCACGGGATTCGGCACGGGGTCGAACACCTACTCGCCCTTCCACAACGGGGGAGCGGCCAATTTCCTGTTTGCGGACGGCCACGTGGCGGCCTTTAGTCGGTTCGATATCACGCAAATGACCTATTGGTATCGCGCCATGGCGAACTGGCAAACCTCGGTGCCGTAAGGGAACACCTGTGTTTGGCGACAATACGTGGAAACTATGGGTGATGGTGGCCGTCTTCGTGCTTTCAACCTGGTTCGCTGCGCATCAGTACCAATCCACATTTGCCTCGCGTCCGCCTGACTGGATGCAGTTGCGCGAACACGCCAGCCAACCGATCGAAGGCGCCTTTCACACGGATCCCGCGTGGCATCACTTCCGGGAGCTGGCGCGGACCGCTGTGGCAGCGGCGGAACTCCAGTGCGCCGGCGAGTGCACCGTGCAGCTTATCGAGCTGGGGTCAGGACGTAATCGTACCGTTGTCTGGTCGGGCGAAACTGTGCACAACCAGGGCTTCGATCCGTTGCCGGTGATCGAGCGGAGGGTGGGGACGGATCCATCCCACTTGCTCGGCTACTACACGATGGACGGCGCGCCGTTGCCCTTCGCGACGAACAAGTATCCACACAACGACCAACAGTGTCTCGTCACGATACATCTCGATAAACCGCTCGCCCCCGCTGCGGGCAGGTTCCTGATCAGCCGTGAAAACGGGTCCGTTTTCATGGGCCCGGACTCGGGAGACGAGCGAACGATTGGGCTCGGCTACCTGAGGCGCGTCCCGGAGATGATCGAGGCCTGCGGTGTCCTGTTGCCTCCCCACGCAACGCTGCTGCGCTACTCCCCAGAAGCAACAGCCACCGTCATTTCCGGCCCCGAGACAATGGTGGCCTGGATCAGCACCGACCTGCAGGACAACATCACCTCGCCATCCATCACATACTCATTGCACTGAACGTAACGCTAACAAATCCCACTCGACCGCGCTTGCGAGATCCGCTCGACTTGCCCAAACTCTCAGCCGTCGAGATTCCAGTAGTTGACAAGATGGTTCGAGCCCTACTTGGGGACTCCGTTTTGTGCTTTCATCGCACATCCATCGGAGGTTTAATGAGGTCCACACACTGCTGGTTGGTTCTGCCAACACTCGTATGAACGCCAAACCCGTCATCTACGTTCTCCTCCTGACAGGACTCCTTGCCGCTCAGTCGGAGTTGTTGGCGCAGGGTGAATCGCGCTATACGCTTTCGGAAGATCCATCGAAGGCATGGGCCGAAATCCAGAACGCCTATCAAGCACTCAGCCGACCACATGATTGGCAAACGCGCGAGCCTGATCCTGAGCAAGTGGCCAAATTCCAAAAGCAGGAGTGCGCAACCGCGGTATCCTGTGCCGACCAAGCCCGCAAGTTCATCGTGCGGTTTCCCACAAACGAGAATGTTGACGCTGCTCGGACAATCGTTGTCAGGTCCTTGCAATCTGCGGTGTCTGCGGGAGATGCGGACGCTGAAAAGCAGATTGCGGCGTTTGTCTCCTCCGTACTAGCGGACAAGAGCATCCCTGAAAACGTGCGTGCGACGGTCTTGCGCGTTGGGGACATGACGGCGTTCTACCAAAACGCGGGCATGCGTGCCTTCACTGAAAACAGGAACAAATTTATCAAGGAGCTTGAAGAGGCAGGCTTGGAGTCAACAAAGGCAGCCTTGAAGCAGTTTCCGACCAATACCATGCTCTGGAAGACGCTTTTATCGCACGTATCGCGTTCTGAGGGCGAGCAACAAAAGGAATTGGCCAAGGAGATACTGAATGCGCCAAGTGCTCCGTCGGGCGTGAAGACCTTGGCGGACTATATTCTCAAAGGGACGAAGCCGTACCAAGTCGGTAAGGCCCTCGACATTCATTTTACCGCATTGGATGGGCGCGAAGTAGATTTGGCGAATCTGAGGGGCAGCGCGGTATTGGTGGAGTTCTGGGCGACTTGGTGCGAGCCGTGCGTCGCCGAGCTGCCAGAGGTGAAGGCCGCTTACGAGAAGCTGCACGGTCGCGGTTTTGAGGTGGTCGCGATTTCCTTGGACGATGGTAAAGAGACTGCCTTACGGCAGTTCATCAAAGAGAAAGAACTGCCGTGGCCGGAGTATTTCGATGGCAAAGGTTGGGAGAATCGATTTGCCTTGCAGTATGGCATTTTCGAAATCCCGACGATGTGGCTGGTGGATAAACGCGGTAATTTGCGCTATACCGATGCGGAGGCTGACCTTGAGCACCGCGTCACTTTATTGCTCGACGAGCAAGTCCCTGCAATAAAATGACTCCTGATGGGTTTAGGTATTTGGGGGCTATTCTCCAGCTGGACTGGCTGCTGACGGCTTTAGCTCGTTAATTGGAAGAAGGCCGATCCGTCGCGGTTACCCTCGAAAGTTCAAATCTCAAGGTTCGCAAATCGGTATCGCTGCATCGCTCTAGGCGACTCTTGGCGAATTCTTAGGTTTGAGTGCGAGTGCTTCAATTGTCGCGGTACCGGTAAGGTGAAGGACGGACAGAAGACGTGCAAATTTTGCGAGGGAATCGGATGGTCGCTTTTCTCTGAGGGCTAAAACCGAAAAAGTTCACATCTTAAGGTTCGCAAATCGTCCAAAGTGGGGAGCCAATAACTTTCCGGTCGGTGCCGCCAGCATTTTTTACAGTCGCGTGAGTTCCGCCACCGCTTCGCAGTGCGCGGTTTGCGGGAACATATCGAATGGGGTGACGCGTTCCAGTTTGTAGCCGGACTTGATCAACTCTTTGATATCGCGCGCGAGCATTGCCGGTGCACATGAAACGTAGATGATCTTACGCGGCTTTTGCTCGCGCAAGGTCTTGAGCACCACCGGCGCGCAGCCGGAACGCGGCGGGTCGAGGATCAAACACGTCTCGTCGAGTTTGCATTGGCGCAGCGTGTAAAACAACAGTCGCTCGGTCTTGCCCGGATAAAAATCGTAACTCGTCAGGCCGAGTCGCTTGGCATTCTCATTGGCCGCCTTGATCGCTTTCGGGTCTTCCTCGATTCCGTAAACATGCTGGGCCTTATCGGCCAGCATCAAGGCGAAGAGGCCCACCCCGCAGTACGCATCGACCAGAATCTTACAGCCGCTGGCGGCAAAAATATCGCGCGTGTGTCGCAGCGCCAACTCGATGACCTCGCGGTTGACCTGAAAGAAGGAACCCAGGGGCACTTGCAATGTCTTGCCCAGAATGGTTTCGGCAATCGTGCTGTGGGTAATCGGCAGTTCGGCCTCAGGATCATCGTCCAGCGAATCGGCATGGGCCCGCCGGGTTTCCGAGTAGGACCAAACTTCCCCCATCGCGTTACTGCGGATCGTGACGTGGACATTCTCCAACGACTGCTGGCTGATCTCCGCGAGCTTCGCATTCACTTCCTCGCGAGCGATGGGGCATTGGTCAATGGCGAGGATCGACCGACCGCGCGGGCTCCAGAAGCCGGGCTTGCCCGGCCCATGCACGACGATCTTGTTGCGGTAATGATACTCGCGCGGTGAACCGACAACCGCTTCGATAGGCGCGTTCTGGATCTTCCCGATGCGTCCGAACACGTCGCAGATTTGTTTCCGCTTCATTTCCAACTGCAACGCATACTCAACGTGCTGGTACTGGCACCCCGCGCACTTCATGTAATAGGGACAGCGCGGTTCGACACGCCGCGGTGACGCCGTAATCACGCGCACCAAGTCCGCCGTGGCGTAACGGCGCTTGACCTCCACAATCTCCACCTCGACCCGCTCGCCTTCCACGACGAACGGCACGAACACCACAAAGTTGTCCACGCGCCCGATCCCGTCGCCGCCGAAAGCGACGGTGGTGATGTCGAGTTCGACGCGCTGGCCGGGCTGCAAAACGGGCGTTGTCTCTGTTTCCATGTGCGGGATGAATCCTATGCGCGGACGGCTGCGATTACAAACCGCTCGTGCGGGAATCTTGCAGGATGCCATAACTGCTGGCCAGCGACCAGATCCACGCCAGGAAAAACATCGCCAGGCCGAGCGCGCAGAGGCCAGCGTGTGGGCCGAAGTCTTCGGGGAGGCTTCCCAGCCGCTTCCACATGCGCACAAATGAAGTCGTCCACACCAGCATCAATACGAAACCGGTTTGCGAGACAACCAACTGCAGCACGCCCTCCAGCCGTCGCCGCGCCACGAACGTGCCCAATCCCGGCAGCACCAGATTGCTCAGGACAAAGCCCCAGGCCGCCTGGCGACGTAGCCGGTCACCGGCGGATTGCTCAAGTATTTTGGGCGGGAGGTTGGGCGCCAAAGATATCCTCGTACGTGTACATTAGCGCGGCTTGGGCGATTGCCGAAGTCACGAACACTCCCACGCAGCAGGCAAGGATGCCAGCCACTACCATGAGGGCGCAGACAATCAGGAACCCAAACATCAGCCACCAGTGTTTGGTGACGACCTTGCGGCTCAGTTCCATCGCCGGCCAGAAATCGATCTTCTTGTCCATCACCAGGGGCAGCACAAACACCCAGCAAACCGCCAGGTAAATGCCGGGCAGGATACAGAACACGAACCCGAGGCCGGTCAATAATCCGGAAACGAGCTTGGCGAGCATCAGCGGAACGAAGTACGTGCTGAATCCAAGGAACGCATCGCCAAAAACCGCCGGCTGTCCGCGGATCTTTTTCAGGTAAAGCGAGTACAAGCCGCCCATCATCGGGCCGCCGACGATCAGCGCGATGAGGATCCCCAAATACGGGATGCAGAATCCACTGGCAATGATCCCGCCTACGAACGAAGCGCCGACCAATAGCCAAAAATCCTTCTTCACAAGTTCCCAGCCGCGGCTGATGCACCGTCCGATGTCGATGGTGTAGTCTCGCGCCAGGATCTGCGCGGCGAGCGCTTCCGCGTTAACCGCGCCCACGACCGGCGGCAACGTCGGACAGGCGCCTGCGCTGCTGAGCGTGGCGGCGAATTCAGGGATTTCCGCCAGCGTTTTCCACTCAGTGCTGCCTTCGGGTTGCACCTTGGTCTGCGCGTTGGCGCGGCCTTCCCGAATCCATTGATGCAGTTGCTCGACCGTGACCGGGCCGTACTCGCGACCATCCGCTCCGATGATTTTATACATATACTCTCCTTCGAATTGTGCCCGCGCTTGCTTTACGGCGCCAACAACGTGAACGGATGGACCGGGATGTTACGCAACACGCCAAACGTCACGACCGTCCCCAGCAACACCCATGTCCATTGGGGTTTCCACGCTCCCGCTTCACGATCTGGCGTGGCCCATCGCCAAATCCCAAATATCCCGAGGCATGGTAGCGACAAAGTGAAAAGGGCATTCAACCGCAGCGCTGCCAGCCAGTGGCCGCGGAGTAGTTCGTGAAGCGCGCGCGTGGCGCCGCAGCCGGGACAGTAGATTCCCGTCGTCGTGTAGAGTGGACAACGTGGCAGGAACACGACCGAGGACGGATTAACCAAAAAGAAGAATGTGGCGGCCACCACCGCCAGGGCCGTCAGGATCACGGTCACCGCAATTTGGCGGCGTGTCCGCGCAGTATCGACTGTGATCAGTTGTGGCGTCGTCGACATGGGACAATCACCAGTGAGCCATCATGCGGGCAGCGGTGGTGCGATCAGTTTTTTCGAGTACTCGGCAATTTTCACCCAATAAATAATCCAGCACACCAGCGCCGCGGGACCCATAAGACAGTTGACATAGGGAATGACACACAAGACCGAGGTGATGCACATGGCAACGCCGATGGCCTGCCCGGGCTGTTCCTCGGCGACAATGCCGCGCTTCTTGAATTCGGCCCCCAGTGATTTGGCTACGTTGATCACCACGAAAAAACTCCAAACGAGGCTGAAGCAGGGAATGAAGTTGAGCCAGACGAGCGTTGGATCCATGGCGCGGGACTCGGGCGAACAACGATTCAGAGCGCGATAGAGCGTCAACAAATAGAAAACCTTTACGGTCACCCCAATCGCAATGAATATGAGAACTCCCAGAACACCGACAGCGGCAATCAACGCGTGGAATTTATGAGGAACCATTTGTTTTCTCCTTACTCAATGGCAACTCCTGACAGGAAACAAATACCAGGCTACGTGAGCGCCTTGTGCAACTCCAGCTTTAATTTCTCCAGCCCCGAGCCCGCCAGCGCCGAAATCTCCAGCACGCGGATGCCGGGCCGAGCCGCCCTCGCCGGTTTCTTTGTGGCAGGCTTCTTCTTGCCGGAACCGGGCGCGGTTGTCGCCTTGCGTTTGAACGCGGCGAGATTCTTCTTCGCTTCCGGCAGGTCCATCTTGTTGGCCACAATGAGCCGCTTCTTATCGAGGATCTCCGGGTTGTACATTTTCAATTCCGCCAGCAATTGCCGGTAATCATCGTACGGGCTGCGGCCATCCACTCCCGCCATGTCCACCAGCACCACCAACAGTTGGCAACGCTCGATGTGCCGCAGAAAATCGTGGCCGAGACCGCGATCATTGTGCGCCCCCTCGATCAATCCCGGAATGTCCGCAATGCGGATGCGTGTGTAGTTGTCGTAGTTGAGGATCCCCACGTTCGGCGTCAGTGTCGTAAAGGGATACGGCGCAACCTTGGGATGCG
>Ga0224557_1001324_pt1 | contig 24273 bp, 26 predicted proteins | sample 714S31014metaG_FD_180677 | JGI IMG/M metagenome (GOLD analysis project Ga0224557, IMG submission 180677) | Peat soil microbial communities from Stordalen Mire, Sweden - 717 S3 10-14 | ecosystem: Environmental > Terrestrial > Soil > Wetlands > Peat | place: Sweden: Norrbotten County, Stordalen... | reverse complement strand
GTGGCGCTGGTCACGGTGGGAACGGCGGTAACGCCGGCCAAGCGTGGGCCTACGCCCAGGACTCCAGCAACCAAGGCACGACGCTGACGCACGCCACCGTGACCAGCGGCAACGGCGGTGACGGCGGCATCAACGGTACGAACGGCGCGCTTGGCGGTAACGGTGGAACCAGTGGTAGCGCTAATATCGAACCCTCCGGCGGCACCCAATCCAACGGCGTCACCGCCACAAGTGGCGCAGGCGGCGCCGGCGGCATCGGCGGCGACGGCGTCAACGGCGTCGGCGGCATCGGCGGGAGCGGCGGGTACGCCCATTCGGGAGGTCTCAACGACGCCACCGGCGGCCCCGGCGGACCCGGCGGACCCGGCGGCGACAATACGCCCGGAATACCCGGCGCCGACGGCGCAAACGTCGACGTGACCTAGTAGCCGCGACGATGGGCCGGGCGACGGCCAGGGCATCATCGGCGGGGATGCAGCGCCGGACGGTGGTACCGGCGGCACCGGCGCCGCGGGCATTTAACTCGGTGGACGAGCTCATACACGCAACGGTAACGCCGGGCACCGACAACCCAGTTACACCAGCGGCCGGGTCGGGCTCGGCGCCTATCCTCAGCGCTTGCGGCGGCGGCCAGAGCCGAATTCGAGCGCGGCCGCAGCGCGGTCCACACGCTGCACGTGCGCCTGGTGTTTGTCACCAAGTACCGGCCGCCCGGTATGCACTGGGGAGATGGTCACCAGCTGCGAGCACCTCATGATCGACACTTGCTCGGGCCGCGGCACGCAGCTGCGCGGGCTCAAGTGCGTCGCGTCTCGCGAGCGGCGCACCAGTACGCTGATCAGGTCCGGAAGTATCTGTGGGGTACGCATTTCTAGTCGCCGTCGTATTTTGCCGGCTCCTGCGGCGGCGTACCACCGTCGATCATCACGCAATACATCGAACAGCAGAACCGTCCAGAGTAGAAGTGGCCCGCCACGCCGGCCGCACAAAAGGGATCGGCTTCCTCCCGGCCGCGAACGGCCAGGCTTCGACCGAAGAAGGTCCGGTAAACGGTAGCCCTGATTGCCCTGACTTGCCGGCTTGGTCTAACTAACCGTCATTTCGGCGGCAGAGTGCACGCGTACACGGTGCCCTTGGTAACCCAACTCTGCAGCTGGCGCATGGTTTTGACGCCCTCGGCGGCGACAAGCAACCACCCTCGGGTTCCCCGGCCGGACATCACCATCGGGCTGACATGTGCACGCCCCAGTAGTTTGTCGGTTTCCGCTGGCGGCACCCGCACCATCAGGCCGCCCTTGCTGACGGCGACAGCCATATGCCCGTCGATGAGGAACGCCAGCCCGCCGAACATCGCCTTTTCGTGGACACCGGCCTGCCGCGCGAGCAATTCGCGGATCCGGTTGGCCAGGTCTTCGTCGTAGGCCATGTGGCCTCAGTCCAGGTCTATGCGGATAGTAAGCAGGTCGGTGCCCATTGTTCGCACGCCGGCGCTGTTGAGCCGGGGCAAGCTCCGCAGCCGCACCCACGGGTCGTCGTCGGGCAACAGATGCGCCGTGCCGCTGCGCCACTGGCCGCCGATCCGTACCCGTACTGCCGGGTCGGCTTTGATGTTGTGGACGTAGTCCGAATGGGCACCGTGTTCGGAGACCATCCAATACTGGTTGTCGACTACCTTGCCGCCGATGGCGGTATGCCGCGGTTGTCCTGATTTGCGGCCGGTGGTTTCGAGCATGGTCACCGGCAGTTGCCGGCCGATCGGATTGACCACCAGCCGTTGCACGCGGTGCACTAATCGTCGTTTCAGGTTCACGCCTTCATTCAACGCCGAGCGTGACGCCAGAGTGAATCCTGGGCCACGCTCGGCGCGGAACGTGCAGCCAACTTCACGTTCGAGGTCAGGCGGCGGCGGTTACCGTCTTGGCGACCGGTTCCAGCGCTTGCGCGACGATCTCGGCGACATCCGTCATCGGGATGACGGTCAAGGCGTCGAGAACTTCGGCCGTCACGTCGTCCAGATCCGGCTCGTTGCGCGCTGGAATGAAAACAGTTGACAATCCGGCGCGTTGGGCGGCCAGCAGCTTCTGCTTGACGCCCCCGATCGGCAGGACCCGCCCGTTCAGCGTGACCTCACCGGTCATGCCGACGTCGGAGCGCACCTGCCGTCCGGTGGCCATCGAGACCAGCGCGGTCACCATCGTGACACCGGCTGACGGGCCGTCCTTGGGCACTGCGCCCGCGGGCACGTGCACGTGGATCCGCCCGTCCAGTGATTTGGGGTCGACGCCGAGCTGCTGGGCGTGCGAGCGCACATAGGACAGCGCGATCTGGGCCGATTCCTTCATCACATCGCCCAGCTGCCCGGTCAATTGCAAACCCGGCTCGCCGTCGGTTGCCCCAGCCTCGATGTAGAGCACGTCGCCGCCCAGGCCCGTAACAGCCAGGCCGGTGGCCACGCCGGGCACCGCAGTTCGCTCGGCAGATTCAGGCGTGAACCGCGGACGTCCCAAGTAGGCGACCAGGTCGGGCTCGTCGATCGTCTTCGGTCCCGGGAGCTCGCCCTGTTTGGAGCCCAGCTTGGTGGTCACCTTGCGCATCGCCTTGGCCAGTAGGCGCTCGAACTGCCGCACACCCGGCTCGCGGGTGTAGTCGGCGGCGATCTTGCGCAGCGCGGCGTCGGTCACCGTGACCTCTTCGTCGGTCAGCGCCGCTCGGTCCCGCTGCCGGGGCAGCAGGTAGTCGCGGGCGATGGCGACCTTGTCGTCTTCGGTGTAACCGTCGATCTGCACCAGCTCCATCCGGTCCAGCAGCGCCGACGGGATGTTCTCGATCAGGTTGGCCGTGGCCAGGAACACGACATCGGACAGGTCCAGATCCAGATCCAGGTAGTGGTCGCGGAAGGTGTGATTCTGCGCGGGATCGAGCACTTCGAGCAGCGCGGCGCTCGGGTCGCCGCGGTAGTCGGAACCGACTTTGTCGATCTCGTCCAGCAGCACAACGGGATTCATCGAGCCAGCCTCGCCGATTGCGCGCACGATGCGGCCGGGCAGTGCACCCACGTAGGTGCGTCGGTGCCCACGTATCTCGGCCTCGTCGCGCACACCGCCCAGGGCGACGCGCACGAACTTGCGGCCCAGCGCCCGGGCCACACTCTCACCCAGCGACGTCTTGCCGACGCCCGGAGGACCGGCCAGCACCATCACCGCGCCGGAGCCGCGGCCGCCAACGACCTGCAACCCGCGCTGAGCGCGCCGGGTACGCACGGCCAGATACTCGACGATGCGGTCTTTGACGTCGTCCAGCCCGTGGTGGTCGGCGTCTAGGATTTCCCGCGCCGCTCCCAGGTCCGTCGAATCTTCGCTTCGCACATTCCAGGGCAGGTCGAGCACGGTGTCCAACCAGGTGCGAATCCAGCCGCTTTCCGGGCTTTGGTCGCTGGCACGTTCCAGCTTGCCGACCTCGCGCAGCGCGGCTTCACGCGCCTTGTCGGGCAAGTCGGCGGCCTCGACGCGGGCCCGGTAGTCATCGGAGCCGTCGGGTTCGCCCTCGCCCAACTCCTTACGGATGGCGGCCAGCTGTTGGCGCAGCAGGAACTCCTTCTGCGTCTTCTCCATGCCTTCGCGGACGTCGTCGGCGATCTTGTCGTTGACCTCGACCTCGGCCAGGTGCTCGCTGGTCCAGTCGATCAGGACACGCAGCCGCTCGCCGACATCGGCCGTCTCCAGCAGTTGCCGCTTCTGCACATCGGTCAGGTAGGACGCGTATCCAGACGTGTCCGCCAGCGCCGATGGGTCGGTCAGGCTGTTGACGTGGTCGACGATCTGCCAGGCCTCACGCCGCTGCAGCATGGCCAGCAGTAGCTTCTTGTACTCCGCGGCCAGGGTCTTGACTTCGTCGCTCGCCTGCACGTCAGGGACCTCGGCCACCTCAACCCACAACGCTGCTCCAGGACCGCTAGCCCCCGCCCCGATGTGCGCCCTGCGCTCACCGCGCACGACGGCGGCGGTGCCGCCCCCGGCGATCCGTCCGACCTGGAGGATCTTCGCGATAACACCGTGGGTCGGGTATCGGTCCTCGAGCCGGGGGGCGATCAGCAGCTCCCCAGAATCACTCGCCTGAGCAGCGTCGATGGCGGCGCGCGCGGCGTCGTCAAGCGCTATGGGCACCACCATCCCGGGCAAAACGATTGTGTCGGTGACGAACAAGACCGGCACGGATTTGGCTTCAGCCATCCCATCCTCCAAAGGTTAAGTCTGATGCGCTCAACCCTCACCGGACGTGGTTTGTTCCCGTGCACTCAGAATCGCCCGAGGCGGCTTTCGTGCGATTCTGTGTCTGCTCGGCAACTAGGGGGTCAGTCGGCGCAATTGCGTCACATGCTTGGGCGAAAGCTCCTCCAAGCAGGTCACACCGAGCAGCCGCATGGTCCGGAGCACCCCGGCCTGCAGGATCTCGATCGCGCGGTTGACCCCCGCCTCGCCGCCTGCCATCAGCCCGTAGAGATATGCCCGCCCGATCAGCGTGCACCGGGCCCCCAGCGCGATTGCCGCCACGATGTCGGCGCCCGACATGATGCCGGTATCCAGCAGGATCTCGGTGTCCTTGCCGAGGTCAGTCGCGACGGCGGGCAACAGGTGGAACGGCACGGGCGCCCGGTCGAGCTGGCGGCCACCGTGGTTGGACAACACGATGCCGTCCACGCCTCGCTCGACGACGGCGCGGGCGTCCTCGAGCGTCTGGATCCCCTTGACGACGAGCTTGCCGGGCCACTGGGCCTTGATGAAGGCCAGGTCGTCGAAGGTGACGCTGGGGTCGAACATGGTGTCCAGGTACTCGCCGACCGTGCCCGACCAGCGATCCAACGACGCGAAGGACAGGGGTTCGGTGGTCAGCAGATCGAACCACCAGCGCGGGCGCCGCGCCGCATCGAGAACGGTGCGCAGGGTCAGCGCCGGCGGGATCGACATGCCATTGCGGACATCACGCCTCCGCGCTCCGGCGACCGGGACGTCGACCGTGACCAGCAACGTATCGAACCCCGCGTCGGCCGCCCGCTTGACCAACGCCATCGACCTGTCCCGGTCGCGCCACATGTAGAGCTGAAACCATTTGCGCCCTTGGGGAACAGCGGTCACCACGTCTTCGATCGCGCGGGTGCCCAGCGTGGACAGCGAGAACGGGATCCCGGCCGCTGCCGCGGCGCGGGCGCCGGCGAGCTCGCCCTCAGTCTGCATCAGTCGGGTGAATCCGGTCGGTGCGATCGCGAACGGCAACACGACCGGTTGCCCGAGGACATTCCACCCGGCTGTCACATTGGTGACGTCGCGCAGGATGGTCGGGTGAAACTCGATGTCGCGGAAGGCTTGTCGGGCGCGGCCGATGGACAGCTCATCTTCGGCGGCGCCGTCGGTGTAGTCGAATGCCGCTTTCGGGGTGCGGCGTTCGGCGATGCGGCGCAAGTCCTCGATGGTCAGCGCAGCGTCCAGTCGGCGCTTGGTGCGGTTGAACTCCGGGCGTTTGAACTGGATCAACGGAGCCAAGTCGTGGACTCGGGGCACCCGTCGCTTGACCGCCGCCATATGTGCAACCGTAGTCGTGTGCAAACGGATGGCGACCCGTTCGATCTGAAGCGTTTCGTCGATGCCCAGGCCCCGGTCTATGCCAGCGTCGTCGACGAGCTGCGCGGCGGACGAAAGCGCAGTCACTGGATGTGGTTCGTCTTTCCGCAGCTGCTCGGGTTGGGCAGCAGCCCGATGGCCGCGCGCTACGGCATCACATCGCTTCACGAGGCCCGCGCTTATCTACACCACGAGCTACTCGGGCCGCGCCTGCGCGAGTGCACCCAACTGGTCAACCAGGTGCAGCACCGCTCGATCGCGCAGATCTTCGGTTCGCCCGATAACCTCAAGCTGCGCTCATCGATGACGCTATTCGCCCTGGCGGCCGACGACAACCGCGACTTCGTTGAGCTGCTCGACAAGTATTACCGCGGCCGGCACGACCCGCTGACGCTGGCAGAACTCAGCGGTTAGACAGGCCGCAAGATCCGCCAACCGTGGGCCTCGACGACTACCTCGCTGACGATCTCTTGAGGCGGCGCCGATGACCCCGCGATCACCTCCGCGCGCGCCATACCCAACTCTGACAGCATCAGCTTCATCGGCTCATCGTCGATGTTGAGCGCGACGATAAGTACCTCGTCACTAGCGGGGTCGCCGCTGCGAGTCGCGTAGACGTAGTGCCGGTTGGCCAACTGCAACGAGGTGGTCGTCGCCGCATGTAGCCACGGATGACGGCGGCGCAGTCCGATCAGGTATCGGTGCAACTCCCACACCTGATCGCCGAACGCGTCCAGTTGCAATGGGGGGGAGCCGAACTCCGGTCGTACCGCGTCGTCACCGCCGTACCGCTCCTCCTTGACACCGCGAAACCCGTACTCATCGCCCGCGTACACGCTGGGCACGCCACCGACCGTCAGCAGGATCACCAGCGCGTGGGCCAGATGATCCGGGTTTTCGAGCTGGCTGGCGATGCGGGTGACGTCGTGATTGCCGATGAAGGTGAGCGGGGCGAAGCTGCCCAGAAATTCGTTGTGCCGCTGCAGCGCCCAGTCCAGTTCGAAGAAGTTGCCGTCGTTGATACCGCTCCAGATTGCTTTCCACAGCTCGTACTGGGTGGCCGAGTCGAACCCTGCCGCGGAGACCACCGCGGCGTAGTCGCCGTGGATGAGTTCCCCAACGAACCAGGCGTCCGGGTATCGCTCACGTACCTTCGGTAACGTCGCCGACCAGAACTGTTGTGGCACGGCGTAAGCCGCGTCCAGGCGCCAGCCGTCCGCGCCGCGCCCCAACCAGTGCGCCATGACATCGACGGTGTAGTCAATGACCTCGGGGTTGTCATGGTTGAGGGCAATGAGTTCGGCGTGGCCTTCGAAGGTTTCGAAACGATCCGAGCACCGGCCCGGGCGTCCCCGAAACCAGCGTGCCGACGCGTCGTTGCTCGCCGCCTCGAGATGGCGCGGAAAGTCCACGCCCACGTGATTGAACACGCCGTCGAGCAGTACCCGCAGACCGCGGCGGTGCGCCTCGGAAACGAGGTAGTCGAAGTCGGCGTCGTTACCGAGCCGGGGATCGATGCGGTAGTGATCGGTCGTGTCGTAACCATGCGTGCGGGAGGCGAAGATGGGCCCCAGCGCGATCCCGGATGCACCCATTTCGATGGCGTGGTCGAACCAGTTCACCAGTCGACGTAGCCGGTGTTCGCTGGGATCGGGTGCCTGATCAGCCGGAAAGGCGCCCACGAACCCGAGGGGATAGACCTGCCACCAGATCGCGTGGCTTACCCAGGCTGCGGTCACGAAGCGATGATCAGCCGACCGTCGCCAGTACCTGCGAGGTGACGATCGCCTGTGCCACGCCGGAAACGATCGCCGCGGTCTTCAACGCCTCCAGAACACCCTCTCGGCTCACACCCGCCTCGCGCAGCGTTTTCTCATGGGAGACCATGCAGTGCGAGCACCCGTTGATCGACGACACCGCGAACGACCAGAGTTCGAAATTGGCCTTATCCACACCCGGATTCGCGATGACATTCATGCGCAATCCGGCGCGCAGATCGTCATATTGGCCTTCAAGGAATCCGCGGCCACGGTAGAAGACGTTGTTCATGGCCATGATGGACGCAGCCGCAAGCGCCGCGTTGTATGCCTCCGCGGACAAGATATCAGCCGCTTCGGCACCAATCTCCGTCAGCACCTCTGTGTTTCGCGTTGCCGCAGCACTGGCCAACAGGGTACCCCAGAGCTGCTCCTCGTTGAGCGCGGTGCTGCGTGTAATCGAGCCCAGGTTGAGCTTGAGGTCTTTGGCATACTCGGGCAGTGCAGCCTTGAGATTCTCTACAGTCATGTCGCCTTCGATCATGCCCTATTGCGGGCCTTCATAGAGCGTTGCTTAGGCAGAAGCCTTCAGCAGCTCGCCGGCATTCAGTGTCGGGTCGCCCTTGCGCCAGTTGCAAGCACACAGCTCATCGGACTGCAGCGCATCGAGCACCCGCAGCACCTCGTCGACATTGCGTCCCACCGAACCAGCTGTCACCGAAACGAATTGGATCTCATTGTTGGGGTCAACAATGTACGTCACTCGGTCGGCGACACCGTCAGCATTGAGGGCTCCGGTGGCCTTGACCAAGTCTCGCTTGATGTCGGCGAGCATGGGGAACGGCAGCGTCTTGAGGTCGTCGTGCTGCGCACGCCACTGGAAGTGCACGAACTCGTTGTCCACCGAGACGCCGAGCACCTTCGCGTCGCGGTCCTCGAATTCATCGTTGAGCTTGCCGAACGCGGCGATCTCGGTCGGGCAGACGAAGGTGAAGTCCTTGGGCCAAAAGAATACGATCCGCCACTTGCCGTCGTAGTCGTCGCTGGAGATCGTGGAGAAGTAGTCCTCGGGTTTTTTAGCGTCGACCTTCGACAGGTCGCCACCAATCAGCGCGGTCAGCTGGTAAGCCGGGAATTGATCGCCGATTGTCAGCAGGGACATATGACTCCTTATTTCAATAAGCACAAACGATTTGGCGTTACTCGTCCATAGTGCCTTGAGTAGTGCCTTAGCGCACTGTGAGGCATAGGTGATATTTGCCACTATACTAAGAGGTATGACCGATAAGAGTTTTCAGCCGACGCTTGCCGGGCTGCGGGCTTTCGTCGCCGTGGCGGCGAAGCAGCATTTTGGAAGTGCAGCAACAACTCTCAACGTAAGTCAGTCGACGTTGTCGCAGGCGTTGGCCGCGTTGGAAGCCGGCCTTGATGCTCGCCTCGTCGAGCGATCGACCCGGCGGGTCCGGGTGACGACCGAGGGTATGGAACTGTTGCCGTTCGCCCAGGCCGTGGTCGAGGCGGCCGAGGCATTCACCGCCGCCGTGGCGGGGGCATCGGATCCGCTACAGGGCACGCTGCGGCTGGGGTTGATTCCCACCGTGGCGCCCTACGTGTTGCCGACGGTGTTGGCCGGATTGGCCCATCGCCTGCCCGAGCTGACACTGCGGGTGATCGAAGACCAGACCGAACGCCTTTTGGCATCGCTGCGTGAAGGCGCGTTGGACGCAGCGCTCATGGCGTTGCCTGCCGACGCACGCGGTATCACCGAGGTTCCGATCTACGAGGAGGATTTCTTACTCGCCGTGCCGCCTGGGCATCCGCTGTCGGGCAAGCATCGGGTGCCAACGTCGGTACTGGCGCAATTGCCCCTGCTGTTGCTGGACGAAGGCCACTGCCTACGCGACCAGGCCCTGGAGGTCTGTCAGAACGCCGGTGTGCGGCCCGAACTTGCCGACACGCGGGCCGCATCGCTGGCGACCGCCGTGCAATGCGTCTCGGGCGGCTTAGGAGTGACACTGATTCCGCAGAGCGCGGTGCCCGTAGAAGCCGCACGCAGCGCACTCGGGCTCGCACGCTTTGCCGCCCCCCGCCCTGGTCGACGGATCGGTCTCGTATTCCGCTCCTCGAGTGGGCGCGACGAATCCTATGGGCGGCTTGCCGGCATCATTGGAGAGTTGGTCGGCGGCGAACAGCAGGTACGCATGGTCGGCTAACAGTGCGACACCGGCAAACCAAGGGCTGCCCAGCTGAATGTAGGTTCAGCACATGGAGAAGGTAATCGCCGTGCTGAGGCACGCCGACCCAGATGACGACTGGTGCGACCGCCAACGGGGCCCGGTCGCCGACGCACTGCTGGACCTGGGCGTCGCCGGGCTTTCGGTCAACGTCCGCGACAGCGCGGTGCGTCACTCGCTGATGACGATTACGACGCTCGATCCGCCGGCCGCCGCAGTGGTCAGCCTCTGGACCCAACAATGCTATGGGGACCAAATGGCGGCGGCGCTGAAACTGCTTGCCGCGGAATGCGAACACCTCGCCGCTTACCTTGTTACCGAGTCGATCCCACTGAGTGGACCCGTAGTCGAACCCGGTTCTCGCACACCGGGGCTAGCCAACATTGCGCTGCTGCGCCGGCCCGAAGGCCTGGACCAGGCGACCTGGCTGACGCGTTGGCAGGGTGGCCACACAACGGTGGCCATCGAGACGCAGTCGATATTCGGCTACACGCAGAACTGGGTAGTACGAGCCCTCACCCCCGACGCACCGGGAATCGCGGGCATCGTCGAAGAGTTGTTTCCCTCGGAGGCGATCACCGATCTGAAGGCGTTCTTCGGTGCCGCCGACGATGACGACCTGCAAAACCGATTGGGTCAGATGGTCGCCAGCACAGCCGCGTTTGGCGCCAACGAGAACATCGACACCGTGCCAACCAGCCGCTATGTCTTCAGGACGCCATTCAAGGTTGGGTAGGCCCGTACATGACAACACTCAAGGAAGCCGTGGCACTGGCGGCGGCAGATAGCGGACTGGCGGTGATCTCCACCGTTCGCGCCGATGCAACCGTGCAGGCCTCTTTGGTCAACGTCGGCCTGCTGCCCCACCCCGCCACCGGCCAACCGTCGCTGGGCTTCACGACATACGGCAAGGTGAAACTGGCCAACTTACGTGCGCGGCCACAGCTGGCCATCACATTCCGCAACGGGTGGCAGTGGGCCACCGTCGAGGGCCACGCGGAGCTGGCCGGGCCGGACGACACTCAGCCGTGGCTGGCGGACGACGACCAGCTCCGGCTGCTGCTCCGCGAGGTCTTTACGGCCGCCGGCGGCACCCACGACAACTGGGACCAATACGACCGGGTCATGGCCGAAGAGCGCCGCGCCGTCGTATTGATCGAACCCACCCGGGTCTACAGCAACGGCTGACCCCGCACGCACGGGTTAGGCTGCAGCCGTGATGCTGCAGATAGACGATGAAAAACGGGTGCGCACCCTCACGCTGAACCGGCCCGAAGCGCTCAACGCCTTCAACGAAGCCCTCTACGACGCCACCGCCGAGGCGCTATTGGCCGCAGCCGACGATCCGGAGGTCGCTGTCGTCCTGCTGACCGGCACCGGTCGCGGCTTCAGCGCCGGTACGGATTTGGCCGAGATGCAGGCACGCATCACCGACCCGCACTTCACCACCGGAAAACACAGCTTCCCCGGACTGATCGATGCGCTCAGCGCTTTCCCCAAACCGCTGATCTGCGCGGTGAACGGCGTCGGAGTGGGGATCGGGGCCACCATCCTCGGCTACGCCGATCTCGTTTTCATGTCGTCGACGGCGCGACTGAAATGTCCATTCACCAGCTTGGGCGTGGCGCCCGAGGCGGCCTCGTCATATCTGCTGCCGCAACTGGTGGGCCGGCAGAATGCCGCCTGGCTGTTGATGTCCTCGGAATGGGTTGACGCCGAAGAAGCCTTGCGGATGGGGCTGGTCTGGCGGGTGTGCGATCCGGAGGAGTTGCTACCGGAGGCCCGCCGGCATGCCGAAATCCTTGGCTCTCGGCCAATCTCGAGCCTGAAGGCGGTCAAGCACACGATGCTCGAACCGGTCCGTCCCGAGATTGCGGCGGCGACCGCACGGGAAAGCGCACACTTCGCCGAACTCATGGGCACCCAGGCCAACTCCGCAGCGCTGGCGGATTTCACCGACAGACGGCGCAACTAACCGACCGACTGGGCCGTGTCGAGTTTTGCTTCGGATTTTGCGGCGATGATGGCCCGCAGCGTGCGCCTGCAGCGCCCGCAGTCGCCACCAGCGCCGCATGCCGCGGCTACTTCTTTAGATGTGGACGCACCCTGCGCGACGACGTCGGACACCGTTTGATTCGTGACCCCGACACACAGGCATACGTACATCAGCACACCCCCCGCAAACGGGCTAAAGCCGCACCAGACCCCATATTAGTGGAGCCTAACATAAGTAGGTGTACCTAACCTAAGTTAGCCTGGCCTGGCTTCCACAGGCGACGCAGTGAGCCCAGCCAAACCTTGCTGGAAGATTCGATACCGGCATGGCAAAGTGCTGCTACAAGCCAGGCACGGTGTGCTCCAGCCCAGCCACCAGCAGCGGCTCAACATGACTGCCTTCCGACCGTAGGAGTGATCATGCAAGGTGATCCCGATGTTCTGCGCCTGCTCAACGAGCAATTGACCAGTGAGCTCACGGCAATCAACCAATATTTCCTACATTCCAAGATGCAGGACAATTGGGGTTTTACCGAGCTGGCTGAGCACACCCGCGCGGAGTCCTTTGACGAAATGCGGCACGCCGAGGCGATCACAGATCGCATCTTGCTGCTGGACGGCTTGCCCAACTACCAGCGCATCTTCTCGTTACGCGTCGGCCAGACGCTGCGCGAGCAGTTCCAGGCCGACCTCGCGATCGAATACGACGTCTTGGCCCGCCTCAAGCCCGGCATCATCCTGTGCCGGGAGAAGGAGGACAGCACCAGCGCCATCCTGCTGGAAAAGATCGTGGCCGACGAAGAACAGCACGTCGACTACTTGGAGACGCAACTCGAGCTAATGGAGAAATTGGGCGAGGAGTTGTACTCCGCGCAGTGTGTCTCGCGGCCGCCCAGCTGACGTCTCGGAGCCCGTTTCGAAGCCCAGCAAGTAGCCCCCGCAGGTGCTGGGTAGGTATTCGCTCGAGGGCTTGCATCCGGGCGTACGATCACGCCATGAGCCGAATCGGAACATTCGCCAACGACGACCTGGCCGGCTGGTTCGTGAAATCGCCCGACCTGGGCGGTGCGATCGGTGGGTTCAGCCAAGCGGTCTACAACAAGAGTCGGCTGCCGATGCGCACCCGCGAGCTCGCGCGGACGGTGATCGCCCATGACAACGAATGCGTCGTGTGCGTCAACACCCGCGACGAAGACGGTCCCGCCGCGGGCGTCGACGAGGCGCTGTACGAGCACGCGGCGGACTGGCGCACCTGGCCCGGCTACAGCGATCAGGAGCGGCTTGCGGCCGAGTTCGCGCACCGGTTCGCCACCGAGCACACCAAGCTGCGCGAGGACGAAGACTTCTGGAGCCGGTGCGGAGAACACTTCTCCGACGAACTGCTTGCCGACCTCGCCTTGTCGTGCGCGCTGTGGGTCGGCATGGGACGGGTCTTGCGGACGCTCGACATCGGGCAGGCGTGCATGCTGACCCTGCCGTCGCGCGCCTAGCCGCGCCTCGCCAGCAAACAAGCGGCTGCCGATGACCGCCACATCGCTTACCGGTGCGGCGATCGCCCGGCTGGAGGCCGAGGGCGTCGACACTGTCATCGGCAGCACCGTAAACCCCGCCGGGCTGACCCAGGCCAAAACCGTGCCGATCCGCCGGACCGACGCGTTCGCGGATCCCGGCCTGGGCGCCAGTCCCTCCTGGCATGCCTTTGCGATCAACCAGACCGGAATCGCCTTCACCGACCGCGCCGGCGTGGTCGGCGATCAGCGCGTTCGCATCGACCCGGCCGCTTTGCGCATCATCGACGATGGGTTGGCGTGGGCCCCCGCCGCATTCTTCGAACAGGACGGCACACCGGCTGCCGTGTGCAGCCGGGGAACCCTGACCCGGGTCGAGGCTGCGCTGGCAGAAGCCGGCATCGAGGCGATGATCGGACACGAAATCGAGTTCGTTCTCGTCGATCCGGATGGTTGCCGGCTGCCGTCGACGCTGTGGGCCCAGTACGGCCTGGCCGGCGTGCTTGAACACGAGGGCTTCGTTCGTGATGTGATCAGGGCGGCCGCGACGGCCGGGGTCGGCATCGAGCAGCTTCATCCCGAATACGCGCTCAACCAATTCGAGATCTCGTTATCGCCCTTGGCGCCAGTGGCCGCTGCCGACCAGCTGGCACTGACCCGGATCATCGTCGGCCGCGCAGCCCGCCGCTACGGGCTGCGCGTCAGCCTGTCGCCGATGCCCTTCGCCGGCAGCGTCGGATCCGGCGCGCACCAGCACTTCTCGCTGAGCACATCGGAGGGCCCACTGTTTTCCGACGGAAGCGGCACGGCGGGGATGACGGAAGCGGGGGAGCGCGCGGTAGCTGGAGTGATTCGCGGACTGCCGGAAGCTCAGGGCGTGCTGTGCGGATCAATCGTGTCCGGGTTACGGATGCAACCGGGTAACTGGGCCGGCGCCTACGCGTGCTGGGGCACCGAGAACCGGGAGGCCGCAGTGCGGTTCGTCAAGGGCGGCCCAGGCGCTCCCCACGGCGGCAACGTCGAAGTCAAAGTCGTTGATCCGTCGGCGAACCCGTACTTCGCATCGGCGACGATCCTCGGGCTGGCACTGGACGGAATCCGGCGCAACGCGACGCTGCCGGTGGAGACGACAACCGACCCCGCCCAACTCTCCGATTCCGACCGGAAGCGCGCCGGTATCGTGCGCCTCGCCATGGCTCAATCCGAAGCGATTGCCGCACTGGATAATTCCAGGCTGATTAGGCAGATCCTGGGTGATGCTGCGGTCGACATGGTGGTTGCGGTCCGCCGTCACGAACAGCAGTACTACGGCGAACTCGGCGCGGAGCAGCTGACGGACAAGTTTCGGATGGCCTGGAGCCTTTGATAGAGCCCGTTATGGTTTCCGACTCGTCAGTTCTTGCGCTACACATCGCCGATGTGGCGCTGATAGATCAGCACGTCCACGGCTGCTGGTTGGCGGCGGGGGACCGGCCGCGGTTCGAGAACGCCCTCAATGAGGCCAACACCGAATCCCTGTCCGCATTCGATTCCGGATTCGACTCGCAACTCGGCTTTGCCGTGCGCGCCCGTTGCAGCCCGATCCTGGGCCTACCTAAGCATGCTGATCCGCGTGAGTATTGGGACCGCCGCGGCCAATTCAGCGAAACCGAGCTGGCTCGCTTGTTTCTGCCCGCTGCTGGGGTGAGCGACTGGCTGGTCGATACCGGACTCGACGACGAAGCGTCCGGCATTGCGGGCGTCCCCGAGCTGAGTGCACTGTCCGGCAATGGTGCTCACGAGGTGGTTCGTCTCGAGCAGGTGGCCGAGCAGGCCGCGCAGGCATCGGGCGACTACGCATCAGCATTCGAGGAGATCCTGCACCGGCGCACGGCCACAGCGGCGGGCACCAAGTCCATCCTGGCCTACCGCGGCGGGTTCGACGGCGACCTTACCGAGCCGCCGCTGTCCCAGGTCGCCGAGGCCGCGAGCCGATGGCGCGATCGTGGCGGCGTCCGGGTACAGGATCGGGTCCTGCTGCGTTTCGGGTTGCACCAGGCGCTGCGACTGGAAAAGCCGCTGCAGTTTCACGTCGGCTTCGGCGATCGGGACTGCGACCTAGACAAGGCCAATCCGCTTTATCTGCTTGATTTTCTGCGGCAGTCCGGCGATACACCAATCGTGTTGCTGCACTGCTATCCCTATGAGCGCGAAGCCGGTTATCTGGCGCAGGCCTTCAACAATGTATATATCGATGGCGGGCTGAGTGTGAACTACCTGGGGGCCCGGGCAACCAGTTTCATCGCCCGGCTGCTGGAAATGGCACCCTTCCGGAAAATTCTGTACTCGTCTGACGCCTACGGCCCTGCCGAACTGCACTTTCTGGGTGGTTGGTTGTGGCGCAACGGCATTCATCGTGTACTGCGCGGATTCGTCGAGGACGGCGACTGGAGCGAATCCGACGCGATGCGGGTCGTCGATCTCATTGCGCACGACAACGCTGCTCGCATCTACCGCCTCGACAGCCGGTGAACTGGAAGCTCTGCCCGATCAGGACGCGCATCCCAATTGCCGTAGGTAACTGTTGAACAGGCATCATGGCGGGATGAAGTTTGCGTTCGCGCTGCCACACACGCTGGAATTGCCCGCGATCACGGCAAAGTGGGAGTTTGGCGTGACGGGGCCCCAGCAGGCAGCCATGGTCAAGCGCGCCGACGAACTGGGCTACGACATGGTGTCGGTGCCTGAGCATTTCGTGGTTCCGCGTTCACATCTGGTGCTCTCGGGCCCGCATTATCTGCATTCGACGGTCGCGCAAGCTTTCATCGCCGGGGCGACGCAACGAATCCGGGTCAATTCGAGCGTTACGATCCTGCCGTTGCACAATCCTGTTGTGCTGGCCAAGGCGCTGTCGACGGCGGATTGGATGAGCGGCGGACGAATTACCGCAACCTTCGGAGTGGGCTGGGACGAGCAGGAATTCGCCGCTCTCGGAATGCCGTTCCACGAGCGTGGACGCATCGCCGACGAATACTTGGAGGCGATGATCGAGCTGTGGACAAGCGAGTCACCCAGCTTTGCGGGTAAATATGTGTCGTTCGACGATATCGCGTTCGCTCCGAAACCGGTGCAGCGCCCGCATTTGCCGATCTGGATCGGCGGTGACGCGGACGCGGCCTTGAAACGGGCAGCGCGGTTTGCATCGGGTTGGTGGCCGTTTCTCATGAAGATCGAAGACGTCCCGGCCAAGCTGGACTTCATCAAATCGCAGCCGGCGTATGACGGCAGGGCATTCGACGTCATGTATCCGCTGGGCATGGGCAGAGTCGGCGAGGGCCACGTCTCGACCGACGATCCTAACTACCGCCCCGGAATGGGTAAACAAGAGATCGTCGACCAACTGTGCCGATTTGCCGAACTCGGCGTGACGTTTAGCTCGGTGCCTCCGCCGCGGCTGAGCGGAGTGCAGGCCTACCTGGACCACGCGCAGTGGGTGATTGAGGAAATCAAGCCGCACGTCACTGTCGCAGATTGAGAGTCCTTGAGCCTGCGACACCAGGCCCCTAAATCCGGACGTCGACGTCGTATCTCTCCGCCAACTCCTGGGCGTACGACTCGGCCTCCGGGCCCCCGTCTGTGTCCAGGAGGCCCAGCTCGACGATACCGCCCAAACGCGCCCGGTATTCGGCGCGGGGGCTGATCGTCAACGTAGGTGGTGGCCGGTATGGCACCACGTCGTGCAATTCAACCTTGCCCACAACCAGATACGTCCAGGGCGGATCGACAACCCCCAGTCCCGACGCCAGTCGCGCCGCTCTCGGGAATCCGCGCGCCCGCGCGATCAGATCCTCGACATCGACATCGACGTACCAGCCGCACACGCATCCCGGCGCCGGCGGCATGTGCGCGGGGTCGGAGCATTCGGCGTAGGACCATTTCGTCGGCCAAGTGATGTACGAATGGTAGGGGGACCTCAGCACATCCCCGGCGATTCCCGTCCAAAAGCGAAAGCCCACGGCAGTTTCCAAGCGGCCGAAACCAGGTGCGGTCAGGTGCCCGTCTAGCCACTCATGCAGCCCGGGCATCGCGGCCTCGATAGCCGCGAAGGCGTCTTCGAAATCAGCGGCAAAGTACGGATTCCGGACGTCGACTAACCCAAGCCGGTCGTCGTCAACGCCACGCTCCTTCAATACCTCAACATGTTCGCGACCCAACGCAACGACCAAATCAGCTCCAAGGTGCTCAGCGCCGACCAGAGCAGCCCGATGATCCGACGGCGCCGCATAGCCGCGCTCACACAGCACCGAGCACGCCTGCTCATCGGCGGGATCGCCCACGGCAGCGACGGTGCCCGCACTGGACACCCGCACCACATCAGCCAGACCACGCTCCCGCAGCTGCTCAGCGAACAACGCCGCAGCCATCACCGAACGGGCGCGATTGAAACTGCATACGAACGCGACGTGCAGGCGAGGGCTACTCACAATCCGTACCGCTTCCCAAGCAGCGCGGCGAGGTCATCAGACTCCTCCAAATTGGGGTTTGCGAATGCACGCATCCTACGGGGAGCCGCGTGTCGCCGCCGCCGCCATCCAGTAGGTCGCAGGTTACCGACTGACGGGATGGGAGGTGCCGGAAGAGGTATTAGGAGCTTGTGTCAGACCAGACCTGTGGCATCAAAAACCCAGCTGGTGTCCGCATTCGCTAGAGCCTCAAAGTGATTCGGCGGCGCGAAGGCGACCAGGCTGTTCATGTCCCAGTAGTCCTTCCAAGCGGTGACCTTGCCATCGATCACCTTGTGGACGGTAACGAACCTAAGTACGCCTCTCTCGCCCGTCGTGAAGGTCCATGTCTCGGAGTGCTCGTAGATGACATCGGAGCCATTGGACACCAGCACACCGTCGTGGTTCTCGTAGCCGGCCAGCGGCTCGAGTGCCATCTTGAGTCGCTTGACGATGTCTTCAGGACCGCGTGCCGACAGCGCAGGGACCGGCATGTCGACGTACAGACAGTCGGCTGATAAGAACGTCTTGACCGCGTCCCAGTCGCGTCGCGAAAGCGCCTGCCAAAGCCCGACAACGACGTCCTCGACCGCGATGGTGGAAAGTTCTGTCATACCGGCCAATTAACTCGGTTGCTCGGCGGGTGTCAACCACTGCGTCGCTAGCGATCGACTGGAATCATCGAGTGGGCCGGCCCTAAGGTCACCGGCAATGTCGACCAACCCCGCAGCACCCGGGTGTCCCGTCTGCTTCCGGTTCCCGCGGCCCGCGCATCGGGGAAGCGCTCGAAGAACGCCCGCAGCCCGACTTCACCCTCGGCCCGCGCAAGGGCGGCGCCCAGGCAGAAGTGCCGGCCCCCGGAGAACGCGAGATGCCGCCCGGCGTTGGGCCGCTCGATGTCGAAGTGATGCGGGTCGGGGAACACGGACGGATCCCGGTTTGCGGCGGCCAGATAGACCACCGCCAGGTCGCCCGCTTTGACCTGGACGCCGGCCATCTCGACATCCGCGCGGGCAAGCCGTGCGGTCAGCTGAACCGGCGTGTCCAGTCGGAGGATCTCTTCAACGGCATTGGGCCACAACTCAGGACGTTGACGGAGCGTTTCCAGGTTCTCGGGAGTGTCCAGCAACATACGAATCCCGTTGCCCAACAAGTTCACTGTGGTTTCGAACCCGGCGGCTAACACGAGCCCGGCGATTGCGATGAGCTCGGTTTCATCGAGATGCATCTCGGGATCACCGGTCTCACCTGCCTGGATCAGTTGACTCATCAGATTGTCACCCGGGTTGCTCCGCAATTGGCGTAGGTGATCCGCCAACCAGACATTGAACCCGGCCAGCCCATTCTGCACACTGCGGTACTGCCGCCACGGCAATCCAACGTCCAGACTCGGCGCGGCCGACTCGCCGAATTCGAGGACGCGACCGCGATCTCGCTCGGGCACACCCAAGATGTCGCTGATGATCGCGACCGGAAGCTGCCTGCAGTATCGGTCCACGATGTCGACAACGCCACCGGACGCCGCGTCCGGCTGGCCAAGCTGATCCAACAGGGTGACGGCGGTTTCCTCGACCCGATCGCGCAATGCGGCGACCGCCCTGGACGTGAACACCGCTGACACCGTCTTGCGGTAGCGAGTGTGCGCTGGAGGCTCGACAGCAAGCAACGACGGCGGACGCAGCGGATGAAGAACAGCGTCGCGGGCGCGGCGCTCCACCCAGCCAATCGGACCAGGCAAATTGGATCCCAGCATCAAGACCCGGAAGTCGTCGGATCGCAGCATCTCGTGGGCGACCCCGTGGTCGACGGCCAAGTAGCTGACGCGAGTTTTGATTAGCGGTCCCTGAGCCTGCAGTTCGTCAAAAAACGACACAGGATCGGCGGCCACTGTCGGATCGGCGATCATCCTGGACTGAAAGTCACCTTGCCGGGCCCCAATCGCCGCCATCGCTCGGACAAACCCATGCATGGCAAGCCAGTGCAGTCTCTGCTTCACCAGTCCTCCCTCGACCCGCTGGGTAGCAGGGTGTTATTGGACCAGGGTAGGCCCAAGCCTCAGCTGACCAGGCTCAGCACTCGGCGGTGATCTTGAAGTCCGTGTTGACGGCCTTGTTGGGATTGCCCGTGTTGATGCCGTAGGCGCTTCCGGTGACGGTGAACACAGTTCGGGCCACGTCGGCGCGCGCGTTCCCCACCCCGCCTTGCCAGAACCCGCCGCTGAATCCGTCGACGTTGCGGATTTTCACCCATTGGGGGATGACCTTGTCGCCGCTGAGCAGCACTACCGCCTCAACGTTGCCGTCGCGGTCGGAAATGTCGATGGTTCGGTATCCCTGGTCTTGCCGGCACGCGGCGGGGGATGTCGTGTGAGTGGTGCCGGCAATCGTCAAATGGGCGGCTTTTCGGGAGACAGTCTCGGTCTCGGCGCACCCCGCCACGCTCGCGATGACCAGCACCGCAGCTGCGACTGAGCGGTTGTGCATTGCTACTCCGTCTACGGCTGTTTTGGCATAAGCCCAGGCAAGGCTTTGACAATGCGACTTCGCACCAGTTCCGGGCTCAGGCCCTTGAGCAGATCGATCATCCGAATGCTCTTGGGCACGTACCAGTGCAACCGCTTCGGGTTGTGGTAGGCCTGCCAAGCCGCCTCGGCGACACTGCTAGGAGGCATCAGACGCATCAAGCCCTTCTTCGGGGCGCTGGCGCGGACGTCCTCGGTGGCTGTCGGCCCCATGTCGTCGGAGTGGTTGGTCGTCGTGGTGAGAATCGCGGTGTCGATCAAACCGGGCAGCACGTCGGCCACCCGCACGCCATGCCGGTGCCACTCGACGCTCAGCGCCTCGGTCAGCCCTTTCACCGCGTGCTTGGTTGACGAGTACACCGCGATGCGGGGCATGCCGTAGGTGCCCGCGGAAGACGACGTCGAGAACATCAGACTGCCGGACGTCTTCTTGAGATAGGGCAACGCGCCGTAGGCGCCGTTCAACACCGCTTTGAAGTTCACCTCGACGACGCGCATGGCGGCGTCGTAGGGCACGTCTTCGAACCAGCCGGATTCGCCGATGCCGGCGTTGTTCCACATCATGTCCAGGCCGCCGCCGGGATTGGCGGCACAGAAATCAGCCAGGGCGCTGTCCAGGGCCGCCTTGTCCGTCACATCGACGGCATGGGTCCACAGCCGCTCGGACCCGAGCTCCTGAGATAACGTCGCCAGGCCGTCGTCGTTACGGTCCACCGCACCGACTCGCCACCCGTTGACGTGAAAGAGTGTGGCCCCCGCGCGGCCGATGCCGCTGCCCGCCCCAGTGATGAAGATCGATTTCACGCCTCGACCACGTCTTTGATGCGGTTCAGCGTCTTGGTCATATCGCGGACGTTGCGCCTCTTGCGCAGAAACCCGCCGAACACCCAATACACGCTGTTGAAGGGGGATGGGTTGAGCCGAAATGACTCGGTCACGTCTGTTCCGCCACCGGCAGGCGCCAAACGGTAGTGCCAGTTGTTCACTTCTCGATCGCCGACCAGAACCACAAAACCGAATTCACGACCGGGTTCGCACGTGGTCACCCTGCATGTCGTCCAATAGACCGGCCCTATCTCGTTTCGGCGAACATGGCCGCGGAATTTGGCGCCGAGGCCGGGGCCGGTCGCATCGCCCAGCCACTCCGCCTCAATTACTTCGGGGGAGAACTGTCCCGTGTTGCGAACGTCTGCGATCAGATCCCAGATTTTGTCCGCGGGCGCCGCCATATGCACTGTCGCCGAACCTTCCATGCCCCGATCCAAACACATGTCTAGACCTGGTCATAGACCCCTCACAGACCCCGAAGCCTCTGGGCGCGGTGACTACGGGTGCGGAATGGCCGCCTGGATAAGCCCGTTGATGATCTGCTTGATGCCCTGCGCGGGGTGCGAGAAGATCGCGGTGGGCAGGCCCGACTTGGCGCCGCACGTCGGCCACGGGTCCAGGCCCTGCTCGGCGAAAACCCGGTTGGCCACTGCGATTTGCTGGTCCTTGGATGCGGACGCCGGATTGCCGACACCGCCGAATGCGTTCCAGGTGGCCTGCTTGAATTGCAGCCCACCGTAGTCGCCGTTGCCGGTGTTGGCTGCCCAGTTCCCACCGGACTCGCACTGTGCGACTGCGTCCCAGTTGGGGGTTCCGTTGGCGCTGGCGACTCCGGTGGACAGAGATATGGACGCTGCAGCGATCCCGCCGATCACGGCGGACTTGACGAGAAGCTTGCAGAGTCTTTCCATGTCAAGCATTTCGTCGCGCGTGTTCAAAGTGTTACCGATTTGAATGGCTCGCGAGATAAGAAATCTATGGCATTAAAATCGGCACGTAAGGAGGCGAACGACAGTCTTTTGGTACCGAATTCTTCAGGGACAGTAAGATTCTGTCGCCGATGACAGCGCTTGTTGATAGAGGGTGTCGAGCTGACGGCTCCGTATGACGTAGCTTCTCGCGGCGTCGAGCTGTGGGACGCAAGCGAGCGAGTGCAGCAGGTCCCAGTCGCGCACGATCTGAGTCAGCATCGTTTGGTTGAGCTCATCGATCGCCGATCGCGACGCCGACAGATCAGGGGGCGCAGCCGGCACGTCGGAAGGATTGAGCTGCCAGTCGGCGAATCGGGCGTTTTCGATGGCCTCGGTGGCATTGATCTGGTCTACGAAGACCCGGGTGACATAGCCGGGGTCGATGTGTTGGGCGGTAGCGTCGGCGCCCAACTTGTCGAGTTGTTGCTGCACGCGGGCGGGGTCCGAGATGGCGCCGTGTGTGCCCCATTTGACGGCGGCCACCGGCTCGGCGATCTGCAACCGCTGCGCGGCGGCGTCAACCAACCCGGTGAGCGGGCTGGTGGCGTCGGCCCGCGCCTGCATTGTGGCAACAAGCTGCGTGCCAACAAACAGCATGGCCGCAAGCCCCGGCTGCACTGCCAGGGCGACACAGCGACGGGTGCTGGTGGTCATGAGCCCTTAACACGCCACTGCGCCTGACGGTTTGACGTCAAGCGCAGTAGCGACCTCCGGCAGATCGGGATTTATCCGCCGCCTCCGGCGGTAGCGCCCAAGGTGCCCTGCAGGTCAGGCTTCATAGCATTGAGCTGCTGACCCCAGTACTCCCAGCTGTGCGTTCCGTTGGCAGTGAAGTTGAATACCGCGTTGTGGCCACCGGCCGCGTTGTAGGCGTCCTGGAACTTCAGGTTGCTGCTGCGCACGAAGTTCTCGAGGAACTCCGCGGGCATGTTCGCCCCGCCCAGCTCCGACGGTGTGCCGTTGCCGCAGTACACCCAGAGCCGGGTGTTGTTGCCGACCAGCGCCGGGATGTTCAGGCTCGGGTCGTTACGCCTCCATGCCGGGTCACTTGACGGTCCCCACATGTCGTTGGTCTTGTAGCCGCCCGCATCACCCATCGCGAGTCCGATCAGGGTGGGCCCCATCCCCTGGGACGGGTCCAAGAGGGCCGACAGCGAACCGGCGTAGATGAATTGCCCTGGATGGTTGATAGCCAGGACCATCGCCGACGAACCGGCCATCGACAGCCCGACCGCGGCGCTGCCATTGGCCTTGACCTTCCGCTCTGAGGAAAGGTAGCCGGGCAGCTCGCTGGTTAGGAAGGTCTCCCACTTGTACGTGGAGCAGCCGGCCTTGCCGCAGGCCTGGCTGTACCAGTCGCTGTAAAAGCTGGACTGGCCGCCGACCGGCATGACGATTGACAGGCCCGACTTGTAGTACCACTCGAATGCGGGAGTATTGATGTCCCACCCGCTGTAGTCATCTTGAGCCCGCAACCCGTCGAGCAGGTACACCGCGGGCGAGCCGTCTCCACCGCTCTGGAACTGAACCTTGATACTGCGGCCCATCGAACCGGATGGGACCTGCAGGTATTCCACGGGCAGACCTGGCCGCGAGAACGCTCCCGCGGTCGGGGCTCCGCCGGCAAGACCGATCAGGCCAGGCAGTGTTGCGGCCACTGCCGCACCGACTAGTAGCCGGCGCCCCCAGGCCCGGATCCTCTCGCTCACGTCTGTCATACCTGTGCCCCTTGTCCGTATGTCTAGGTGTGCGTTCGCCAAAATTTACCGCGTGAATAGGCCAAATGTCGATCTGGACACGAAGTAATCTCGGTTTTGTATCGGTTAGACCGGCCAATTCAGCAAGTGTGATAAGCGGGTTGCAAAGCCCACAGTAGCTTCCCGAACCGTTTCTTCGCGCGGGGACACGACGGGATCCACCAGGCAAAAGGCGGTCTGATGCACCCACAGACGAAGAAGCAGCCGGCATGCGGCGCGAGATACAAAGCGTGTTTGATCAAATTGTAAGACCCGATTTCGACTAGCTCCGCCACGGTATTTACCAAGACGGCAGACGGCGCCTAACAGTCCATCGTTGTTTCTATAGTCCCTAGGGTGTCTGCCTGCCAGTATCCGGATCGGGCAGCCGATCTTGGATCGACCGCGTAGGCTCGCTCGAGACAAGCCGATGGAGACGACGTTATCCCGGTCCGTTCCGGCCTCTCATGAATCACCGCAACAGCTGCCTCGCTGGTGCGCGGCGGTGGGTATGGGGGCTCTGGAGGTCCGGGATCGATTGAGGTGCAGATTTTGGATACGGTACTAGGGCTATCAGTTACTCCGACCGCCCTTGGATGGGTCCTCGCTGAAGGACACGGTGCAGAC
>Ga0224557_1001320_pt1 | contig 24306 bp, 21 predicted proteins | sample 714S31014metaG_FD_180677 | JGI IMG/M metagenome (GOLD analysis project Ga0224557, IMG submission 180677) | Peat soil microbial communities from Stordalen Mire, Sweden - 717 S3 10-14 | ecosystem: Environmental > Terrestrial > Soil > Wetlands > Peat | place: Sweden: Norrbotten County, Stordalen... | reverse complement strand
GCATCACCCGGGTCGACCCCATCGCTCACAACCTCCTCTTCGAGCGCTTCCTCCACGTCGACCATCAGGGGACGCCCGACATCGACATCGACTTCTCCACCGATCACCGCGAGCAGGTGATCCAGCATGTGTATGAGAAGTACGGGGCGGAGCGCACCGGGATGGTCGCCAACGTGGTCACCTTCCGGCCGCGCCTCGCGGTGCGCGAGGTGGGCAAGGTGATGGGCTTTCCCGAGCCGATCATCGACCGCCTCGCCAAGTCCGTCGACGGCTGGCGCGAGGGCGGGGTGGAGGACGCCCTGGAGGCGGCCGGGATGCAGGCGCACGCCGCCAGCGGGGCGCTCCCGTGGCAGCAGTTCCTGGAGATCCTGCGGGCCATCGAGGGCACCCCCCGGCATCTCTCGATCCATGTCGGCGGCATGCTGGTGACCGGCGAGCCGCTCATCGACGTGGTCCCGGTGGAGCGCGCCAGCATGGAGGGCCGGGTGGTGGTCCAATTCAACAAGGACGATGTCGAGGACCTCGGCCTCATCAAGATGGACCTGCTGGGGTTGCGCACCCTCTCCGCGGTCGCCGAGTGCCTGGAGATGATCGAGAAGACCCACGGCGTCCGCCCCGACCTCGACAGCATCGCTCTCGACGATCCGCGCGTCTACGACATGATCTGCGCGGTCGACACCATCGGCCTCTTCCAGATCGAGTCGAGAGCCCAGCAGCAGGCGCTGTACCAGTCCCAGCCACGTGAATTCAACGACCTGGTGGTCCAGGTCGCGATCATCCGGCCCGGGCCCATCCAGGGGGACGCCGTGAACCCCTACCTGCGCCGGCGCCAGGGGCTGGAGCCGGTCAGCTACCTCCATCCCAGCTTAGAGCCAATTCTGTCGGAAACCAAGGGGGTCATCCTCTACCAGGAGCAGATCCTGCGCATCGTCATGGAGCTCGCCGGCTACAGCGCGGGTGAGGCCGACCGCTTCCGGCGGGCCATGAACCGGCACCGCTCGCGGCTCGAGATGCAGTCGCTGCACGACGACTTCGTCCGCCGTTGCGAGGAGCATGGCGGTCTCGACGCCGGGGTCGCCGAGAAGCTCTTCCGGAGCGTCGCCGGCTTCGCCGAGTTCGGCTTCTGCAAGTCGCACGCCGCCGCCTTCGCCCGGACCGTCTACGAGACCGCCTGGCTGCGCCTGGAGTACCCGGCCCACTGGCTCTGCGCCCTGCTCAACGCCCAGCCGATGGGCTTCTACCACCCCTCGGTGCTGGTCGACGACGGCAAGCGCCACGGCGTCCCTTGCTTCCCTGTCGACGTCACCCGGAGCCGGGCCCGCTGCAGGGTGGAGCGCTGCTCCCCCGACGACCTCTCCCTCACCGCGGCGGAGCGGACCGCGGTGCGGGTGGTGCGGGGGCCGGCCCAGGCATGGGGCGTGCGGCTCGGTTTCAACTACGTCGCCCGGCTCGGCCCGGCCGGGCGGGCGGCCTGCGAGGCGGCCGTCGATGTCGGCGCCACCGGATCGGTGAGGGAGTTCTGGCGGCACGCCGGGCTCACCCGGCCGGCGATGGAGCAGCTGGTCCGCTGCGGGGCCTTCGACCGCGTCCATCCCGGACGTCCCCGCCGTGAGCTGCTCTGGGAGCTGGTCGGGGTGGAGGGCTCGCTGCCGCCCCGCCGCCGAGCCGGAAGCGGTGGCCGTCCGGTCGCGGCGCCGGGACCTCCGCGCGGACGGGGCCACGTCACCGCCGCTCCCGCGGTCGGCGTCCCGCCGCTCGAGCCGCTTCTCGACCTGCCCGCCCCGGCCCCGGTGCTGCCGCCGATGAGCGAGCGTGACCGGGTTGCCGCCGACTACGCGGTCCATGGGGTGAGCACCGGGCCGCACCTGGTCAGCCTGCTCCGGGTCTCCCTGGACGCCCTGGGCTGCGTTCCGTTGGCAAGGGTTGCCGAGCTCCCTGACGGGTCACGGATCACCGTCGCCGGGCTGGTGATCGCCCGGCAGGCCCCGGTGTCGGCGAAGGGCTTTCGCTTCTTCACGCTCGCCGACGAGGGAGCGCATCTCGATCTCGTCTTCCGCCCGGAGGTCGCCCGGCGCACCCGCGCCGTCGCCAACGCCAGCCCCCTGCTGCTGGCCGAAGGGACCCTGGAGGTGAGCTCGGGGCGCTGCAACCTGCTCGTCACCTCCGTCACCGCCCTGGACGGCGACGGCCATCCGAGCACCACTGCAGAGTCTCCGGGGGAGCTGCCGGAGTGGCCCTCGACGTCGCACGACTTCCGCTGACGGCGGACAATTCGAGCCATTGATGGCGGTCGACTCGAGCAACGCAAACGCGTGGTCTGGAGCGTCAGGAGCGTTGTTTCGTGTGGGTAACGCAGTGGCCTCATTGCTCCGATGAGAGCGGTCCGCGCTTCGCGCATCAGTAGCCTGACAAGCAGAATCCACCCGCGCTCCCGCAGGAGGCAGGCACGTGGTGTCACAGCAGATCTGTCCGTCGTGCGCGACCGCCAACTCGACGTACGCGTCCGTGTGCAGAAGCTGCTCTGCGCCGCTCACTCCCCGGCCCGCGTCGGGTGACAGCATGGCCGGCTTCGCCGTGTACGGGAGCAACGGCCAGGGCGCCGCTCCCACCCCCGCATCCGCGGCCTCGCCGCCGCCACCGTCCCACACCTATGAGGCGGGCCCGCGCACCGCGCCCGGCGAGGAGGGGGGCTGGCCGGCTGAGCGCCTCTCGGTGAGCAGCCATCAGGTGTGGGCATCCAACGGGTGGACCGGTCTGCCGAGGGAGCAGCCGTCGCCCCCCCGGGCGCCCGTCGCCCCGGTATGGGGCCCACCCCCCGCGCCCGGGCCGACACGGTCCGATGGCCGAGTCCATGCCCCGGCACCCGTGGCGTCGCCATTTCCTCCCGCCGCCCCGCCGCCGGCCCCGCGGGCTCCGATGGCCTTCCACCTCGATGGGGGAGCGGGGTCGGCGCTGGCCGCGGCTCCGCGCGTGTCCGCGCCCCCGAGCCTGCCCACCCCCCCGAGCATGCCGACCCCCACCAAGCCACCGGCGCCGGCGGCTGTGGCGGCGACCAGTCCGGTCGTCTCCCCGGTGGCTCAGCCGGATGCCGGTGGCCGCGGCTGGGGCATTCGCGAGCAGAAGCCATCGATGTACCCGGCCTGGACCCCGATCCCGGCGTCAGCCGGGTCGACCGGCGGCCCCTCCGCCGGCGGCGCCTACGCCGGCGTCGGGCTCCATCCCGGCTACGGCTACCCGGCACAGCCGGTCGTCAGCGCACCACGGGTGGGGCGGTCACGCAGCGCCCTGCGTGCCCTCGTCCTGCTCGTCTTCGTCGCCCTGGTCGGCGCCGGCGCCTTCCTCTACCTGGGCCGCGAGTCGACCCAGGGTCTCGGCTCGGGGACGCATTCCGTGGCCGCTCCGGCAGCGCTCGGAGGCCTGCCCGCGAGCACCGGCGCCGCTATGACCGCCCTCAGCTCCGAGGTGCAGTCCGAGATGGCCGCTGCCTCGGGCACGACCGGGTCGGTCTTCAAGTTGTACGCCTCGGCGATCCCGGGAGGTCCGGACTACATCCTCGCCGTCGCGAGTGACGGTCAGGCCGTGACCTCGTCCGACCTCAGTCAGTTCGTCGCCGGTCTCAACGGCAGCAGCGGCGTCGCCTTCAACCTGACCACGGCAGCCGTCGCGAGCGACGGCGGTGTCAGCTTCCGCTGCGCCCCGGTGACGCTCACGGGTGCCCCCGCCACCCTCTGCCTGTGGGGTGACGGCAACGTCATCGGGATGGTCATCGGCGCCTCCGGCGCCGGCGCCGCTGCCACATTGAGTGCCGCCGAGGAGGCTCGCAGCACCGCGGAGCGCTGATCCGTGGGGGTCCGCGACGGCCGCCGCTCTCCCCACCCGGGCCGCGCGCTCGCATCCAGTACGATCGTCGCTGATGTCTGAGGAAAGGCACGGGGTGAGCCGTCTCGCAGCCTCTGCGGACCGCCGGCGGATCGCGGTCATCAGCCTGCGCGGAGTGATCGGCGGGGCGGTCAGGACGGACGAGACCCTCCGGACCCTCGGCGTGGCCCGCCGCACCGCGAGGGTCAGGGCCGTCCTCCTCGAGATCGATTCTCCTGGGGGCAGCGCGACGGAGTCCGAGGCCATCTACCTCGGCGTGCGCAGGCTGGCGCGCGAGAAGCCGGTGGTGGCCTGGATCCGCGGCACGGGAGCGTCGGGTGCCTACTTCGCCGCCTGCGGAGCCAGTCGCATCCTGGCCTTCCCCTCCGCCATCGTCGGCTCCATCGGAGTGATCTCGATCCGACCCGTCGCGGTCGAGGCGCTGCGCCGGCTCGGGGCGTCCGTGCAGGTGACCAAGACGGGGCCCTTCAAGGATCTGGGCGCCCCCTGGCGAGAGCCCACCAAGGAGGACCGGGGCAAGGAGCAGGCGCTCGTCGACGCCATCTTTCACCGCTTCACGGGAGCCGTGGCCGACGCTCGCGGCCTGGATGAGGCGCGGCTTGCCCGGGTGACCACGGGGGAGGTCTGGCTCGGCACCGAGGCGGTGACCCTCGGGCTGGTGGACCGCGACTGCGAGGACGAGGAGGACGCGCTCCGGGAGGCCCAGCGGCTCGCCGGCCTGCCCCACCGGCGAATCGTCCGGATGGGCCCGCGCCGGACCGTGCTCCAGCGCCTCGGGGTCCCGGGAGCCGGCATGGGGCCGCCGGGGGTCCGCTGGATCGCCGAGCTCGAGGGCTGGTTCCGGGCTCCGCGGGCCACGCTCTGATCCGACGCCATCCCCCACCAGGGGACGGCGCCGGATCACACCTCGGTCAGATGGATGGGTACCGGCGTCGAATGATGCCCGTCGTCACGCCCGCTCCGAGCAGCGCCAGGCCGCCGAGGGTCACCAGGATTCCGGCCCCGATCAGGGGGGAGGTCCCGCCGGCGCCCGTGGAGGGCGTTGAGCTCGTGGTTGCCGTCGTGGGGGTCGGCAGGGACGCGGTGTCGATGCAGGCTGACGCGTCGATGGTGTCGCCGATGAGGGTGACATCACCGGTGCCGGCCAACACCCGTCCGTGTACCGTGACCCCCGAGCCCAGGGTGATCGAGGTCGAGGCCATGACCGTCCCGGTGAAGCTGGAACCGTCCAGCGTGGCCGAGCTGCCCACCTGCCAGAACACATCGCACGGCGAGGCAGTGCCGGTCACCACGCTGCTCGTCCCCATGGTCAGGCTGGATCCTGTTTGGAAGATGAACACGCCCGTCCCGTTCAGGGTGAGCGTGCCGGAGAGGCTCATCGCACCATCATTCGGGGTGCCCGGGATGGTGCCCGTCTGGTAAACGCCCGAGGTCAGGGTGAGACCGGTGAGGTCTCCAACGTTAGTACCTACCTGGGTCGCCGTGCCCTCCCCCGTCGCCGCCTGGTTGTACGCGGTGGTCAAATCGTTCTTGGCCCCGAGCGCGACGCTGTCGGCGGTGAAGGTGCTGTATGGCGCCTCGACGAGTGGGGCGCCGACGACCGCCGAACCGGGGTCGACGCCCAAGTCGCCGGAGATGGTCGATGAGCCGGTGTTGGTGACCGTGGTGCCCGCCAGGACCGCGAAGGATGTGGCTGTGCCCAGACTCACCGTGGTGGCTGCAAGAACCGCCAGCCCGCCAAAGCTCATCAGGACGGCGGCGGCTCCGACCCCCAAGGCCGCACCAACCCAACGGGCCGGCCGGACCTTGTCCGATCTCGAACGTTTGCTGTCAGGAGTGGCCTTGTATGGCCTCCAGGAATGGCTCAGGAAAAGCGGTCCTGGTGCCGGAACACTTGATGCTACCCCGCCGCCCCCGATCCCTCTGTACGCTGGCGAACACGCTCAGGAATGGCGGGGGAGGGGCCGAGGACAATAGTCAGGCGCCGGGCGGAGATCACTCGGTCAGTGGCGCGTCTGTCGCACCGTCCCCCGTCCGCTCACCCCGGCCCGTCTCGGAGGCCTGAGGGTCGTGGGCGATGGGTAGCGCGAGACCGGCACGGGCGAGCGCGTCGGCCAGCTCACCCACGGCGTGCAGGCCGGCCTCCAGGTCGGAGGCGTCGAACGGCCGTGTGGAACGCCTTGCGCAGACGACGATGCCGGTGAGCCGGTCCGCGTCGACCACCGGGAGCAGGAGATGCGAGGTGAGGTCGATGCCCCGGCGGCGCTGAGGACGGTGAGAGGCACTCTCGGTCCAGATCGCTCCCCGACGGCTCTGGCGCACCCGTGCGAGCAGCTCGGAGGGGACGGTGGAGCTGGTCATCGCCGCGTCGGGAGGGAGGGCGATGGCGCGGTCGGCCGAGACCGCCTGGGCCAGCCGGTTGAGCCCCTGCCGCACCGCGGTGTCGACCGCGACCTGACTCCACATCGTCGGCGCGAGGAGGGTGCTCCGCCGGTTGGCCAGGCCGTTGGCCACCATCCCCGCCCCGGCCGCCAGCGCGCCAGAGGCGATGACCGGAAGGCTGGTGAGACAGAGCAGGGCAAAGGCCGGATACGTCACCAGGAGGGTGGCGAGGAACGCTCGGGGGAGGAAACCGCCGACGCCGCCGGGGCGCTGCGGCCGGCGCTGATCGGCGAACGTCCATGCCCGGTTCCAGACCGTGTTCCAGGCGAAGCTCAGGGCGAAGGCGGGGAGGAAGGCGAGCAACGGAGGCAGGTGGCCCGGTCCCGCCAGGGCCCAGAGGGCGGGCAGGAAGAGGCCGAGGCCGGACACACCGACCAGGCCAAACTTCCAGATCCGCGCCGAGCCGTCGACGCGGAAGAAGAGGGAGGCAAGGTGGTGGAGGAAGAGGACGCCCTGGCGGGCGCTGGCCTTGCTGGTCCCGGCGGCCCGAGCCTCGAAGCGCAGGGGCACGTCGACGACCCGCAGTCCCGGCACGCAGACCAGCAGCTCCAGGAGGATCTTGAAACCGACCGGGCGGAACTCGATGCCGTCGATGAGGCGGCGCCGGCAGAGGAAGTACCCCGAAAGCGGGTCGGAGCTCTGGCGGGCCTCCTGGAAGAGGATCTGAGCGACGAGGCCGGAGCCGCGGCTGACCAGGTGACGGGCCAGCCCGGCCAGGCCGCCGGAGCTCCCCCCCGAGACGTACCGGCTGGCCACCACCAGGTCCGCGCCCGCCTCCGCGGCGGCGAGCATCTCGGGGATCAGCTCCGGGGGGTGTTGGAGGTCCGCATCCATGACGCAGACGAGATCGCCGCGTGCCATGTGGAGACCGGCAACCACCGCGGTGCTCAGCCCCCCGGCTCGCTCGGCGCCCGTCCGGAGCAGGCAGCGGACCTCGGCGTGCTCCGCCTGCAGGGCGGCCAGCCGGGAGGGGGTCGCGTCGTCGCTGTCATCGACGAAGCAGACCTCGGCACCGATGCCGGCAAGGGCAGTCTCGAGTCGAACCCAGAGTGCCCCGAGGCTCTCCGCCTCATTGCGGGTCGGGATGATCACCGAGAGCCGGGGCGTCGGGCGCGTCGTGGGTTCGCGCTCGCCGTCGAGCCTGCCCGCTAGCGGTCGGTCCATCGGTGCGAAGGATAGAGCGGCCGCTGCTCGCGCGCCTCCGGCTGCGACGGGGCGGCCCCGGCCCTCACCCTGGTGCCGCGACCAGCTTGCCGTGGATCTGCTCGGTGAGCCCCTCGACCTGCTGGGTGAGCCGGGTGTTCTCGTCGATGAGGCGCCGGAGCAGCTCGATGCTCTCCTGCGCCGTCTGCTGTCCCCTGAGCGTCGTCGCCGCGACCGTCTCGCGGTGGTGGGCGTCGGCATCGGCCTGGGCCTTGTCACGGTCGGCCTGGCGCGTCTGGGCCAGCAGGATGAGCGGGGCTGCGTACGCGGCCTGCAGGCTGAACATGAGGTTCAGGAGGATGAACGGATACGGGTCCCAACGGAACACTGCCATGACATTGACGGCGATCCAGCAGGCCACCAGCACCGTCTGGCCGACGAGGAAGGTGGGCGTCCCGAAGAAGCGGGCAAAGCCCTCCGCCCGCCGGCCGAAGCCGTCTGCCCCGAACGGCCGGGCGAGATGCTCGTACGGTTTCAGGAAGCGCCGGTAATGGTCCTCACGAAGGTGGTCCTCGGCCGTCGGCGGCAGGGTCATCGGCGTCCTCCATCTGGGTGTCCGGGCAAGTCGGAGGGAACTTACCGCACCGCCCGAGGGTCGGCGGGGCAAGGCGCCACGGGGAGCGGTCAGCGAGCCGCGGCGTGCCCCGCGAGCGTCTCGTCCACGATGCGGAGAAGCTTCGGCTTGGCCGTGTAGCCCACCACGCGGTGGAGCTGCTCGCCTCCCGAGAAGAGGAGGAGCGTCGGGACCGACATCACGCCGAAGCGGTCGACGATCTGGGGATTGGCGTCGGAATCGACGGTGACCACCCGGAGGCTGCCCTCACGCTCCCTCGCAAGCTGGGTGAGCACGGGGGCCATGGCCCGGCAGGGCGGGCACCAGGACGCTCCGAGCTCAACCAGGATCGGGGTCGTCGAGGCGATCACGTCGGCCTCGAAGCCGGCGTCGGTGACGGTGTCGATCATGGGGCAACCTCCGATGGCGGGCGGGTGGTCACGGCCTTGTATGAGGCGCAGCTGGAGTACGTCCGCAGGGAGTGCCCGGCCGGCGCGGGCCAGTTGCCGGCCGATGACTGCCGCGCCCTCCCACCGTGGATCGTGGTGTCCACCTCCTCGGGGCCGAACCGCTTCCACACCGCCTGCCGGGACGTCCCGAGCCGGTCCGCGATCTCGCCCCAGCTCATCCCCCGGCTTCGCGCCGCGAGCACGGTCCCCGCTCTGCGGCTCCCCACCAGCCCGGCGATGGCCCGCAGCGCCAGCAGCCGATCCCCGACGGGCAGTGCGTCGATCGCCTCCATCACGACCCTCACCGTGCCATCGGCGAGGGCCGTCGACGCGTGGTAGGGGGGAGGAGGCGAGCCGATCATCTGTCAACTATACATGACGCAGCATCGTGGGCGCCGCCGTGCCGTGACCACGCGCTCCGGCGGGGCTATGCTGATCCCATGGCAGACATCGAGATCACCCCCGACCACCTCATCGTCCACATCCGGGGCGCTGACAAGTTTCTCGCCCTCAAGAGCCAGCTCGAGGTGCCGCTCCAACACATCGCCGGAGTGGAGGCCGCGCCTCCCGAGGCGCACGGGATCTACCACGGGCTGAGGGTGGGCAGCAACCTGCCCGGAGTGGTCACGGCGGGACGCTTCCTTGAGCACGGCGAATGGGCGTTCTGGGATGTCCACGACCCCAGCCGGGCGATCGCCATCCGGCTCCATGACGAGCACTACGCCAAGCTGGTGATCGGGGTGGACGACCCTTCGGGGACCGTGTCGGCCATCACCGCGGCGATCGCCCACCACTGAGGCGGCGGGGAGCCTCCACCCTCCGGCAACGGCGAGCCTGCGGGTGCGAACCGTGGTGTGAGCTGGGAGCGAGAGCCCAGCCAAGCGTCCTCGCTGGCCGCTCCTGCTTGACCGCGGACGGAGCCCGTTTCAAGATGGATTCAGGACTCCGGACGGGTCCGGCACGGCGCGTTTCGCCGATCACCGCAACAGCGGAGGACGATTCATGGCCATTGGGGAAGAGCTCGAGGTATCGGAAGCCCAGATTGCGGTGCACTGGCGAGAGGAGGAGTACATCCAGCCTCCGCCGCGCTTCGTCGGCCAGGCCAACGCGCACGATCCGGCGATCCTGGACCGCTTTCGGGAGGAGAACTTCCCGGAGTGCTTTCGCGAGTACGCCGACCTGCTGAGCTGGGACCGGTACTGGCACACCACCCTGGACAGCAGTGAGCCGCCCTTCTGGAAATGGTTTGTCGGTGGCCGGCTCAACGCCTGCTACAACTGTGTCGACCGGCATCTCGAGACGCGGGCCAATCAGGCGGCACTGATCTGGGTGCCCGAGCCCGAGGGTGAGCTGACCCAGACCATCACCTACCGTGAGCTGTACCGCCGGGTCAACGAGTTCGCCGCCCTGCTCCGCGACTTCTGCGGCCTCAAGGCGGGCGACCGGATAACCCTTCACATGCCCATGGTTCCCGAGCTTCCGGTGGCGATGCTGGCCTGCGCCCGCCTCGGGGTCATTCACTCCGAGGTCTTCGGCGGCTTCAGCGGCGCCGCCTGCGGGGAGCGGATCGCCGACTCCCAGAGCCGGTTCCTGGTCACCATCGACGGCTACTACCGGAACGGCGACCTGGTCGATCACAAGGTCAAGGCCGACGAGGCCATGGCCCGGGCCGCGTCGCTCGGCCAGGAGGTCGACAAGGTGCTGGTCTTCCGGCGCCATGCCGGCGAGTACGCGTCCGCGACGCCGATGGTCGAGGGCCGCGACGTCTTCGTCGACGATGTCATCGGCGAGTACCGGCGCGCCGTCGTGCCGCCGACCTCGATGCCTGCGGAGGCCCCCCTCTTCCTGATGTACACGAGTGGCACCACCGGCCGTCCCAAGGGTGCCCAGCACTCCACCGGCGGCTACCTGGCCTACGTGGCGGGTACCTCCAAGTACTACCAGGACATCCACCCCGACGACACCTACTGGTGCATGGCCGACATCGGCTGGATCACCGGGCACTCGTACATCGTGTACGGGCCGCTGGCGCTGGGCACCACCACCGTCCTCTACGAGGGCGTCCCCACGTATCCCGACCCCGGCCGGCCGTGGCGTATCGCCGAGCGTCTCGGGGTCACCATCTTCCACACCGCTCCGACCTCGATCCGGATGCTGCGCAAGCTGGGGCCGGACGAGCCGGCCAAGTACGACTACCGCTTCAAGCACATGACCACGGTGGGCGAGCCGATCGAGCCGGACGTCTGGCGCTGGTACCACACCTCGGTGGGCAAGGGCGAGGCGGTGATCGTCGACACCTGGTGGCAGACCGAGACCGGGGGTTTCCTGGGCTCCACCCTCCCCGGGCTCCAGGGGATGAAGCCGGGCAGCTGCGGACCGGCCGCGCTCGGCATCTATCCGGTGATCTTCGACGAGGAGAGGAAGGTGGTCGAGCCGGGCAGCGGCAAGGCCGGCAACATCTGCATCCGCAACCCCTGGCCCGGGATCATGCAGACCATCTGGGGACAGCCGGAGCGCTTCGTCGAGGTCTACTACCGGAAGTATTGCAACGACCTGAAGAGCAAGGACTGGCACGACTGGCCGTACTTCGCCGGTGACGGCGCGCTTCAGGCGGCCGATGGTTACTTCCGGATCCTGGGGCGCGTCGACGACGTCATCAACGTTGCCGGCCACCGGCTGGGAACCAAGGAGCTGGAGTCTGCGGCCATCACCGTCAACGAGGTTGCGGAGGCGGCCGCGGTGCCCGTCATCGACGCCATGCGCGGCAAGGCGGTCGAGATGTACATCTCGCTCAAGCCCGGCTTCAAGCCATCAGCGGAGCTGGAGGCGAAGGTGGTGAAGGCGATCGAGGTCGAGATCGGCAAGATCGCGCGCCCCACCAACGTCTGGATCGTCTCGGACATGCCCAAGACACGCTCCGGGAAGATCATGCGCCGGGTCATCGCCGGCATCTCCAACTTCACCGACGTCGGCGATATCACAACCCTGGCCAATCCCGAGGTGGTGGAGCAGATCAAGCACCACGTGCAGAGCGAGAAGCTGTCGCGCGGGCAGCTGCCCCGCGAGCTCTCCGCGCAGGAGGAGGCGGACATTCAGGCCTTCGGCAAGGCCGAGTAGCCGACCGGGCACATCGGTCGCGGGGGAGGAGGTCGCGGTGTGCGGCCTCCTCCCTCCTGCTTGCCCGCGCCGGGTGGGCTGCCGGGCCCGCCCCCCGACCCGGGGGACCGGTCACGCCCGATCCCCCGGCGGGGCCGAAGCCCCCGTCAGCTGACGAAGGGGGACCCGGTCGGTAGCACCGCCCTGCGCCACGTCGCGTTGACCACGTCGGCGAAGGAGGTGTAGAGCGCCGCGATGGCGGTCAGGAGGCCGAGGTATCCACCGAGGTTGATGAGGCCGTCGGCGCTGGCGCCGAAGGTCGCGACATTGCCGGTGAACCAGCCGAGGGCGAGGACCACGAAGGTCAGGGTCAGCAGGACGAAGACGGCGGTGACCATCTTGGCCGCCCCCAGCGATGCGATGGTCATGTAGGCGGTGAAGATGCCCCAGGCCAGGAGGTAGAGCCCGACCCAGCCCAGCCAGGCATTCGGCGCTCCCTTGATGATGCCGCCCAGGTAGACCTGGACGAGCAGGAAGAAGCTGAGCCAGAAGGCGCCGTAACTGCAGAATGCGGTGCCGGCGAACGTGTTGCCCCGGCGGAAGGCCCAGAGGCCGGCCACGAACTGGCCCAGCCCCCCGAACGCCACGGCCATCGAGAGCGTCGACCCGGTCAGGGGCACGATCGCCGCGTTGCCGAACCAACCGGCGTTGACAACCGACAGGATGAGGGTTGTGAGACCGAATCCGGCAAGCCCCAGCGGCGCCGGATCGGCCAGGGGGTTGTCCGGTGGTTTCGGTGTCAGGGCAGCATCGGACGTACCGGGTGTGCGTTGCATGGGTGGCTCTCCTCACAACTGAGCGCGCCGTGCGCGCGCTCCCCGCCGGACACTGTATCGCTGAAATGCGCGTCAGTCCAGAGGCGGTCCGATCGATGGCGGGCGATGAACCTGACCAGCGTGTGAGGCTCGGCACCTGCCCTTCAGGCCATGGCGCGTCGGTATGCGCGCGTGCCCCACCAGATCGCGAGCAGGGCGGCCGCGCCCATGACGCCGAAACCCTCGGCGACGGTCGCCGAGGCCAGAGTTCCCGAGGCCAGGTCGCGGGCCGCCTCGACCGCGTAGTACATCGGATTGGCGTGTGCCAATCCCTGCAGCCATCCCGGACCCAGTGAGAGCGGGAGGAGCACGCCGGCGAGCAGGGTGAGGGGGAGCTGGAGACCGGTGACCACGGCGGCCAGGCTGCCGATCTGTTTGAGCGTGATCCCGAGCGCCGCCGACCCCGCCGAGCACGCCGCGGTGAGCAGGGCCAGGAGGCCGAGCAGGATGGCGAGCCCCGCCCAGTGCGGGTCGAAGCCGAACGGTGTGGCGACGACCAGGACCAGGGCCGCGGGGACGACGAACATGAGCACGTCGCGGAGGACCGTCCCGAGCACCAGGGCCAGCCGGCTCGCCGGGGTGACCCGCAGCCGTTCGATGACGCCGGACTCCAGCTCCCCGATCACGATCCAGCCGGCGCCCATCCCGGATCCGAAGGCCATCAGGGCCAGGATGCCGGGCACGAAGACGTCCAGGACGCTGCCGCCCGGAAAGCCCGGACCGCCCGCCAGCGGCTTGAGCAAGGGCGCGAAGAGCGCCAGGTACATGAGCGGGACGCTCAGTCCCATGAACACCCAGATCGGCTGCCGGAGCGTCTCCAGGATGCGCCGGCGGGCGAGCAGAGCGGTTTGCAGCAGGAAGGTCATGATGCGATCGCCTCCTTGGGCACGGGGTCACCGGCGTCGCGCAGGGAGCGTCCGGTCTCGTGGAGGAAGACGTCGTCCAGCGAGGGCTCGCGCAGGGAGACCCCGAGGACATCGACACCGCGGGCCCGCAGCAGATCAAAGATCGCCGCCATTCCGGTGGTGGCGCTGTCGATCTCGACCCGGATGGTCTCGCCCTCGATCCGGGCCTCACGGACGAGCGGCTCGCGTCCCAGCTCAGCGGCGACCGCGGCCAGATCCGCGAACCCCAGGCGCGGGCTGATGGTGACCCCAACCGGATAGCGCCCCCGCAGCTCCTCCGGCGTCCCCTCGGCGACCACCAGGCCGTTGTCGATGATGGCCACACGATCGCTGAGCTGATCCGCCTCATCCAGGTAGTGGGTGGTGAGCAGGACGGTTGTCCCGGTGTCGCGGAGCCTTCGGAGCTGGTCCCAGAGGTTGGCGCGATTCTGTGGGTCGAGACCCAGGGTGGGTTCGTCGAGGAAGAGCACGTCGGGGCGGTGGACGATGCCGAGGGCCACCTCGAGGCGGCGGCGCTGTCCGCCCGAGTAGCTGCGGGCGATGCGCCGGCAGAAGGGGGCGAGGTCGAGCAGCTCGATCAGCTCATCGGCGCGGCGCTCCGTCTCGTGGCGTCCCATCCCGGAGAGGCGGCCCTGCAGGACCAGGTTCTCCCGCCCGGTCGCCTCGATGTCGGCGCCGCCGCGCTGCCCGACGTATCCGATGCGCCGGCGCACTGCCGCCGGATGAGCGCCAACATCCAGACCGGCGACCACCACCTCACCCGCATCGGCGCGGAGCAGGGTGGTGAGGATGCGCAGCGCGGTCGTCTTTCCGGCCCCGTTGGGGCCCAGGAAGCCGTAGATCTGGCCGACGGCGACCGAGAGGTCCACACCACGGAGCGCCTCCACGCGCCCTCGTTTGGAGGGGAACGCCTTGCGCAGGCCGGTCACCCGCACCGCGCCGTCAGAGCCGCCGGGGGTGGTCGCGCGGGGCCGCCGTGATCCCGGGACGGCTGCGGGTGGGCCGCCGGCGGTCACGCCTCCTGTCCCTTGGTGAGGCTCACCTCGAGGCCGATCCCCCGGGTCTCGATCCGGCAGGTGCGGAAGAGGCTCTGGGCGACCAGCCGCTGGAATCGGGCCGGGGAGTAGGCCCGCCGGCGCAGGGTCGTGGAGAGGATCAGCCGGGTCATGAAGCCGCTCACGGGGCTGAGCTTCATCGCCCTCACCTCGACGGCGACGTCGGCGTTGGTGGCATCCCGGTTCATGTCCTCGACCACCGCTCTGCCGCCGGCGCGCAGGACCCGGTGAATCTCGTTGAGGGCCTCCAGCGGCTGCTTGAAATTCTTGAACGCCGCCTGGCAGACGACCAGGTCGAAGCTGCCCGTCGCGAAGGGCAGTGCGGAGACGTCGCCCCGGAGAAACTCCACCCTCACCCCCGCTTTCCGCGCATGCTCGGTGGCGATCTCCACCATGGTGTGGCTGATGTCGAGCCCGGTGACGCGCAGCCTTCCCCACCGCGCCATCTCCACGGCGAGGTATCCCGGGCCGGGTGCCACCTCGAGCACCGCGGCAGCCGGGTCGAGTTCGGCGCTGAGCCGGGCCGCGTCCTGACGGCAGAGGTCCATCTGGCTCGCCGAGCCGCGGTTGCGCGCGTACCAGCGCGCTGCCCTACCCTCCATCTCGGGGAGCTGGAAACGCTTGCGTGTCCCGACGCTCATCGGAAGAGTCCCAGCGGCAGCGTGATCGCCTCGGCCAGCAGGACCAGGAAGCCGCCGGCACCGACCAGCAGGATGGCGAGGCCGACGGGGGATCCGAAGCCCCACCAGTGGGTGAGCATCGCGTAGGGCAGTCCGAAGAGCTCTCGGTCGCGGTCGTCGTCGTTCATACCGGTTGTCCTTCACGAATCAATGGCTGTGCAGTGGACTCTCGAGCGACTTCCGCCGCTGGTCAGGCCGAGCAGGGTCATGAACATCCCCAGGGAGAGGACGAGCATCACGACCCATGGGTTGAACCGGCGGGCGGCCGCGCGGCCGCCGGGGGGCCCCGGAGCCCTCGACGGGCTGCCATACTCTCCCCGCATGTGGCTCTCCTGCCTTATATCTTAGTAACTAAGCAAGTCGTATACTAAGCGGATGCCCAACTCAGAGTCAACCCCCGGTCGCACCGCCCTGATCCGCCGGCTGGTCGTCGCCGTCCGGCGCCAGGTGTCCTGGACGGTCCTCCACAACCAGACGATCGCCGACCGCCTCGGGTTGGGGATCACCGACCTGCATTGCGTCAACCTCCTCGACCTGGAGGGGCCGATGACCGCCGGCCGGCTGGCCGAGCTCATGGGTCTGACCACCGGCGCCGTGACCGGGGTGCTCGACCGTTTGGAGCGCGCCGGGGTGCTACGCCGCGAGGCCGACCCTGCCGACCGGCGCCGGGTGGTCGCCCGGCTCGTTCCGGAGGGGATGGAGCGGGTGAGGGAGGTGTACGCCGGCGTCGGCTCCGAGGTCGAGGACCTCTACGCCGGGTACGACGACGCCCAGCTCGCCTTCCTCGTCGATTACACCGAGCGCAATGCCGAGATGACGCGCCGGATCACCACCGAGATGCGAGCCAACGATCGAGGCACCACCGCGGAGACCGAGGGCCGCCTCTCCGCCCCGCTCGGCGACGTGACCGCCGGTCGCCTCGAGGTGGTCGCCAGCGTGGTCCGGATGCGGATCGGCGCCGACCCCGAGATGCCCGACCTGTACCGGGCCAGTTTCGAGCGGCGCGCGCCGCGGATCCGGGTGAGCGGTGGGACGGTGAACCTCGCGTTCCCCGGGCTTTGGCACCCGGGGACGGGACGCGGGCAGGTCACCCTGAGCGGGGCCATCCCCTGGGCGCTGGACATCCGGGGAGGTGCGGCTGACATGGATCTGGAGCTCGCCGCCCTGGCCCTCTCCGAGATGACCATGAACGGCGGTGCCAGCAAGGTGGACGTCCAGCTCTCCCGCCCCGTGGGCACGGTGCCCCTGCGCATCCGGGGGGGTGCCAGCCGGGTGACCATCCGCCGCCCGGCGGGTGTGCCGGTGCGGGTTCGCGTGAACGGAGGGCTCTCCCGGCTCACGCTGGACGGCCGGCGCCTCCCGTCGAGCGGTGCCGGCACCGTCCGCGACACCCCGGGGTACGAGGCGGCCCCAGACCGCTATGAGCTCTCCGTCGAGGGCGGGGCCAGCCGCATCAGCGTCGCCGGGTACTGAGGCCGGCACCTGCCCGGGCACCGGCACGGCGTCGTGGCCTCCAACATCAGCATCGAGCGCCGCGTGTTGCATCCCGCCGGGGGCGATGCGCTATACTAATAAGGTAATTCTGACCTAAACTCTGGGGCCCGGTCACAGATCATCCCCGGATGTCCGCCGGGCAGGTATTGGAGGTCGTTCCGTGGCCGTCGCCGTCGCCGGCACCAGCGCCACCGCCAGCGAGCTCGCCGCCCGCATCGGACGCCTGCGTCGCGAGCGCAACGCGGTCATCCTCGCCCACAACTACCAGCTCCCCGAGGTGCAGGACATCGCCGACATCGTCGGTGATTCGCTCAACCTGTCGCGCCAGGCCGCCCGGACGGACGCCGACGTGATCGTCTTCTGCGGGGTCCACTTCATGGCCGAGACGGCCGCCATCCTCTCCCCGGAGAAGACCGTCCTGCTGCCCGACCTGGAGGCGGGGTGCTCGCTGGCCGACACCATCACCGCCGACCAGTTGCGCGCCTGGAAGTCCCAGCATCCGGGCGCGGTGGTGGTCTCCTACGTGAACACCTCCGCCGAGGTCAAGGCCGAATCCGACTACTGCTGCACCTCGTCCAACGCCGAGGCGGTGATCCGTGCCATCCCCGAGGAGAGGGAGATCCTCTTCTGCCCCGACATGTTCCTGGGCGCCCACCTGGAGAGGGTGACTGGGCGCCGGATGCAGGTCTGGATGGGCGAGTGCCACGTCCACGCCGGCATCGATCCCGACGACCTGGAGACGGCCCGCCGCCGCCACCCCGACGCCGAGCTGCTCCTGCACCCCGAATGTGGCTGCACCTCCGCGACCCTCTACCGCCTTGGCCACGGCGACTACCAGGGCTCGAGCTGCGTCGTCGCCTCGACCGAGGGGATGGTCCGCAGGGCGGTGGAGTCGCCGGCCACCACCTTCATCGTGGCGACCGAGGTGGGCATCCTTCACAGGATGAATCTGCTGGCTCCGGGCAAGCGCTTCCTGCCGGCGTCCGAGGACGCGGTCTGCCCCTACATGAAGAAGATCACCCTGGAGAAGATCGCGGCCTGCCTGGAGCGGATGGAGCCTCGGGTCGTCGTTCCCGAGCCGGTGGCGTCGCAGGCGCGCCGGGCCCTCGACCGGATGGTGGCCATCGCCCCGTAGGGGCGGCGATCAGCCCTCGCCCGCCTCGTGAGCGGGGCGCGCCGGGCTCCGCCGGGTTGCCGGGGCGGGTGAGGGCGCCCGCTCCGCGAGCGCCCGCCAGCCGATCCCGGTCGCCATCAGAAGGGCGGCTCCGGCAAGCCCGAAGCCGACCCGGGCACCCAGCGTCTGTGCGACCAGCCCGGTGGCCGGACCGGTCACCAGCATCGCGCCCGGCAGCGCCATGGTCCAGATGCCCATCACCCGTCCCCGCATGGCGGGGTCGGAGTGGAGCTGGACCAGGGTGTTGGCACGGGCGATGAACCAGATCGAGAGGCAGCCGGTGACCACCAGGCCGGCCAGCGCCAGGCCGATCCCCGGGGCGAGCGCGCTGCCCAGGATCGCGAGACCGGTCAGGGTGGCCAGGAGGCGGACCTCGCGGCCGTCGGGGCGTCCCCGCACCACGGCTGCCAGGAGGGCACCCAGGATCCCGCCCAGCCCAAAGGCGGCCATCATGAGGCCATACCCGCCACCGCCCAGCGCGAAGACCCGGGTGGCCAGAAGGGGCAGGGCGACGCCGAGGTTGAAGAGCATCCCCGCGGCCGCCGCCATCAGGATCGCGGTGCGGAGCAGCGGGGTGCGCCAGACGTAGGCGAGCCCGGCGCGGACCCCGCCGCGCGCGGTGCGCCGCGTGAGCCGGGCCGGGGCGGCCGGCAGCGACCGGCTCGAACCCGTCAGCTCTCGCCGGACCATGGCCGCGTGCCGGTGGACGATCAGCAGGACGAGCAGCGGCGGGATGTAGGAGATCCCGTTGGCGAGGTAGCAGACGGGGATGCCCAGCGTGGCCAGGAACACCCCTCCCACCGCCGGTCCCACCACCCGCGACACGTTGAGGACGACCTCGTTGAGACTGATGGCGCCGGCGAGCCTGCTGCCGCCCACCAGGTCCAGGACGTAGACCTGGCGGGCGGCTCCGTCCGGGGCGCTCACGGCGCCGGTCACGAAGGCGACGACGAAGAGCATCCAGACCCGGACCGCGCCGGTCCAGGTGAGCGCGACCATGACGGCGGCGGCGACGATGAAGAGGCTCTGGGTCGCGATCAGCAGCCGGCGGCGGTCGAAGCGGTCCACGAGCACCCCGGCCCACGGCCCCCCGGCCAGGACGGGGAGCATGTAGCAGGCGCCGAGCAGGCCGAGGTCGAGGCCGCTCCCGGTGAGCTTGAGGACAAGCCACGCCTGGGCAACCCCCTGGGTCATGGTCCCTGATGACGAGAGCACCTGGCTGACGAACCACCAGCGGAAGGAGGGGGTACGGAGGGAGGCGAAGGCCTGGCCGAGAGGCTGTCGCGTCGGTGCTATTCTCACTGATTCGTATGAATTGGTCCGAGGAAGGTGGGCTCGCTGACCCTACCACAGGCCGGATAATGGAATACTTTGGACGGATCGGTTAGAATACCGGGAATGCCGGACGCCCAGCCCACCGCCGGGACCCGAACCGTCCAGCGCCTGCTGACCCTCCTCGAGGTCTCCGGGTCGCTCACCCGCGCCGAGCTGGCCGAGCTCGCCGGACTGCCGCCCACGACCGTCGCCGGAGCGGTCGCCGAGCTGCTCCGGGAGGGGCTGCTGACCGAGTTCGAGACCGCGCCCAGGCCGGGCCAGGCGGGCCGCCCGCCGCGGGACGTGGCGCTGGTCGCCCCGCCCCGGGTCATCGCCCTGGTCAGCGTCCGCCACGGGGCCCTGCGCATCAGCCTCGCCAGTGTCGGCGGCGACCCGCTCTCGGATCGGAGCGAGGTCGTGCCGACCGGCGACGCAGATCCCGGCGCCATGCTCGAGCCGGCCCCCACCCTGCTCCTGGCGTGCCTGCGCGATTCGGGGGTGTCCCGGGAGCGGCTGGCGGCGGTGGTGCTCAGCGTGCCCCATCCCCGCCCCGGCTCCGGGCCCTCCGCACCGCTCGGGGAGCGCATGGGCGTCCCGATGCTGGTGGAGAACGACGCCAACCTGGGTGCGCTGGGCGAGGCGGTCTTCGGGGTGGGGCGGGGGCTGGACAGCTTCGTCTACGTCATGCTCGGGAAGGGGATCGGTGCAGGCCTGGTCCTCGGGGGGCGGCTGCACCGCGGTGCGTCGGGTTTCGCGGGCGAGCTGGCCCATGTCCAGGTGCGCGAGCAGGAGGACGGCCCGCTCTGCTTCTGCGGCGGGCGGGGATGCCTGGCCCGGGTCACCGGACCCTCGGTGCGCGAGTTCGTCGAGCGGGCTTACGCGCAACGGCTCAGCGTGTCCGAGGTATTCTCCCTCGCGGCCGCCCGCGACCCCGGCGTGCGCCGCCTCTTCGCGGACCTGGGCCGCACCGTCGGCCGTCCGCTGGCCGACCTCTGCACCATGCTCGACCCGGCCGCGGTGGTGCTGGACGGGAGCCTGGGTGCCGCCGGTGAGCCGGTGATGGCGGGCATCCGCGAGGCCATCGACCGCCACGCCGCGCCGGCCGTCGCCGACTCCGTCCGGGTGCTCGCCGGCGAGCTCGGAGATCGGGCGGAACTGCTCGGGGCCGTGGCCCTGGTTCGCCAGCGGGCCCTGGACGCGCCGTAACGCCCAGGCGGGCCGGACGCGCAGCTGGCCGGCGAGGCCGCGGAGCTCGCGTCGCCGATCGCTCCCGGTGACGCGAGGCCCCGCCCGGTTATGCTCGGCGCCGAAATCGATGCAGCAGCGCTTCATGAACCTCTACGACCGTGACCGCTGGCGCCGGTATGGGTACTCACTCACGGCCGTCGGTGTGCTCTGCGTGGTGCTGGCCGCCATCTTCGAGTCCCGGAAGGACGTGGCGGCGGGGCAGGTCTGGCTCATCTCCTCGGCGCTGACCCTCGGGCTGGCCGTCTCGCTCTGGATGCGGCAGCGCTTCAGCTACGTGCGGTTCGACGGCGGGAAGCTCGTCTTCCGGTACCTGACCGTGACCCTGCGCATCGATCTCGTCGAGGTCCGCCGGGTTCGGATCGCGAAGCTCGCCGCGGCCGTCCAGGGACGGGCCCGGACGCCCAAGGGCCTGGCCGGTGTCGACGCCCTCGTCCTCCAGCTCCGCCGCCCTGACACCGCCCGCCTCCGCCGCATGCTCACCCGCCGTTGCGTATTCGACGACGAGCTGGTGATCCCGCTGGCCGGAGCCGCCGTGCTCCAGCGCCAGATCGAGGCGGTGGTCTCCCCGCACCGGGGCGCCGAGGGTCCCGAGACCCGCCCGAACCCGAACCGCTCGCGGCGGAGGAACCGGCGCCGATGACCGAGGAGCCCCCGCCCGGGATGCCCCCGGACGCAACCGCCGGCAGCCCGTCGCCGGTGCCGTCCGCCGAGGAGCCCGCGGGGGCACCGCCGCCCGTCGCGCCCGTCCTCACGGCGACGGGCGATCGTCCTCTGGTCAGGGCCGGGCTGCGTGGCTTCCTCGACCTCACCCGCGTCGACGTGGCCCTGGTCGTGGCACTGACCCTGATCGCCTTCCTGCTCCGCTGGGGCAGCCCGATACTGCCCAACTTCCTGGGGGGCAACGCGACGTCGGTGCCGGCCGTCCAGATCCTCGGGGTCGGCAGCGCTTACAACAGCGCCTCCAGCGCCTGCGAGGAGGTACCCGTCGGCAAGAAGACCGTCAAGGCGTGCGGCCAGGTCTTCGACGAGGTGTACTTCCCGACCGACGCCGCCGACGATCTTCACTCACCGGCGATCAGCTACTTCGACCCCGAACCCCCCCTGGTCAAGCTGTTGATGGCCCCGTCGATCGCCATCCTCGGCTTCAACACATGGGGCTGGCGGATGACCGCGGTGCTGACCGGCAGCCTGCTCTGCGGCCTGATGTACCTGATCGCGCTGCGGCTGCGCCGCGACCGCTTCTTCGCCATCGTCGCGTCATTGCTGGTCTGCCTCGACGGGCTGGCCTTCGTGGAGTCTCGTTTGGGCCTCCTCGACATCCCGGCGATCTTCTTCACGGCGCTGGCCTGGTATCTGTTCCTGCTCCACTGGCAGGCGAGGACGCGCCGCCAGTGGCGGGTCACCCTCTACCTCTTGGCGGCCGGTGTCGGGCTGGCGTTCGCCGCGAAGCTCACCGCGGTCGCTCCGCTGGTGGTGATCGCCGGACTGGTGTTGCTCCGCTGGCTGGCCCCCTACCTGGCCGGGATCGTCCCCGCCCTCCGGCGGTTGGCCGGGCCGCGCCGCCACGAGACCGTGCTCTGGAGGGAGGCGGCGGGGTCGAGGGCGTGGCTCCACTACGCAGCCGGTCTCGCCCTGGTGTTGGTGATCTTCTGCGCCAGCTGGTCGCGCTATCTGACCATCGCCCACGACGACGTCTACCAGTTCGTCTCCTGCAATCCCAATGTCTCGGGCCTGACCACCGCGCCCTATCCCGACAACATCAAGACCCTGCCGGTCCCGGTGTCGACGGTGGACGGCATCACCGTCCCCAACCCGGTGCAGGCGATCTCCAACATCATCGCCATCAACGAGGCGAGCCTCCGCTACCAGGAGCTGGAATGCCACGGACATCCCTACGCATCCCGCTGGTACACCTGGCCGATCATGGAGCACCCGGTGCTGATGTACTACCAGAGCGCTCCGCTGCTCGACGCGCCCAGCGTCACGGGCACGGGTGTCATCACCAACATGGGCAACCCGGCGGTGTGGTGGCTCGGCATCCTCGCTCTGCTCTTCTGCGTGTGGCGGATGATGGCGGGCGCGAAGTGGTTCCGCGTCTGTGTCGGCGCCCTCATGGTGGCCTCGCTCGTCACCATGATCCTGGCCTTCCACGCCGCCGAGCCGGGCATCGACCTCGTCACCGGGACCCAGCCGGGGCCCATAGGTCCGGTGGGCCCGCTCTTCTACCTCGCCTTCCTTGGCCTCGTGGTCTTCTGCGTGTGTGCGGGTGTCTTCGCGGTCGTCTCGCGCCGCTTCGTCCCCGCCTTCATCGTCCTCGGCTACATCGCCTCGTGGATGATGTGGGTGCCGGGCAACAAGGCGCGCGTCCTCTTCTTTTACCACGCTCTGGGGATGCTCATCTTCCTCGCCCTGGGCCTCGCCTACGCTCTGGCCGCGCTGCGCCACGTGCGCTTCTTCGCCGCCGGCAGGTGGTGGTCGCTGGCCCCGCTCGCGTACGCGGGAGTCGCGGCGGTTTTCGCTGCCTTCATCTTCTTCTACCCGGTCTGGACCGCCATCCCGCTGACCACTCCGGACCAGCAGATGCGCCTGTGGGTGGACGCCTGGTAGGGCCATGACGGGTGCGGGGAGCCCTGCGCTCCGGCCTCCGCTCGGGGCCATCAGGTGACGGGGCCGGGGAGCGCCGCGCTCCTCCTCCTGCTCGCCGTCCTGGCTGCCGCCTCCGGCTTTGCCGTGCTCGGCCTGGTGGTCACCCCGCTCCGCCTCGGCGAGCGGATCGCGATCGCGACCATCGCCGCCTTCGCGCTCGACGCCACCGTCTGCTTTCTTCTCAGCCTGGGTCTCGGTCTCGGCCCGGCATCGATCCTGCTCGCGCCGGTCCTGGTGGGGGGAGGATCGCTGCTGCTCGGCTGGCGGCTCCGGGTCAGCGTGGTCGCCACCTGGCAGGCCTCGCTGGAGGAGGCCCGAGGCCGGTCCCGCGGCACCCTGGCCCTCGCGGTCATCGCCGTGGCCGCGGCGGTCGCATTCACCCTCCTCCTCTCCCGGGCCATGTCCCAGGACAGCGCCGGCAATCTGGTCAGCGGGTACTGGATCCCCGACTGGGCGCAGCATCTGATCACGGCGTCCAGCTTCAGCACGGCCCAGAACTTTCCGCCCCAGAACCCGATCATGAGCGGCACCCCGCTCTACTACCCCTTCCTCCCCGACCTCACCTCGGGGATGCTGATGCGCCTCGGCCTCGGCGCCGGTCCGTCACTCTGGCTGCCTCAGGTGATCCTCGGGCTGGTGCTGGTGCTCCTGGTGGTGAGCCTCGCCGAGCGGCTCGGCGCGCGCATGTCGGTGGGAGTGCTCGCGATCCTGATCTGCTTCCTGGGTGGGGGCCTCGGCTTCGTGGGCGCGCTCCACGACGCCTGCACGGACGCCCACCACGCGTCCGCGCAGTGCAGCGCCGGCTACGTCATCACCCACCCTGCCGATGGCATCGGCATAGGCGCCGGCACCCTCGACGCCCTTCCCGGGTTGGTCGCCGACCAGCCCACCAGCTTCGACGGCATGACCTCGGAGCCCGAGTCGGGAAAGCCGGTCTTCTCCGACCAGGCGTGGTACACGCCGCTCTTCGCCTGGTGGCTGCCCCAGCGCACCCTCATGGAGGGCTTCGACGTCGTGGTGGCATCCCTGGTGCTCCTCCTCGCCGTCTTCGAACGGGCCCGAGCGCGGCTCTTCGACGTCGGTGTGGCCGGCTTCCTGGTTGGGCTCCTCCCCCTCATCCATGTTCAGAGCCTCTTCGCCATCGCGGTCATCGCGATCGGTCTGGCGGCGATCCGATGGCGACGTGCCTGGCTGCTCTTCGCCGGGGTCGCTGCCCTGGTCGCCGCCCCACGGGTGATCCAGCTCATGCTCGCGCCCCACGGATCCGCGGTTCTCGGCAACCAGTACCCGTGG
>Ga0224557_1001319_pt1 | contig 24330 bp, 16 predicted proteins | sample 714S31014metaG_FD_180677 | JGI IMG/M metagenome (GOLD analysis project Ga0224557, IMG submission 180677) | Peat soil microbial communities from Stordalen Mire, Sweden - 717 S3 10-14 | ecosystem: Environmental > Terrestrial > Soil > Wetlands > Peat | place: Sweden: Norrbotten County, Stordalen... | reverse complement strand
CTTGTTGATATAAAGTAAGTTACTGGCAGACGCAGCGGACTCAAAATCCGCCGATCGCAAGGTCGTGGGGGTTCGACCCCCCCTCCCGGCACCAACAAGACTAGGTCAGACCTGTAGAACATCTCCATCCCTGGCGACCATCTCATATAACACTGGGTTAACGAAGAAGCCGAGGAAGAGCCGCGAAACCAGACCGGCGACGATTACGATGGCAAAGGGCTTCTGCGAATCGGAACCGATACTGGTGGAGAGCGCCGCAGGCAAAAGCCCCAGGCAAGCAACCAGCGCGGTCATCATGATGGGCCGCAGCCGCAAGAGCGACGCCTCGCGGGTTGCGGTGCGGATATCCTTGTTTTCCAGGCGGAGTTTGTTGATGTAGGAGACGAGAATAACGGCAGTCTCTATCGATACGCCCATCAACGCAAGCAGTCCCAGCACCGACGAGACGCTGAATGGCGTGTGGGTGAGCTTGAGAGCAATCAGGGAGCCGACAGGCCCGGTCAAGACGGCCCCAAGAGCAATGGTCAACGGGAATTTGAAGTTTCCATAGAGCGCAAACAAAATCATGAAAATGAGAAGCACGGCAAGCGGACCAATGAATTGCATCTGGTGCTCCGCATGAAGCAGTTCGTCATACTCTCCGCCCCAGGTGAGCCGATATCCGGCGGGCAAGGATTTTGAAATGTCTTCGATCGATCGCTGGCCGGCGAGCACAGCGCTCTGCAGGTCGCGTCCTTCAATGCTGTACTGCACACCGATATAGCGCGAATTGTTTTCGCGATAGATGAACGACGCGCCACCGGCCTCGTGAATATTCGCGAGCTCACTCAACGGGATTTGCTGGCCTGACGGTGTGCCGACCAGCAGGTTGCCGATCTGCTTTGCATTTTCCCGGAATTCGGGCTTCATGCGCACCACCAGATCGAATAGCTTTTCGCCCTGGATGACCTGGGTAGCCGCCTGGCCGCCAACCGCAGCTTGAACGATGGCCTCGACGTCCGCCACATTGATGCCGTAACGAGCAATCTTGTCGCGATCGACATCGATCAGCAGGCTGGGCTGGCCAAGTTCGCGAACAACCGTCAGCTCCGTAAATCCAGGCACCTGCGAGAGTCTGCGCTTGATGTCGAGCGCTTTGCTCTGAAGAATGTCCAGGTCGGGGCCGTAAATCTTCACGGCAAGCGCACTTTTCAGTCCCGTCAGAGCTTCGTCTACTGCGTCTTCGGCAGGTTGCGTGTAGTTGAAGATGACACCGGGAAACGCCGTAAGTTGCTTCTGGAGGTCTTCGGTCAGTTCCGCCTTGGTATGAATCGAGCCCGTCTTCCATGAGGCATCGGTATAAGGCTTCAACCCCACGTAGAACTCGTCATTGAAGAACCCCGTGGGATCGGTGCCGTCATCCGGCCGCCCAAGCTCAGACCCGACGTCGGTAACCATCGGATACTTCATCAAGATATCGCGTACCTGAGGCGAGAACTTGCTTGCCGTATCGAAGGAAACCGTATAAGGCATGGTTGCTCGAACCCATAATGCGCCCTCGTCCAGATGGGGCATGAATTCTCCGCCGATGAAAGGTACCAGCAGAAGCGTGGCCGCGAAAATCAAGGTGGCCACGAACATGGTTGCCTTGGGGTGATCGAGGCACCACTCGAGCTGCCCGGAATATTTGTTGCGAACCCACTCAAAAGGCTTGTTTACGCGCTCGTGAACTCCCTTTTTGAACCAGAAGGAGTACAAGACAGGAACGAGCGTGAGCGTAAAGATCAGCGCGCCAACCAGTGCAATAGCCACTGTATCGGCCATCGGCTTGAATAGTTTTCCGGATGGTCCACTCAACGCGTAGATAGGAAGATAGCCCGCGATAATGACTGCAACGGAGTAAAAGATCGGGCGATCGACGTCCTTTGCTGCGCTCCGAATCACTTCATTCAGGTCATAATCCTGACCTTCGCGCGCACCCAGCTCGCGGAAGATGTTCTCCGCCATCACCAATGTCCCGTCGATGAGAATTCCAAAATCGATTGCACCGATCGATAGCAGGTTTGCCGGGATTCCTTGCGCGTGCAAGAAAATGAACGAAAAGAGCAGGGACAAGGGAATGGTGAGCGCCACGATGACCGCGGCTCGAATGCTGACCAGAAAAGCCATCAGGACCAGAAGAACAAGGGCCATCCCAAGCAGCATGTTGTGCTCGACCGTGTCGATGGTCAGTTGCACAAGGTCGCTCCGGTCGTAATAGGGGAGAACTTTTATGTCGGGTGGCAGGACGCGTTGGTTGAGTTCGTTGGTCTTTGCTTCAACGCCTTGCAGCACATTCTGGGTCTGTTCGCCGCGTCGCATCATGATGACGCCCTCGACGGCGTCATCCGTTTTGTTGAACCCGAATTCGCCCAGACGTGGGGCGTTCCCTATGGCGACCTCTCCGACGTCTCGAATGCGTATCGGAGTACCGTTTTGCGAGCCCACCACGATGTTGCCAATATCCGCGGTGTTCTGAACCAGACCGAGGCCCCGGACATAATAGAATTGATCGCCCTGAGGGTAGAACCCGCCTCCCGCATTGGAATTATTGACGGACAACTGCTGGATTACGGTTGGCACAGTGAGGTGGTAAGCGTACAGTTTTGCCGGGTCAAGCAGCACTTGATACTGCATTACCGTGCCGCCGAAGCCGGAATCGTCGGCGACCCCTGCCACCTGCTTGTATTGACGTTCGACCACCCAGTCTTCGTAGGTCTTCAATTCCTGCGGCGTGCGGTCGGGACTCTGCAAAACATAACGATAGACGAGTCCCGATGGACTTGCGAGCGGGGCAAGGGTTGGGGCTACGCCCTGAGGAAAGTTCACCTCACTCAGGCGCTGAAACACCACCTCGCGCGCAAAGTAGTCATCGGTGCCATCATTGAATGTCATGATGACATCCGATAGGCCGTAGAGAGAGATCGAGCGCATCACGGACATCTGCGGAACGCCGTTCATCTCAACTTCGGTCGGGACGGTGACCAGGCGTTCGATCTCTTCGGCTGCGTGACCCGGCCACTGGGTAATGACCTCGACCATGGGTGGGGAGAGATCGGGGTAGGCATCCACCGGCATATAGACAAACGAGATCACTCCGCCGACGCAAATGATCGCCACCAGCAGCAGGATCAAGGCGCGTTGCCGCAAGGCAAACTGAACGACGCGATGAATCATGGAAAACCGCCTCCTCAGTGTTGCAGCGAATTGGCAAACTGTAGAAACAGGCTGCCGTCGCCCACAACCCTCTCTCCAACGGAAATGCCCTTGATGATTTGGGTCTGGCCATTCTGGCTGTCGCCCAGATCCACGTCGCGCCTGCCAAATTGGTTTTGGCCTGTGGCAACGTAGACAAACGGCTGGTTATTGTCATCGCGCAATACGGATGAGTTGGGTACGGCAATGACATTGGAGAGTACTCCGGCGGTCACAGTGACGGTGCAGTACATATCCCGTTTCAGCTTTTCGCCAGGGTTATCCACGAGGATGCGCGCCTGGAGCGTTCTGGTGGTTGGATCGATCGCCGATGAGACATAAGAGATACGACCATGAAACTTGTCGGGATACGCATCTGTTTCCACCACGACATCATCTCCGTTGCGAACATAAGCAAGGTCTGCCTGGTACACATTCGCAAGGACCCACACCGTGCTCAAATCTGTAATCGTAAAGGCCTGGGTTTGTCCTGCCTGCACCACCTGGCCGGGCTGGACCAGACGCTCGACCACCTCGCCGCCGATTGGAGCCAGTACGGGGATGAGCGCCGACGATGGGGTCTTCGCAAGGTCCTCGGGATTTTTGATTCCGAGAATCTTCAGCCCCTGATCCGCCGCATTCAGATCCGCCTGGGCCTGGATTCGGTCAGACTCGGCCTGCTCAAGATCGCGTTCGGCGATGGCATGGTGTTCGTACAGGCCCTGCGCTCGAACGTAGAATCTGTCCGCCAGGCGGAAAGCATCGGCCGCCTTCAAATAGGAGTCCAGGAGTTGTGAGTAATCGGGGCTGGTCACGTCGAGCATTGGTTCGCCGGCCTTGACATGCTGTCCGGGCACGACCAGGATCCTGGTGACAGGTCCGCCGACTTGAGTAATCACCGGCGTAGTGTTGAACGCGTTGTACGCCACAGCACCCGTAAGCCGAAGCGTGTGCTTCAACGTAGTTGGCGCAATCGTGACGACCTGCACGTGCTGCATCTGGTCCTCGGGAATATTGAAGAGCTCCGGGGTCGCGGACTTGGCGGCATTTGCGGAGAAGGATGTCATCTGGCTCGCCTGCTCGCTTGAGTGACAGGCTGTGAGCGCAAGCACGAAAGCGATCGCCATCGCACTCTGAATCCTGCAGGTGCGGGGAGTGATGAGTGGAATGTTCATGGCAAGCTCCTGGTTCCTACAGCTTCGCGAAGCTGTTCGAGCGCGAGCAGGTAAGATGCCAGCGCCTGGCGGTAGCCGAGTTGTGTGGCCCGATCGCTGCGCTCCGCATCGAGAAAATCAAGCAGGCTCGCTGCCCCATGTTTGTATGCATAGTCAGTGATATCCAGGGATTGCTGCGCCTCGTCGAGGTATCCGGAACGATAGAGGGTGACGATCCGATCGTTGGCGTGCAGAGCCTCAAACGCGTCTCTTACATCCGTCAGAACCTGTCCACTCGCAAACCTCTCCTGTTCCTGCGCTTGCGTGATGGCAAAGCCGGCGCGTGCAATCTCGCCCTGATTGCGATCAAAGATCGGCAGTTGGATTTGTCCGAAGAGGGAGACGTCGTTGAGATAGCCCAGGTGGGTATAGCTCACTTGCCCCGTAACATCCCTCTTGGCAATGGATTTTTGCAGCGCAAGCTGGCTATTTGCGGCGTTGATTCCCAGCTCGGACGCCCGCAAATCCGGTCTGTTTGCCAGTGCTTTTGCCTGAAGGTCATCCAGATTGCCTTTCACTGGCTGATAGTCGAACCCCGGGGTTACGTCATAGTCCGGGCCCACCGACTCGTATCCGAGCAGTTGCCGCAGGTCTGACAGTGCCTGCACCCTGGAGAGCTGTGCCGCGGACACGTCCATCTGGAACTGAAGCAGTTGCAGCTTCATCTTCAGCAGATCGTCCTCGCCGATGTCGCCCGCTTTATAGCGCTCGTCGGTAAGGTTCACCGTATCCTGAAAGCTCTTGAGGTCCTGGTTTGCCAGCTCCAGGGTCGATTCGGCGAGTTCAACATTAATGAACAGAGAAGCCACGTTGAAGCTGAGACTGCGTTCGTTGTCGGCGACCTGGGATCGGGTCACGGAGGTGACATCTTTGGCTGCCTGCAAGCGGTGTTGCCGCTTTTGGCCGCGCTCAAACAGATAGCTGAGACCAAGATCGAACTGGGCTGTGTTGTCCAGGTAATCGGCGCTGAATTGGCTGGGCTGGAAGACCGGCAAGAACTGCGAGTCACCCATAACCACAGGATTTGGCCGTAGATTGGCGGTCGTTTCTTCCGCCTGGTCCTGCTGAATCACGGTTCGCGCAGCTATTAAACTGTGATTATGCTGGAGCGCCATCTGGATCGCCTCATCCAGCGAAATCGTCGCCCCGCCCGGCTTTTGGGCAAGCGCTTGTGCTTGAGGAGGCGGCGGTGACTGGGTGGGACCAGGTGGAGATTGGGCGCCGGCGCTTTCAAAAAACAGCGCCGAAACCAGGAATGCAGGCAAGCACATACGTAGAGAACGCATAGGCGATCAGCCTCCTTCAATGAAGGACATACACAGATTGAACGTGCCGCAGAGGCACGGAGGCATGCAGAGGCTATGCGGGAGGGGCTCGCGCGGGAAGGCGCGAAACAGAGCGGGCGACGGGTTCCGTATAGATGGCTTCAGACACAGTGCCTATAGGCACCGGAACCCAGCAGGCGCGAACGCCTACCGCCATCGGTACGATGACCAGATGGCATAACGGACAGGTAGCCGCAGAGCAGTTGGCGTGATGATGACACACCATTCCAAACGTCATCCCCAGTACCAACAAGAGGATCACGATCGGGACGACTACACGCCGGGCTGGCTTCGGGTAAGACATCTTTGTTTTGAGGATCCCCGATCGGAATTGCTGCTTCACGGAACCGATCCGTTTGATTCTACTCTTCTGTGGATCAAATCAGCCGAGCAACACCTACCGTTGCGAGGCGATGCGCCCACATGGAGGCAGCAGGAGTACCGTATATCTAAGCGGATTCGCTTGTGGGTGTCGTCCGCAGGAGATGCTCTCGTGAGACTTTTCGCTACAGCCTGTCGTCCAAGTATGCGGGAGTTGGCCGACGACGTTGGCTAGGGAATGAGAGATCGTGGTGAAGGACCACGCGGAGCGGGCGCCGTCTCGAACACTTGTGGACTTGTATCGCGCTCAAGGACCGCGTATGCAGTGTTTTGGCAGACATAAGTGTTGATAAGCTTCAATAACTTGTTTTTTATCAAAGCCATGCCGGAATCAGACCCCCCTGGCACCATAGAATTGGGGTTGTTTTCAGGTAGTTGCAAGGAACTACTGGACTTCCGTACCGCATTTGGGCTAAGCTCACGGCTCTCCAGGACATACCGACTGACTTGACGAAGATCCGCAGTAGATTCACGGGCCAGGGCCAGGGATTTCGAACGCATGTTATTCCAAGGAACGGGGGACGTGTATATGAGTGCAAGTCGACGGGATTTCCTGCAGCAAGCCTTGATGGGTGGAGCGTTCGCTCCGTTGCTGGCGACAGCTTCGGGCAAGCAGCTTTTCGCGCAACTGATGGCGTCCGGGCAGTCAAAGGGCGGAGGTGTTACCCAGCCGCTGGGTGCGCATGACTCACAGAAGTTCTGGGACAGCTTTGGCAGCTCGCTGCTGCCTCCCGCTGCCTCCTCCGGCGACCGGACACGCGGTCTGTTTTCGAAAAAGAAGCCGGATGCGGGCACGGCGGCCCTGGGTCGCCAGATCGATTTCTTCCACTACAACCCCGCGGACAACTCGATGCGCTTTGCCACCAGCATCGATTCCAAGGAGTTGCTGGATCATGGCGGCGATGTCGCGGCCAGCCTGCAAGTGAACGGATTCCGCATGGCGGCGGAAGATCGCGCCCAGTTCAACCAGCTCCAGTCGGCGCAGCTGCGCCTGGATGTGGTTCAGACGAAGTCGCTGATGCAGAACCTGCTCGACCCTATGGCGTGGACGTCGCTTGCCTCTTTGTTCCCCGGCAGCAACGGCCAGTTGCCGCCGATGCAGAACCTGAGCTTCGATCCCGGCGCGGCGTCGGCGAAGATGAAACAGGTCCTGCTGCCGGGTGGTTCGGGACAATGGGCGGTCAATCTCTCGATGGCCCACAAGGAGGGCACTTTCTGCAGCGTCTTGCAGACCATCAGCAGCAACGCGGGCAAGTTCGCGCCGATCGTCGGCCTGCCGCAGATCGGCGTGGAGGCGCTGCAGGGATTCAGCAGCCTGTGGGGCGCCTTCGAGCAGAGGACGACATTCCTGCTGAACAGCTTCCCGCAACTGGCGTTCGCGACCCAGCAGGCGCGCCAGCTCGCGATGACCCAACAGGGACTCAACTTTGTTTCCGGTGACTATATTCTTGTGCCGCACATGTACACCGATCAACTGACGCCTGCCCTGGACAAGCTGGAGTTGCGCCAGGGATACCTGGTGCCCAAGGGATCGCCGACCAACTCGTCGGTCATCGATCTGGCGCTGGCGCTGAAGCCGGACATCACGTACCTCTCGGCGACGCTGGGCTTCCAGCCAATTATTCCGCAGCCGCTGAACGTGTCCTAACCGGAGGTCCGATCTGGAGGAAAGCCGTGGACTGGCAAGCCGCAATCCACTACGCCAAGATGGGCGAGGTGAAGTTTCCATGAAGCGAGGCGGTCTTGTTCTTTGCATGTTGCTAAGTGTGCTGTGCAGCGCGCCGGCCCAGACGCGGCGCGCCCTGATCATCGGCATCGACCTGTACCAGCCAACCGGCACTACAGCCATGCACGAAGCCGGCTGCACCTATGGGCGATGCGAGCTGGGAAGCTTCGAAAACCTGGAAGGCGCGGTGAATGATGCTCAGTCGATTGCCGATGTGCTGACGAGCCCCAAATTTGGCTTTCCCGCGGACAACGTAACGCTGCTGACCGATCCTGCTCCACGCAAGGTTCGCCCCGGCGTGGTGAGTCTTTCCCCGGATCAGACCACGCGCGACGGCATTCTCGCGGCCATGAAGAAGTACCTCGTCGACGTGCCGCAGCCCGGGGACACGGTCGTTTTTTACGACGCCAGCCATGGATCGCTACGCGTCAATACCGCCAGCAACAAGCTGACGGTGCGCGACGAAAGCGGCAACCTGGTGCACGTGGACAGCACGCTGGTGCCGTCCGACGCCTACAAGGGCGGCTACGACGTGCGCGACCGTGAGATGACGCGTATTTTCAATGCGGCACTGGATAAGGGCATCCATCTGACCATCATCTTCGATAGTTGCCACAGCGGCGGCACCACCCGCGGCCTGGGAGCCATGCGCCAGCGCTCGCTGCCCTACGACCCGCGACCGGTGACCGATGCGGCGGAGACGCTTGGCAATGGGGAGCGCGCTCCTTCACCTACCGAGCGGACGGACAATCCCGCGCTGGTATTCACGGCGGTGCAGCAGGACCAGGCCGCAAACGAGGCCGATCCGTCGGCGAACATGCCGGAGTCGCACGGCGCCTTCACCGCGGCACTCCTTGAGACCCTGCAGGTACTGCCTGCGGACGCCCCGGCGTCACTCGTCTACCAGCGGGTGAAGGCGATGCTGGAGGGCAGCGGAGTTCCCGACCAGGATCCGGACCTGGACGCGACCGCCGCGCGGCGGGCGCAACCGCTGTTCGGCGGTGCAGCCGGGACAGCCGACGCGGGCAAGGTGCGGACCGCGGCCCTGAAGGTTGAGGACGACGGAAGTGTCTCGCTGGACATCGGCATGGTTGCCGGAATCGGTCCGGGCAGCGAGTTCACCGCGATTGCCACTGCCAAGGGCGCGGCTCCGGTGACATTGCGGGTTGACAAGGCGCTCGGCATTGAGCGGACCAGCGCGACCGTCCTCAGTCCGGCGGGAGCCAAGGTTCAGCCAGGAGACGTCTTCGAGCTGACGCGCCTGGTGCCTGCGCAATCAAGTCCGCTGCGCTTCTGGGTCGGTCCTGCAAATCTCTCCGGCGACGAGATTCGAGCTGCCGTAGAACAGATCAAGGCGTCCGGCGTGGCGACAGTATCCGACCCCGCGGAGGAACCTTACACCGACGTTCTTAGCTGGAATGGCACGGCCTGGACGCTGCGTCATGTCGATTCCGCGCCTTCCGGCCACTCCTTCTTCAGCTTTGAAAGAAAGAAGCCTGCGACGGTCGTTCTCGGCGCGCCGCTCTCCGCGGATGCTTTGAAGCCGCACGTCACTGCGAAAACCAAGCTGTGGGTCGATCTGCCGGCATCGCGCGAACTGGCGGAGAGTCTGAAGCTGTCCGATCCGAGCAGCGAAGCCCAGGCGGCAAATGCGATCGGCGATGCCAGCTACGTGCTGGCCGGCTCCCTGGTGAAAGGGGACGCCGGCTACACCTGGTTTCACAAGAACGAGTCCGCGATGGTGCCAAAGGCCTCGGCGACGCCGGACCACAGCCCCGGTTGCTCGACCACCTCGCCCTATCCGGTGCGCAGCGATTGGGTGACGATTGCCGACAGCGCCGCCGCGCCGGCTGGTGCTGGAATGCTCAACACTTACTCGTCGCGTCTGGCCAAGATCCACGGCTGGCTGCAATTGTCAGACAGCGCGGCAGCAGGAGCTTCGCAGGCAAGCTATTTCAAGCTCACGCTTGTGCCCATGACCAATACCACCCCGGTCGACCCGGACCATCCGGTCGCAGAGAACGATCGCTACCGGCTCGCGCTCGAATCGAACACGGTGGTAAAGGACCCGCGCTGGGTCTACATTCTGGACATTGATTGCCATGGCAAGGGAAGCCTGGTTTACCCGCAGAACTACTCGGAGAACCAGTATCCGGGTGAGGGCGACAACAATCAGGAGATCGTTCTGCGCAACGCGCCTACCTTGAAAGTCGGGCCGCCTTTCGGGGTGGATACCATGATCCTGCTGAGTACGGCGCAGCCGCTGCCCGATCCGTCGGTGCTCAACTTCGAGGGTGTGGCGCGCGGAGGCACACGCGGCATCAAGTCGCCGCTGGAGCAGCTTCTATCCAGCGCCAGCAGCGGATCGCGGGGATTGGGCGCAGAGGTGGAAGTGCCGACCAACTGGGGGATCGAGGTCCAGAGCCTGCGCAGCGTTCCGAAAGCCGCAGCTACTCAATAAGCGGTCCCGCGGAGGAGGAGTGAACCGCCGGCGTGGGGCCGCGGGTCGCGACTACTCCCAGTGCTGGTGAGCGTCGCCGCCCTGGCCGACGTCGATGACCAGGGTGCTGTTCTTGCAGGAGTGAATCGTCGACAGCTGGTAGACGGGTTCACCGGAGAGCTTGTACGGAGGGTCCTGCAGGGTGAACTGGAGCAGCAGCGGACCTTCGGCTACCTTGAAGGTGCTCACCCCATCCACGATGGTCGTCGTCTGATCCAGGCCGTTGGCCAGCAGCGTGTAGGAATGCGACGAGTTGTGCCTGTAGTTGTAAGTGATGCGCGTGTGCATGGGACACGGCTCCGACGAAGCTGGAGCGTCGGGGGACTTTTCGGCGCTGGTCCTCACGAAGCCTGCGAGATGCGCGGGCAGGGTGTCGCGAATGTCGCTCGCAAGCTGCACCGTAATCCTTCCGATGGGCTGTTTTTCGAAGTCGTGCGACGGTATGACCGTGTAGCCATACTGGCCGGTCCGGTTATTGAGCGCCGACGAAACCATCGCCTGTCCCTTTTCCAGCCATGCGTTTTTCGACCTCATCGTTTCAGAGACGGTCCAGGTGCTCTTGGTATCGCCGGTGTGGGCATCCAGCAAAATGAGCTCGACGGGAACGGCCGTGCTGCTTTTGTCAGGACTGGTGGTTGGCTTCAGCGTTGCTACCAATAGCAGGTCGAGGTCGGGACGGTCCTGTACGTACTCGGTCAGCCAACTAAGGTCGAGCGGACTGTAGACCCCGCCGGGGCTAAGCAGCGAAGGCGCAAACTGCTTGCTGCCGACGAGGTCCTCGTAGGTGAAGAGGGTCAGGTGTTGCACCACGGCCGCCCCGAAATCATCGCCCCCGGCGTCGTAAACCGGGGCGATGCCGATCGTGATTCGCTGGGCCGGGGCCGACGCAGCGAAAACGGCTAAAACCAGGCCCATTGCACGTGCAGGGATTTTCATTGACCGCCTGTCTTCTTCGCTGCCGGATGCGACTTCGCCGGCGCCGATGCGGGCTGGGATGCCGCAGCCGGCGGCGGAGACGAGGCCGAAGCGGGTCCGAGCGCCGACGAGATGACCTGGGGCCCGGTCAAAGGAGCGCTATTGCCGGCAGTGCTGATGCGAATGGCCTCCACGTTTCTAGTGGAGACCACCTCGGCGGGCGCGGCGTACCAGTTGGTGTCGCCCACCAGGGTCAGGTAGTCGTACAGGATTGCCATATTGCTGGGCAGTCCGCCGGCATGCTCGCGCTGATACAGCGCGACGTAGGCTTCGATCTCATTCTTGATTTCGCCCTTGTCGCCGTTTTCGCCGATCAGGTGGAGCGCATGCTCCAGGTGCGGGTCGGGATAGGCGCCACGCACTCCGTCATACTGGATCGCCTTCATGAAGTGGTCCTCGGCGTCCTGCCGGTCCTGCGGGGTGCGCGCGGTAAGCGAGATCACTTTGCCCAGGTAAAGCTGGGCGCGCGGATCGTTCGACCGCAAGTTGACCGCCTCTTCCAGATTGTCCCGCGCCATGGCAAACAGGTCGTAGTCGATGGCGATGATGCCGTTGTCGCGCTTCAGGGCGGACATGATCAGCGAGAATTCGCCGCTGGAACCAGTCAGGCCGCCAGCCTTCAGCTTCGCTTCCATCTGGGGCTTCAGGTCGCCGGAGAGGATGGTCTGAATATGCGCCGTGCGCGCCTTCATGCGAGATTCCTTGGCCATGAAGCCGAGGCCGATGCGCGGATCGCGAGCGGCGGCCGACTGCAGACGGGCATATAGACGCGGCGCCTCGCGCACGTCATAGGATTGGTCCAGCATGTAATGCAGCGAGGCTTCATCGGCCTCGTTCTCGTAAATGTCGCCCCATTCGGTGACCGTGTTGTGGTCGCGGAAGATGAGGTTGCCGCTGGCAAGTCCGCCCGCCAGCCCAATTATGGCGCCGGCGGCTGCGCCGTTCCATCCGCCGGCGAGGCCGCCAATGCCGCCGGTGGCGAAAGTGGTCACCGCGCCCAGGACCGCGCGCTTGGTCTGCGTCTCCTTCTCTTTTTCCGCATTCAGCGCGGGCTCCAGAACGCTCATGCGCACGATGGCATACGCATGGTTCCTTTCCACATGGGCGATTTCGTGTCCCAGTACGTACGCAAGCTGGGCTTCGTTGTCCAGCATCGACACCATGCCCGTACTGATCAGGATGGTCCCGGTCGACAGCGCTTCCGCCTTCGGGATCGGATCCAGCAGCAGCTTAAAGGAGTAGATGTTCGGCGAATCCTTGGGGACCAGGCGCTGTCCGATCGCGTTGATATAGCGTTGCAACATCGGGTTGTTGTAGAGTTGGCCGTAGTGATCGCGGAAGGTGGCATACTCCGGACCCGACATGTCGGAGAAGTGAGCCGACGAATTGATGTTGTAGATGTAATCGATGTCCTGCCGGCGCTTGTCGTCCCAGGCCGCCTGGATGGCATCCTTGATTTCGGGCCGCTGCTCGATATCGGCCATTTTCTTCTTGTCGGCGTCGGAGAAGTCCGGCGCCTTCTCCGGGTTGCTAGTAGTCTTCGGAGGGGTAGGAGCAGCCTTCTGAGCGAACGCAAGGTTGCCGGCAAGTGCCACGACACACAAGGCGAAGGAAAACTTTGTAGAGGTCCGCATTGACAGACTCCTGAAAGCTGAATTCGAAGAAACTGGCCCGAGAAGTACATAAGCATAAGGCCTTGGAAAAGGCCCTGTCAAAGAAAATTTACTACTTGGTTACTTGGTAACCATTCCAGCGGGATGGAGGGGAGAGATGATGATCCGCAGCTTGCTGGCGACGACGGTTGGCGCATCCTTGCTTCTGCTGGGAGGGGCGGCCAGCGATCCCGTTCTGCCCAATGAGCCGTGGCTGGAGCTGCCCCAGGCCGGCCAGCGCGTGGCGATCGATAGTTCCATCGCACTGGCCCAGCCCCCAGGCTCTATCCAGCAGCTAGTGCTGCACATTCCCGCCGGCGGATCGAGGGTCAATTACGGGACCATCCACACCAAGGTGAATACCGAATCCGCCGACGTGGCGATGAAGAGCACCAACGGCATGGATGGGTTCACCCTGAACGTCAACCTGACCGACGCGGGCGGGTTTCCCATGCTGCCGGGGCGTAATTCGGTCGAACTCGAATACCAGGACGAGTTCGGCAGGGCCAAGTACTATAACTTCCTGCTGGACTTTCAGAATCCCTCGTCCTCCACGCCCGGCGGCCGCGGATTCGAGACCCTCCCTCCAGCCAAGACCGTTGAGAAGCGCGCAGGCCGGCTATTTGCGGTGGTGATTGGAATCTCGCACTACGCCAAAGGTGGCACAGAGCAGATCAACGATCTTCAGTACGCCGACCGTGATGCCAGGTCCGTGCTGGACTTTCTCAAATCCCCGGCGGGCGGCGGCGTGACCGACGAGGACTCGCTGCTCCTCCTCGACCAGGACGCAACCACCGAATCCGTCCGCCACGCCCTGTTCAACTTCCTCACCAAGCCACAGGAGCAGGACACCGTCATTATCTACATTGCCGGGCACGGTGCTCCCGACCCAAACGACCCGCGCAATATCTACTTCCTCACCGCCGATGCAAAGCCCGACGATATGGGCGCAACCGCCTTCCCCATGTTCGAGCTTCAGGACGTCTTTGAACGCATCCTCAAAGCCAAGCGCGTCATCACCTTCGCCGACACCTGCCACAGCTACGGCTTCACCGGAGCCCGTGCGGGTGCCGGCTCAAAACGCGCCAACAACCTCGTCAACCAATACCTGCAGCACTACGCCTCCAAAGGCCAGCGCGCCGTCATCACCGCCAGCGACATCAGCGAGTCTTCCTTCGAGGACGCCAAGTGGGGCGACGGCCACGGCGTCTTCACGTACTTCCTGCTGCAGGGCCTGCAAGGCAAAGCCGACGCCAACCACGATGGCGTTGTCACTGCCGGAGAGCTCTTCAACTACGTCAGGCAGGCCGTTCCGCAGGCCACCGGGGGCAAGCAGAATCCGCGCGCGATGGTCGGCATCGACAACGGCCTCACGGTCAGCACGGTACCCCGCACTCACGCGCGCAACCAGATCCCGGCGGCTCCATCGTTCCGGCCGGCTCCTTCGTCGAACTAAACGAGACCGCGAATGCGGCATCAGGGCTGGGTCGCGGGCGTGGCTGCGTCCGCCGCGGTTGCCGAAGGCGAGCCGGTGGAATCCGAGAGGGAGCGCGTCCTGGGTGCAGTTGGCACCGTGGGGTTGGGCTTGTCGGCATCGGGTTCGGGCAGCAGGGCGGTCTCCGGGTACTCTGCCTTGGTAGAGATGTTCTTCAGGATGGGCAGGTCGGCCTGGACCTGGGCGAGCAGCTTCCGATTGTTCTGGACGTATTTCACCTTGGACGTGTCGGCGAAATATGCCAGCAGATCGCGCTTGATGCCGAAGGGGACGGGGCTGCCCGGATCGAGCGTCATCTGGTGCAGCAGGTCGACGTAGGCGTAATCCTCCAGGGAGTAGGTACCGGGGTACACGATGTCGCCGGTGTCGAGGTCCTTGTTGGGCAGGGTGCCCGAGCGTGTGGCCTGATCCAGCCGGTGCCGCAGTTCGCTGGTGGTGGCTGCCAGGGCGTTGATATAGTCCTGCTCCGACGCGGGAGTGGGAGCCCGCAGCGCGAGCCCGGAGAGCGGGCCAACCTTGGGCAGAACGAAGATGAAACCGGCCAGGACATAGGTGCCAAAGCCGGCGTGGGAGCGGTAGCCCTTCCAGTTGTCGCGGGCGGCAACTTCGCCGATCTGCTGGTTTAGCCCGTCGAGCGCCGGACTGGGCACATCGGGCGGCATCTTCTTGCGGTAGAGAATCGCCTCGGCGTAGGCTACGTTTGGCAGCAGCGTGCGGACAGCCCACCGATATCCGCGCACCTGGGGGCGCGGGCTGTGCAGAACCTTGGCCAGATCCAGGCCGTAGGTATCGTAAAAGGCGCGGGCGAGCACGGGCATGGGCACAGCGAAGCCGATGTGGTTGAGGTATTTCTCGGGTGCGAGTCGATGTTTGACGATGTTGTTGACATCGAACGCGAACTCAACGCGGACGTGCTGATGCTCGCCCTCCGCATAATTGACGTTGGGGCCGTATTTGGCGGAGAGACTGGGGAACTCATTGCCGACCGCGATGTTGACGGCGTCGGCGTGGCCGATGGTGTCGCCCAGGTAATGGGAAAGAGCTCCGATGGCGAAGGCGACATCGTCGGCGTCCTTGGACTCGCGGAAGAGCGCGCGGACGAAGTCGGCGGTGCGCACGTAGTGGAGAAAATTGGAGAAGAGCGGCTTCTCGAAGGGATAGTAGCCAAGGTCCTGGATCACGCATCCGCCATAGGCGTAGGCGTGGGCCTCTTTCAACTGGGCCGGCGTCAGGTTGGGAAAGCGCTTGAGCAGCAGTGGCCGGATGGAATCGTTCCAGGTCAGGTCGATCAATTCTTCATGGGTAAGGACGGAGTAGGCTCCGGCAGGCCGGCAGGATACAAGCAGGAAGAGGGCCAGAAACACCGTCGGAAACATGAATCCACGGGGCGATGCCATAAGCAATCTCTTCTTTTCGCGACAAACTCGAAGTTCCGGCTGGCTGGAATTGTAACGCGCAGATCGCTCCTTGCGGCAAATGGAATCGGCACGAATGGGTCAGATTTGGGTGCGCGGGTCAACGATCGTGGGAGAGCGCCGTCCCCGAACCAGCGGTAGACCCGGACGGGTCGGCATTGACGGGTTTCTTTTTCGCGATAGCGTCGGCATGTCGGGTGGCGTGCGCGTCGGCGGCCCAGAATGAGGGGTCGATGTCAGGGAAGATGCGGTCGCGCTGCTCGATTTCGCCGAGGCGCGACAGCATGGGTTCATCCAGCGATCCGTCCCGCGCGAACGCCTCCCACATGGTCTTGAGCTCCAGGAACTGATCGTTGTGGGTCAGGAAGCGCATCTCCGCATAGTCCCGCGCAGCGCCGGTGGTAATGAGGAATTGCCAGTCGGAGGATTCCAGCAGCAGCAGTTCGCGGCAGAGCTGCTGCGCGATGCGCTTGCCCGGCTCGGACTTGCGCCACTCGCCCGCGGTGCACATCTCGCGGGCGTAGAGCTCGGCAGGGTAGATGTGGGCGTAAGTCCAGGAAGTCTCCGGGTTCATCCACACCTGGTGATTGCCCTCCGCGCCCCAGGAGCCTTCGGGCATGGCAATGTAGCTCGCCCGCGGATAGCGATCGAGATACTGACTGCAGGTAATGGTGGCGATGCCGGTCTCATGCTCGTGCAGCGTACGGCAGACGGCCTCCAGCCACATCGGCCCTTCGAACCACCAGTGGCCGAAGAGTTCGGCGTCAAAAGGGGCCGAGAGGACTGGCGGGATGCGGTCGTTAAAGCCGGACTGCAGCGTGTCATAGACCAGCGAGACGAAGTGGCTGGCGTGCTCCTTCACCCGCTCGGCCGCCTGCTGCGGCCAATAGACCTGCTTGTCGCCGATGTCGACCGCGGGACCGGTAACCTGCCAGTAGCGGTGACCGCCGGGGAAGCGCCTCTTGTGGAAGTCGAGGTAGTTGGCATCGCCGGGATAGCCGGTGTCGCCCGACCACACCTGCAATCCGGTCCCGGGATCGCGAGCGAAGACGGTAACGGCGAAGCGCTTGTCGTAGGGTCCGTCGACGTAGTAGGGCTGGTAGAGGCTGCGCTGCGGAGCCTGGGTCGCCCGCACCAGCTCAGGATTGCGCGGCAGGCGGCTCTCCGGCGGGCCGTAAGGGGAGGGAATTCGCCGGCTTGCCTCGACCAGGTGGGTATCGACGAAGAAGTAGTCGAGATTGGATTCGGAGAGCGACTGCTCAATGCCGATGCGGTCGAATCCCGGGCGCTCTTGCTCCGCGCTGCCATCCAAAACCGGGTAGTTCCAAAAGCCTGCGGGCCGGTAGCCGCACTCCGGGGCCCAGATGCCCCGGGGGTGACTGCCAAGGTGACGAACGTGGGTCGCGACGGCGGTGCGGACCTGGGCGCGAACACTCTCGTCGGTGCCCAGCAGGGGAAAGTATCCGTGGGTCGCGCCGCAGGTGAGGATCTCAATCCGTCCGGCGTCGTTGAAGTGGCGAAAACCCCGGATGATATTGCCGTCGAGCGCGTTGAAATCATCCAGCGCGGCAGAGAAGAAGCGTCCCCAGAAGCGCGCCGTCTCGGTCAGGTGGAGATCGCCGGACTGGATGAAGAAAGCCTCGTCCTCGCGCGCGGCTGCGATCTTGCGGCCCAGGTACCTGGGGAACTCGGCGATAAAGAACGGGTGCGCCAGTTGCTCCAGCAGGATAGGGGAGAGGTTAATGTTGAAGTTGGCGGGAACGCCGTCGCGCTCCAGGTTGCCGAGCACGCGCAACAGCGGCAGGTAAGTCTCCGCGGCGGCCTCGTGCAGCCACTCCATGCCGTGCGGCCAGGTGCCGTGATTCACCACGTAGGGCAGATGGGCGTGCAGGGTAAACGCGAGGAATCCTGTGGGAGTGGTCTTTGCCTTGGGCAATCGCGACCTCGAGACGGTTAGGACTTGCGGGTTAGATGCGGGACGCCGCTCTTTCGCCGTTGCGCCGGAATGGGGTGACGCGCCCGGAGCAAGAATGCCCCGGGTCTAGCGCGCTGGCCCGTAGCCTGCTCAACCCGGGATAGCAAGAGTCTGAGCGAGTTGCGATTCGTGCTTCAAACTCACCGCGGCGATTGCCGGGCGATGTTCCGTGCGGATCCGCTTGCCGGTCTTACTGGTTGTCGTGCCGTTCGAGCGGCGGGCCGGAGGCATCTGACGCGCCCCCACCCGTAGTGACGTGTACGATGATGGCGTCCGACAGCTTGAAGCGGACGACTGTCTCCGATTCGATCTGAACCTGCTGGCCGCGGGTAACGGTGTTCGCGCCCGCTCCCACTCCGCCGCCGGCCGCTGCGCCGACGGCCGCTCCTCTGCCGCCTCCCAGGATGCCTCCGAGGATGGCGCCGACAGCAGCCCCGCCGCCCACCTTCTCGGCGGTGTTCTTGCCGCGGCCCTCGCCTTGCTTGGTGTAGGGCTCGGTGGCGCAGTCGATGCGTTCGCCTTTGCGGCTGATGGAACTGAGCGAGATCGTCAGCAGCGAGTTGCCCTTGAAGTGGGCCGCGTCCTGCGCCGCGTCCACGTGGCCGGTCACCGGGGCGCCCTGGGGAAGAACAACCATGCCGTCGACGATGATGTCGGAGGCGATTGCCCCGGTAAATCTGTCGCCGCTCTGCGTGGTCTTGCTGTCCAGCGTCTGCGTAATGCGCACCGGAATCGAAGTGCCCGCGGGCAGAGTGATGTCATGCCGTACCGGCGCAGGCGGCGGGGGTGGCGGCGGAGGCTGCACCTGCGCTACCGGGGCTGGAGGCTGCGGCGCGGGGGGCGGAGCGGGAAGGTTGCGCACGACGGGCGCGGGCTGCGGCGTCGCGGCCGACGGCTTCTTCGCCTTGTCCGGTCGAATCGCCGGGGGCTGCGCAATGGCCGTGGTGACGCCGGGCTGTGGCGGCTGCACCACCAGGTTGTCGACCACGGTCTTGATGCCGGCGACCTGGGCGACGTCGCCGCTTGCGATGGTGCGCGCGGAGTCGCTGGTGACGGTACCGTTCAGGGTGACGATTCCGTTGGCGACGGAGGTCTGGATGGACTGGCCATTGAGGTTCTGGTCGGCAAACAGGCGGGCATGCACCTGCGTGTTCAGGCTGGCGTCGTCCGTGGCAGGAGTTCTCTTGCAACCCGTAACCATCATTGCGAAGGACAATCCGAGGACGATCGTTCGCGCACCATTAATAGCGACCATGACGTTCCTTTCGTGCGGTTGCTTTCAATGCAACCATAGTACTCGATCAAACCTCGGAGGATAGATGCGCCTGGAGGGTGCATCGGTCACTTGGAACCCATCTTCTTGCGGCTCGCCAATTCCCGTCCATCCGCGCCGGGACGCATCGTTTTCATCCTGCCTATTTGACGTATTCCCGTCAAAAATGGTCGGAAGGTGCTATCGTAAGCTTCCCGAGGGAAGGCTGGCCGCGGACCGCCGGCTAAGCGCAACCTGAACCACCGGCGCGGCATCTGACCCAGAGGGTAGGTTAGAGGCGAGCCATCCCGCTGCCGGCTCCGCGCGAACGGGACAGACGGCGGCGATGGTGGTACATTCCATAAGAATTCGTATTTGCGAGAGAGCGAGAGCTTTCGCCAAACCAAGAGGTTAAGACAGGAGAAGACAATGGCAGACAATGAAGGCGGAGCGAGCGGGCTGGGATGGTTCCTGGCCGGACTGGGGATCGGCGCCCTGCTGGGGGTGCTGTATGCGCCGAAGGCGGGCAAAGAGACGCGCGAGGACATTGCAAACGGTGCACGCGAAGCAAAGGAAAAGGCTGCGGAACTCGTCGAGCAAGGCAGACAAAAGGCGAACGAGTACGTGGAGCAGGGCAAGCAGTACGTCGAACAGGGCAAGCAGAAGGCCGCTGAACTGGTCGAAGAAGGCAAGCGGCAGGCCACGGCGTCCATCGACAAGGGCCGCGAATACTACGAAAAGGGTCGCACCGAGTGGACCCAATACGTCGAAAAGGGCAAGAGTATCGCCACCGAGCAGCAGGCCAAGGTAAGCGCCGCGGCGGATGCAGCCAAGGAAGCCTACGTGAACACCACGGTAGAGACGCCCGTCTAGCCTGAAGTGGAGCTGGGCCTAAAGAGGCGGCGTCCGCTGGTACGGCGTCGCCTCGGCGAACGCCCAGAAGTGAGCCGCGAACCGGGCGCCACCGCAACTGGGTCAGGCCGGCGAGCGTTTACGAACCCATGAAAGAAAGCAAGAAGGTCAGCAATGGCAACGATGTGTTTCGCTTTGTGGCTGGAGGAGATAGATTTAGCCGGCACCAATCGTCTGATCATGATCTTTATCGGCGTGGTCGCAGTGGCCTTGTTGATTATGGCGATCGCGCTGCTGGTGATCTCGGTGGCATCGGCCAAGGCTATTAAGGCTGCGCGCCAGTCCGCGGACGAGATCAAGGACAAGGTGCTTCCCTTGATCGAGGTGGCCACGGAGATCGGCAAATCCGGCCAGGCGCTGCTGCACGATGTGACACCCCAGGTGAAACTGATCTCGGAGAACCTGGCGGAAACCAGCAAGATCGCACGGTCGGCGGTGCAGCAGATCGAAACCACCGTCAGCGATGCCAATCTGCGCACCCAGCGCCAGGTGGCCAGGGTGGACGGCATGGTCACCGCGGCGCTGACTACAACCACCGAAGTGGTGGAGGCCGTCGCCACCGGCCTGCGTGTGCCGGCGCAGAAGATTGCAGCGATGGCGGGCCACGCAAAGCTGGCCTTCGACGGTCTGCTGGCAAGATTCAAGGCGAGGCAAAGAGGGTAGCGGACGCCGCCGGCGAGCCCGCAGGCACAGTGAAACTCCCGTAAAATGGGAGTATGGCTTCCGCTGTCCTTGATGCAACCAGCGAAACTCCGATGGTGCCTGCGCAGCCTGCAGGGGCGCGTGCGCCTTCGCCCGGCGCGCGGCCGAGGATCGGCTTTGTGTCGCTGGGCTGCCCGAAGAACCTGGTTGACTCCGAAGTGATGATGGGGCTGCTCGACCGCGCAGGCGGCGAGCTGACGCCGCGGGCTGAAGACGCCGAGATATTGGTCGTCAATACTTGCAGCTTCATCGACTCGGCCAAGCAGGAATCGGTGAACACCATCCTGGAGATGGTGCAGCACAAGGTTGCGAACGGCGGCAAGGCGCGGCGGCTGATTGTCGCGGGATGTCTGGTGGAGCGCTACCGCGACGAGATCCGCAAGAACATTCCCGAGGTCGACGCGGTGGTCGGCACCGGCCAGCTGGAGGCGATCCTCGAAGCGGCGGGGTTGAGCGCGCCGGTTGCGGAGGTGGAGCGCGCATCGCCGGGCTCTCCATTCAATATTCTGGTGAGCAAGGCGCCGAGCGCAGTGCACCAGCATTCGCATCCGACGGAGGTTGGAGCGCAGCTTGCGATTGCGCATAGCCCAGAATCCGAGACTGCCGCGCGAAGCTCTTCGCCCCGCGCGCAGTGGCGGGCTGAGGGCGAGTTGCGCGAGCGCCAGGGCCGCTTCTCCCGCGAGCACTGGGAGGGCGCGATGGCGGCGCTGCCTGAGTACCTGTATTCGGACGAGACGCCGCGGATTCTGACTACGCCGGGGGCATCGGCGTACATCAAGATTGCCGAGGGCTGCGACCATCCGTGCAGCTTCTGCATCATCCCGCAACTGCGCGGCAAGTTCCGCTCGCGGCGGCTGGAGTCGATTGCGGCGGAAGCGGAGAAGCTGATCGCGCAGGGCGTCCGCGAGATTACGCTGATCGGACAGGATACGACCTGTTACGGCGAGGACCTCGGGCTGAAGGACGGACTGGCCACGCTGCTGGAATCGCTGGCGGTGCTGCCCGGGCTGAAGTGGCTGCGGTTTCTGTATGCGTATCCGAACAAGATCACGACGCGGCTGCTGGAGACGATGGCGCGGCACGACAACGTCGCGAAGTATCTCGACGTGCCGCTGCAGCACGCTAGCCCGAGCGTGCTGAAGCGGATGAAGCGCGGCGGGACGCCGGAGGTTTTTCTGCGGCTGATTGAAAAGGCGCGGGCTACGGTGCCGGGAATCGTGCTGCGCACCAGCTTCATCGTCGGCTTCCCGGGTGAGACGGAGGAGGACTTCAAGCAACTCTGCGATTTCGTTGCGGCGGCGAAGATCGACTGGCTTGGCGTCTTCTCCTATTCGGACGAAGAGGGCGCGGCGGCGTTCGAACTGGATCGAGCCTTGAAGGTCCCGAAGCGGACGATCGAGGCGCGGCGGCGGCGGCTGATGCGCTTGCAGCAGAAGATCAGCGCGAAGGCAAAGGCCACATGGATCGGCAGGGAAGTAGACGTGCTGGTCGAGGGCGAGAGCGACGAAACCGAACTTCTTTGGCAGGGACGGACCGCGCTGCACGCTCCTGAGATCGACGGCAAGGTGCTGATCAACGACTTTGGGCCGCATGAGACGCTGGTTCCGGGAACGTTCTACCGCGCGGAGATTACGGAGTCGCACGACTACGACGTGGTGGCGCGGATTGTCGAGTAGCTGGCTGCCGGTCGTCGTGGTCGTGGTCATGGTGTCCCCCCTCCCCTATCGAATTCTGCATAATCTAGAAACTAAAAGACTTAAATGCTATAATCTTGTAAATAAACGACTTAGATGTAAATTGCTCTTATTATTAGACTTAGTGCTCCAAAAATGCTGAAAGCAAGAAGATTGGTGTGCAATATCTTGGAAACAAATTAGTTAGCCGTAAACCATTGTTATGATTCGACTTATTTTCAACGATTTTCCCCGCCTGAGTAGAGAGCGACACAATCCTGAGGCTGTGGATTCTGTTCTGGCTCTGTCTTTAATTCAAGATTATTCACTTGACAAAGGGTAATGGTTCCGATAACATTCTTCTCATGTTAGCCGCTACCCTTTTCCTTTCTTCGGCTTATTCGACTCGACAGGTAGAGGGAAGCTGCGCAAATCCCGCTTTATGCTGGCAACCAGCTTTCGGGTGGGTATGCGCTGTAACGGCGATTTCGGAGTTTGAGGTTTAGCCATGACTCTCCCTGAAGTGACAATGCAATTTTCGACCGAAACCCGTTGCCGCGAACTGCTGGAACGGCTCCGCTGGCCGGAAGGTGTGATGTGTCCGCGCTGCAAAGACACGCGGGTGTCGCGCCTGAAGGATTATGCCCGGTTTGAGTGTGTCGGGTGCGAGTACCAATTTACTGTGACCTCGAACACGATCTTTCACGACACCCACCTGCCTATGCCGATCTGGTTTATGGCCGTTCTGCTGATCTGCGAGGCTAAGAAGGGCATGAGTGCCAGCCAACTCAAACGGACGCTCTGGGGCGAGCACAGAGGCTCTTACAAGACAGCATGGTACCTGTGCCATCGCATCCGCGCTGCGATGGCGTCGGCGGAGAAGTCGATGCTCTACGGAACGGTGGAAATGGACGAAACTTGGGTAGGCGGTCGCGAAAGGAATCCCCATGGCGCGGGGCGCATCCCTTACAGCGAGAGCAAAAAGGTGCCGGTTATTGGCATCAAGCAGCGCGGCGGCGAACTTCGCTTTTTCAAGGCTGAGGACGCGAAATCTGGCACCCTGGCAAGGTACATCAAAGAGAACGTCAGCGAAGACGTAGACGTGATCATGACTGACGAGTGGGGAGCCTACCCCGGAGCCATGATGAAGGCCGGAGTTGACCGGGTGAAGCACAAGACGGTCAACCATAGCGCGAAGGTCTACGTTGACGGCGACATCACCACGAACGGCATCGAATCCGCTTTTAGCTTGCTCAAGCGCGGCATCGTGGGATCGTGGCATAAAGTCTCTGCAAAACATCTTCCCGCCTACCTCGAAGAAATGACGTTCCGGTTCAATCGCCGGGGTCGTGCTGATATTTTCATTGATACTCTTCGACACATGGTCACTGCCGATCCTCTCACTTTTGAGCACCTCACGGCCTAAGATTGAGGTTTAGCTCTTCAAACTGCTTACGCAGTTCGGTGATCTCGCGTTTTATGTCGCGCAGTATGGAGATAGCATAGGTTCCGAGAACTACGACCACAATGAGTAACATGCGAAAGTCCACGTATTCACCTTAGCTTTCTTTGGTTTATTCTTGGCCCGGTTGACCGCTTATTAGGGACTTGTCTTTTGGCCTTTTCATGCTCTATAACCGCGCTTTTGATGCGCGGCCACGCCCCAAGTTCCTCTCGGTGCATCTCCCTCGTCGCTGCAAAAAGAAGTCGTAAATGCTCGATCCAACTTTTGTAGTCATCCTCGGGAAGTTCGAGATTTACGGCTACCAATAGCGCCCGCGCGGACTCTGAATCAACCCCTCGGAGATGAGAGGCAATTCCCTTTAGGGTCACCGGGTCTACTACTTCGCTGCCCCCGGTGTTGCGGAGGACTGCAATATGCTGATCGCCGCCACAGCCGTCAACGTGCTCTATGGCCTG
>Ga0224557_1001318_pt1 | contig 24334 bp, 27 predicted proteins | sample 714S31014metaG_FD_180677 | JGI IMG/M metagenome (GOLD analysis project Ga0224557, IMG submission 180677) | Peat soil microbial communities from Stordalen Mire, Sweden - 717 S3 10-14 | ecosystem: Environmental > Terrestrial > Soil > Wetlands > Peat | place: Sweden: Norrbotten County, Stordalen... | reverse complement strand
CGCTGCCTTCGCCGGTGAGAAGCCGCTGAAATGCCTGTTCGTGTGGGGCCTGACCGTCACTTTCGGACTCGTCGGAGCCCTCCGAGCCGCCCTCTTCGCCGAGGTCGGGGAAGGGCAGCAAGTGCACCTCGACGCCGTCAGGAACCATTCCCGGACCGCGCCGGGCCACCTCCCGAGTCGCGCGCAGGTCAGCAACGTCACGGATTCCTAACTGGCGCAGTGTTTCCCGGCCGTCGTCGTCCAGGCGGCTCAGCTCGCCAGACCGGAACAGCCGCCCCGGGCGGACCGCCGGGGTGTTGTCAGCGACGTCGCGAAAGTTCCACGCGCCGGACAGTTCTCGGAGAGTCTCAGTCACGTGCGGTGACCGCCGCGGCGAATGTAGATTGCTCCCGCCCGATTTCGGCGCGCGCAATGGATCGCATGTGCACCTCGTCCGGTCCGTCGAAGATCCGCATGGCGCGATGCCAGCCGTATAGCCGCGCCAGCACCGTGTCGTCGCTGACGCCCGCGGCCCCGTGCACCTGGATCGCGCGGTCGATGACGTCGCAGGCCACCTGCGGGGCCACCGCCTTGATCTGCGAGACCAGCAGGTGGGCGGCCTTGTTCCCGTGCTGATCTATCGTCCACGCCGCCTTCTCGCACAACAGCCTGGCCTGGTCAATTTCGTTGCGGGACTTCGCAACCTGCTGCTGCACGATGCCCTGCTCGGCCAGCGGCCTGCCGAATGCCACCCGATTACGGGCCCGGTCGACCATCAGGGCCAGCGCGCGTTCGGCCCCACCGAGCGCACGCATGCAGTGGTGGATGCGGCCAGGTCCCAGCCGGGCCTGGGCGATGGCGAAGCCGCCGCCCTCTTCGCCGAGCAGATTGCTGGCCGGCACCCGGACGTTGTCGTAGACGATCTCGCAGTGACCGTGCTGGTCCTGCCAGCCGAAGACGGGTGTCGAGCGGACGACCGTCACGCCCGGAGTGTCCATCGGCACCAGCACCATCGACTGCTGCTGGTGGCTTGCCGCCTCGGGGTTGGTACGGCCCATCACGATGAGGATCTTGCAGCGCGGGTCCGCCGCGCCCGAGGTCCACCACTTACGGCCGTTGATCACGTAGTCGGCGCCGTCGCGCACGATCGAGGTCTGGATGTTGCGGGCGTCGCTGCTGGCCACCGCGGGCTCGGTCATCGAGAATGCGCTGCGGATCTCGCCGGCCAGCAGCGGTTCCAGCCACCGCTTGCGCTGCTCGTCGGTGGCGAACAGGTGCAGCGTCTCCATGTTGCCGGTATCCGGCGCCGCACAGTTCAGCGCCTCGGGCGCGATCTCCAGGCTCCACCCGGTCAGCTCGGCCAGCGGAGCGTAATCCAGGTTCGTCAAGCCCGACTCGGCCGGCAGGAACAGGTTCCACAATCCGGCGTCTTTGGCCTTGGTTTTCAGCTCCTCGACGACCGGCGGGACGGTGTAGTCGCCCGGGCCGGCCTCGTGGCGGTATTTGTCGTATTTGGCTTCGGCCGGGAATACGTACTCGGTCATGAAGTCGGACAATCGCTTGTGGTAGTCGCTGGCTTTGGCCGACATCGCGAAGTCCATGCTCGCCACCCTAGGACACCCGGAATTGGCTGGCGCGAGCAGCTGACAGCTGCTCGCGGTAGTGGGGCTGGACGGGAACGCGCACGATGTAGATCATGAGCGAATCCCTCCCGCCGTTCCCTCCTTTTACCCTCGAAACCGCATTGCAGAAGGTTCAGGCCGCTGAAGACGCCTGGAACACCTGCGACCCCGAGCGGGTCAGCCACGCGTACACGCCCGACTCGCAATGGCGAAACCGCGGTGAACACATCATCGGCCGGGACCAGATCGTGGCCTTCCTGACCCGTAAGTGGGAGCGCGAACTCGACTACTCGCTGCGCAAGGGTCTCTGGGGCTTCCGCAACAACCGCATTGCGGTGCGGTTCCAGTACGAGTCCCGCGATCACGCCGGCCAGTGGCACCGAAGCTATGGCAACGAGCTGTGGGAGTTCTCGCCGTCGGGGTTGATGGCGCGCCGCGAAGCCAGCATCGACGACGTGCCGATGGCCGAATCCGAGCGGCGTTACTTCGGCCCCCGTCCGGCGTCAGAGCACGGCCAAGACTTCCCGCTCTGGTAGCCCGGTAGGGTGTCGGAGCAGTCCGATCGGGGTTGTGTGCGGGTAAGCAACAGTAAGTCACCAGTAAGTAAGGAAAGCAGATGTACGCGCCATGACAGATGCGCAGACTATGCCCGTCAAGGTCGGGGTGGTCGCCGAGTCCGGGACGGGTGAGCGGCGGGTGGCGCTGGTACCGAAGGCCGTCGCGTCGTTGGTGAACAGCGGCGTGGCGGTCGTCGTCGAGTCCGGTGCGGGTGAACGCGCGCTACTCCCCGACGAGCTCTACACCGAGGCCGGGGCCAGCATCGGGGATGCGTGGGCCGCCGACGTCGTCGTCAAGGTCGCCCCGCCGACCGAAGGCGAGGTCGCCAGGCTGCGCAGCGGACAGACATTGATCGGGTTCCTCGCACCGCGCAATGCCGAGAATTCGATCGGCGCGCTCACCGCCGCCGGGGTGCAGGCTTTCGCGCTCGAGGCCATCCCCCGCATCTCTCGGGCACAGGCCATGGACGCGTTATCGTCGCAGGCCAACGTGGCGGGCTATAAGGCCGTGCTGCTGGCGGCGTCGGAGTCGACGCGATTCTTCCCGATGCTGACGACGGCCGCGGGAACGGTGAAGCCTGCCGCGCTGCTGGTACTAGGCGTCGGTGTGGCTGGGCTGCAGGCGCTGGCGACGGCCAAACGGCTGGGCGCGCGTACCACCGGATACGACGTGCGGCCCGAGGTGGCTGATCAGGTCCGGTCAGTGGGGGCGCAGTGGTTGGACCTCGGTGTGGAGGCTTCCGGTGAGGGCGGCTACGCCCGTGAGCTGACCGAGCAGGAACGCGCCCAGCAGCAAGAAGCGCTGGAGGGGGCGATCAAGGGGTTCGACGTCGTGATCACGACCGCGCTGGTTCCGGGCCGCGAGGCTCCCCGATTGGTGACCGGGGCGGCAGTGGAGGGTATGAAGCCCGGCAGCGTCGTGGTGGACCTCGCCGGTGAGGCCGGCGGCAACTGCGAGCTCACCGAACCCGGCCGGACGGTCGTCAAGCACGGCGTCACCATCGCCTCACCGCTCAACCTGCCGGCGACGATGCCCGAACACGCCAGCGAGCTCTACAGCAAGAACATCACGGCGCTGCTCGAGCTGCTGATCAAGGACGGCAAGCTGGCCCCGGACTTTGAAGACCAAGTTGTCGCGGAGTCCTGCGTGACTCGCGCACCATCTTCAGTTGGGGAGGACAGCTAGATGTACGACGACCTATTGGCCAACCTGGCGATCCTGGTGTTGTCCGGATTCGTCGGGTTCGCGGTGATTTCCAAAGTGCCCAACACATTGCATACGCCGCTGATGTCGGGGACCAACGCCATCCACGGCATCGTGGTCCTGGGCGCCCTGGTGGTGTTCGGCGAGGTTGAGCACCCATCGCTGGCGGTGCAGATCATCCTGTTCGTCGCGGTGGTGTTCGGCACGCTGAACGTTATCGGCGGCTTCATCGTCACCGACCGGATGCTGGGCATGTTCAAGGGCAAGAAGCCTGGCGCACAGGCTAAGTCCGCGAAGCCGGACGAGGTCACCCGATGAACTGGGACTATCTCGTCACGGTTCTCTACATCCTCGCGTTCGGGCTGTTCATCTATGGGTTGATGGGCCTGACCGGGCCCAAGACCGCGGTGCGGGGCAACCTGATCGCCGCGGTGGGCATGGTTATCGCCGTCGCGGCGACGCTGATCAAGATCCGGCACACCGACCAATGGGTACTGATCATCGCCGGCCTGGTGGTCGGCGTGGCGCTGGGCGTGCCCCCCGCGCGGTTGACCAAGATGACCGCCATGCCGCAGCTGGTGGCGTTCTTCAACGGTGTCGGCGGCGGCACCGTCGCGCTCATCGCGCTCGCGGAATTCATTGATACCAAGGGTTTTTCGGCATTCCAACACGGCGAATCGCCGACCGTGCACATCGTGGTCGCGTCGCTGTTCGCCGCGATCATCGGGTCGATCTCGTTCTGGGGATCGATCATCGCGTACGGCAAGTTGCAGGAGATCATCTCCGGATCGCCGATCGGCGTCGGGAAGGCGCAGCAGCCGGTCAATGCGCTCTTGCTGGCTGCGGCGGTGGCGGCCGCGGTGGTGATCGGCCTGCACGCGCAGCCGGGCACCGGTGGAGTGCCGTTGCTGTGGATGATCGGTCTGTTGGTCGCCGCCGGTGTGCTGGGCCTGATGGTGGTGTTACCCATCGGCGGTGCCGACATGCCGGTGGTCATCTCCCTGCTCAACGCCATGACCGGTCTCTCGGCGGCAGCGGCAGGTTTGGCGTTGAACAACACCGCGATGATCGTGGCGGGCATGATCGTCGGCGCGTCGGGCTCGATCCTGACCAACCTCATGGCCAAGGCGATGAACCGTTCCATTCCCGCCATCGTCGCGGGTGGTTTCGGTGGCGGCGGCGTGGCGCCCAGCGGGGACGGCGGCGGCGACAAGCACGTCAAGGCCACCTCGGCCGCCGACGCCGCGATTCAGATGGCGTACGCCAACCAGGTCATCGTGGTGCCGGGCTACGGCTTGGCCGTCGCGCAGGCCCAGCATGCCGTCAAGGACTTGGCCAAGCTGCTGGAAGAACGTGGCGTGCCGGTGAAATACGCCATCCACCCAGTCGCTGGGCGGATGCCGGGGCACATGAACGTGCTGCTGGCCGAGGCCGAAGTCGACTATGACGCAATGAAAGACATGGACGACATCAACGACGAGTTCGCCCGTACCGATGTCACGGTCGTGATCGGCGCCAACGACGTCACCAACCCCGCGGCGCGCAACGAGACGTCCAGCCCCATCTACGGCATGCCGATTCTCAACGTGGACAAGTCGAGATCAGTGATCGTGCTCAAGCGGTCGATGAACTCCGGCTTCGCCGGCATCGACAATCCGCTGTTTTATGCCGAAGGAACCACCATGCTGTTCGGCGATGCAAAGAAATCGGTGACCGACGTCGCCGAGGAATTGAAAGCGCTATAGATCGGGCCGGGCGAGGTCTCAGACGGGTGGGTAGGCAGGCGGCGGATATCCGTTGCCGTCTTGAACCCCGCGTAGGCCCCAGGTGAGGTAGCGCATGAAGTACTCGATCTCGTCGCTGCCGTCGTAGTCCGGACTCGGATCCATAGCCCCACCTCTCAACCGGGTCAAGCGCAAGTCTAATCCCATCCGAGTCGGGGCGATAGGAGAGTCCACGAGGGCGGTTGCCTAAACTGTCCAACCAGTTGATTGATAATTTGCCTTGCCGGGCGCGCTTATCCCTGGCAGTGACGATTGCGAGTACAGATGACATCCGCGAGCCGCACCACCAATGGGCTAACGCGCCGCGAGGAGTTGCTGACTGTTGCCACCAAGCTGTTCGCCGGGCGTGGGTATCACGGCACCCGGATGGACGACGTGGCCGATGTGATCGGGCTGAACAAGGCGACCGTCTACCACTACTACGCCAGCAAATCTTTGATCCTATTCGACATCTACCGTCAGGCTGCCGAGGGCACGCTTGCCGCCGTGCATGACGATCCGTCCTGGACGGCCCGGGAAGCGCTCTACCAGTACACGGTCCGGCTGCTCGCCGGGATCGCGGAAAATCCAGAGCGGGCCGCGGTGTACTTCCAAGAGCAGCCGTACATCGCCGAGTGGTTCACCAGCGAACAGGTGGCCGAGGTCCGCGAGAAGGAAGCTCAGGTCTATGAGCACGTGCACGGACTCATCGACCGCGGTATTGCCAGCGGTGAGTTCTATCAATGCGACTCGCACGTGCTGGCACTGGGCTACATCGGGATGACGCTGGGTAGCTATCGCTGGCTGCGCCCGAGCGGACGACGAACGGCCAAGGAAATCGCCGCCGAGTTCAGTACCGCGCTGTTGCGCGGGCTGATCCGCGACGAGTCGATCCGCGAGCATTCTCCGCTCGGACGCTAGGACCTATCGCGGCGCCTGTCGCCGAGCGTGAATTCACGGCGAAATCGCGGCACTTTTTTCGCAGCCGTTACACGTTCGGCGTTAGTTGAAGATCGGCGGAATGATTTCCAGGACGTCCCCGAGGTCCCCGCTCAGCGTAGATAGCAGCGTCGTGCTTGGCTGGCCCAGGAAGAAATTCAGGTGTGGGTCCACGGACGGAACCCACGGGTAAGTAGTCGGGAAGTAGGACGGCGACACCAATCCGGACTCCACCCCGATCTCCACCGCGGCGGCGTACGGGCCTTGCCAGGCGCCGGTGATGAGGTCGGGGATGATCGTGAACGGGTTGGGCACGGAGAACAGCCCGGACGGGGTCGGAATATTCGCATAGTTTGCACCGGTTCCGTAGTCGGCGTAGCCCATGTCGACGAGCACCCGCAGGTCGGGTTCGAATATGTCGGCGATGGGTGGGCCGACGTAGGGGATATCGCGAATGGGCTGCAGCAGCGGCAGGTCCTGAGTCATGAGCATGTAGTACGAAGTTTGGCCGGTGTAGCCCGGCGAAGTCGGCAAGAGCACGGCGTTGGCGACCTGGGTGGCCGTCATCAGTGGGTACGTGTTGTGCACGTAGAAGTAGCCCATGATGGCGTTGACGTCGGACAGGATATTCAGCGGGTACTGCGGGGCGTCGGCGATGCCGTCGTATTGGGCCGTGTAGATGGTGGTCGGGTAGGGCGAATTCGGTGGAGTAGCACCGTTGAATGCCACATCCAGGATCGGGATGTAAAAGCCGGGGAAACGCTCGAGCAGGCCGCCGACCGGGTTGTTCGGATCACCGACCAAGACGAAGGACAGCTGGCCCGTGTAGGGCGAGCCCGCCGCCATGAGAGCCCGTACTTCATCGGTGACGATCGTGGCGCTCTGCGAGTAGCCGAAGACGACCACGTTGTTTCCCAGGGTGTTGATTTGGTGATTGATCGCGCTATTCAGCAGGGACACGCCCTGCGCGACGGATTGGCCGAACGTCAAGAAGGGGGCGCCGAGTTGCGGCGTAACCGGCCAGAACATCTCGGGTGTGAACAGTCCCACGGGGTTGGCCCCGGGGACGAGGCGTTGAATATACGACGTGCTGACACCCAGCAGATAGTCGAGATCAGGTAGCGGGTTGGCGGTGCCGCCCATGATCAACGCAATCGAGGCGGCCGGCGATCCGCCGCTTCCCGTCAGTGTTTGTCCAATCAATGCTTGGACCGATGCGTTGAGTGCATTCGAGGCCCCGGACACCAGGGCAGCATTGCCGGCCTCGGCTTGCGCGTAGGCGTTTCCGGCTGTGGCGAGCGCCTGGGCGAACTCGCCATGAAACGCCGCGGCTTGCCCGACGAGCGCCCGGTACTCCTGGCCGTACAGGCCGAATAGCTTCGCAACGGCCGCCGACACCTCATCTTCGGCCGCGGCCGGCAAGCCGCTTATCGGGCCCGCCGCTGCCGCGCTGGCCGCGTCGATCGCCCCGCCGATCCGCTCCACGTCGGCGGCCGTCGCCGCCAACGCCTCCGGGGCAGTGATCACGCCGTCCAACCTTTTGACCCCCGGGCCTTTCGGCCACTAACTAGCAAGCGCGAACGCTGATATCAATCGAGGGTAGAGGGGTGACGCCCGGAACTCTGGCATTTGCTCAACAAGAACTAGTGGTTCGTTGGCAGGCCCCGAATATTCCTTCCGTTGCAAACGGAAGGAAATTTGCATGTTCGCCTGCGAGGCCGTCGATCTTGATTTCGTCAACACGGCTCCCAATCGCATTGGCGCCGCCGTTAAAGTGGGCCGACCGCCTGGCGAGGTGTTCGCCGCGTTTGCACACGACCCGGCGAACTGGGGCGAATTTTTCCCAGGGTTCGACAGAACCGGCACCTACCACACCCCGGAGCCACACGGCGTCGGCTCTCGCTGCACAAAGCGGGTCGCCGGAATCAAGGTTGAGGAGACGGTCCTCGCCTGGGATGAAGGCTCACGTTTTGCGTTCCGCGTCGACAGCACGGCCGCACCGGCGTTTCATGGCTGGGTCGAGGACTACCGTTTCGAGCCGGACGGCAGCGGCGGCACTCTGTTGCGCGTTGCCATCGGCAGCAGGCCGCGACTCGCCTTCAGACTGGCCACACCCGTACTGCCGCGCGCGTTGACTCTGGTGCTGACTCGCGCGGCTCACAACCTTGAAGATGGTCGCTGGTTCTCCAGCCCACCGACTAACTCCTGACACTCATGGGCGGCGCACGCTCTCGTTCGGCCCCTGAAAATTGTGGACTAGTGTCTAGAAAAGTTTTTGCCGTTCGCACCAAACAGACGGAGGACTCTCATGGCGATCCGCGTCGCGCACGTCGGCACCGGAAATGTCGGAGGGCTGGCCTTAGCTGAGCTGATCACCAATCCGCTGTTCGAGCTGACCGGCGTGTGTGTATCCACGCCGGAAAAGGTGGGTAAGGACGCCGGGGAGATGTGTGGCGTCGGACTGGAAAAAGGCACAGTGACGGGCATCTCGGCGGTCGGCGATCTCGACGCCATTCTGGCCACCAAGCCCGAGTGCGTCGTTTACTGCGCCATGGGCGACACCCGGCTGCCTGATGCCATGGCCGACGTCATGCGAATCCTTGCCGCCGGGATCAACGTCGTCGGATCATCGCCCGGGCTGCTGCAGTACCCCTGGGGCGTCCTGCCCGAGAAGTACGTCGGGCGAGTGGAAGCTGCTGCTCAACAGGGAAATTCGAGCATCTTCATCACCGGAGTCGACCCGGGATTCGCCAACGACCTGATCCCGTTCGCGCTTGCCGGGACGTGTCAGCGCATCGAGCAGGTGCGCTGCATGGAGATCCACGACTACGCGTCCTACAACGGCATGGAGGTCATGCATTACATGGGGTTCGCCCGGCCCCTGGACGAGGTGCCGATGCTGCTGCAGCCGGGCGTGCTCAGCATCGCCTGGGGGACCGCGATCCGCCAGCTGGCGGCCGGCCTGGGCATTGAGGTCGACGAGATCGTCGAGTCCTACCAGCGCGAGCCGGCTCCCGAAGACTTCGACATCGCGATCGGAAGGGTCGCCAAGGGCACGCTGGCCGTGCTGCAGTTCGAAATTCGCGGCATGGTCAAGGGCCACCCTGCGATCGTCATCGAGCACATCACCCGGCTGCGGCCCGACCTGCGGCCTGACTTGCCGCAGCCCGCCGCCGGTGGCGGCTCCTATCGAGTTGAGATCACCGGAGAGCCGTCCTACGCCGTAGACATCGTTCCGACCAGCCTCAAGGGCGATCACAACCACGCCGCGATCGCGGGCGCCGCCGGTCGGATCGTCAACTCCATCCCGGACGTGATCGCGGCGCCACCCGGCATCAGGACTACTCTCGATTTGCCGCTGGTGACCGGAAAGGGGCTTTTCGCAACGGATTCCACGCGGAACAACCTCGTGGTCGGCGGCTAGTCGAATCATCTCGAACGACCATCGAACGGAAAGGGAACCCTCAATGGAACGACCCGGACGGGTAGAGGGAAAGGTCGCGCTCATCAGTGGCGGCGCAGGCGGGATGGGCGCCGAAGATGCGCGCCTGCTCGTCGCGGAAGGCGCCAAGGTGGTGATCGGCGACATCCTCGATGACCAGGGCAAGGCGCTGGCCGACGAGATCGGTGACTCCGCGCGCTACGTGCACCTCGACGTCACCCAGCCCGACCAGTGGGAAGCCGCGGTCGCGGTCGCCACCGGCGAGTTCGGCAAGCTCAACGTGCTGGTCAACAACGCCGGCACCGTCGCGCTCGGGCAGCTGAAGAACTTCGATCTGGCCAAGTGGCAGAAGGTAATTGACGTCAACCTGACCGGCACATTCCTGGGCATGCGGGTGGCGGTCGAGCCGATGATCGCTGCTGGCGGTGGCTCGATCATCAACGTGTCCTCGATCGAGGGACTGCGCGGCGCGCCGGCCGTACACCCGTATGTCGCGTCGAAGTGGGGGGTGCGCGGCCTGGCCAAGTCCGCGGCTCTGGAGCTGGCGCCGCACAACATCAGGGTGAACTCGATCCACCCCGGCTTCATCCGTACCCCGATGACCGCGCACCTGCCGGAAGACCTGGTCACCATCCCGCTGGGCCGTCCGGGCGAAGTGCGGGAGGTCGCGACGTTCGTGGTGTTCCTCGCCAGTGACGAGTCCTCCTACTCCACCGGCAGCGAGTTCGTCATGGACGGCGGCCTGGTGACCGACGTAAACCACAAAGACTTTTAGCGGACGTCGTACCAGCGCCAAGTTCTATGACCGCAGACATGTTGCGCAGGTTGGCGTCGTTGGTGGGATCGAACCATGTCGTCGTAGACCCCGACGTGCTGGCCGGCCGGAGCGTGGACCACACCGGCCGCTATCGCGGCCGGGCCAGCGCACTGGTGCGGCCCGGTTCGCCCGAGCAGGTCGCCGAGGTGCTGCGGGTATGTCGCGACGCCGGGGCGCACGTCACCGTGCAGGGCGGTCGCACCTCGCTGGTTGCCGGCACGGTTCCCGAGCATGACGACGTGCTGCTGTCCACCGAGCGACTGCGTGCCCTTGGCGATGTGGACACCGTCGAGCGCCGTATCGAGGTGGGTGCCGGAGCGCCGCTGGCCGCGGTGCAACGTGCCGCGAGCGCGGCGGGCCTGGTGTTCGGCGTGGATCTGGCCGCCCGTGACACCGCGACCATCGGCGGCATGGCGTCGACCAACGCCGGCGGCCTGCGCACGGTTCGTTACGGCAACATGGGCGAGCAAGTCGTTGGCCTGGAGGTGGCGTTGCCCGACGGTTCGCTGATGCGTCGTCACGGCTTGGTGCGCCGCGACAACACCGGCTACGACCTGCCCGCGCTGTTCGTCGGCGCCGAAGGCACCCTCGGCGTCATCACCGCGCTGGATCTGCGGCTACACCCGAGGCCGGCGCATCGGGTGACGGCAGTCTGTGGGTTTGCCGATCTCAAGGCGCTCGTCGGAGCCGCGCGAACGTTTCGGGAAGTCGACGGGATCGCCGCGCTGGAGCTGATCGACGGGCGGGCCGCCGCACTGACCGAAGCGCATCTAGGGGTGAGCGCACCGGTACAGGGTGACTGGCTGCTGTTGGTGGAGTTGGCCGCCGACCACGATCAAACCGATCGACTGGCCGACCTGCTCAATGATGCGCAGTTGTGCGGCGAGCCCGCAGTGGGCATGGATGTTGCTGCGCAGCAACGGTTGTGGCAAGTCCGCGAATCGCTGGCCGAGGTGCTGGGCGTGTACGGTCCACCGTTGAAGTTCGACGTCTCGTTGCCGTTGGCGGCGATCGACGGCTTCGCCCGAGACGCGGCCGCTTTGATCCACGCGCAGGACACGCCTGGTCAGGAGGCGCTGCAGTTGCTGTTCGGACACGTCGGCGAGGGCAACCTGCACCTCAACGTGTTACGTTGCCCGCCCGAGCGGGAAGTGGAACTGTACGAACCGATGATGGACCTCATCGCCCGGTGTGGGGGCAACGTCAGTTCGGAACACGGTGTCGGCAGCCGCAAGCGGGCTTACCTTTCGATGTCACGCGAGCCTGCCGACATCGCGGCGATGCGGGCGGTCAAGGCGGCATTGGACCCCACTGGATACCTCAACGCCGCAGTGTTATTCGGCTAATCGGCTATTCGGGACCTATTCGGTGGGCGCTTTGATTCCGACCGTATGGCGCAGCTGCGCCAGGAACTCATCGGCATCGTCGCCTCGAACGATGTAGTGCGATATGGCGATTCGGATCACCGCCGCGGCTTTCACTGCGGCGTTAGGTCCCGGAAGCAGCCGTTGCAGGCCGTCCCGCATCTGCGGTATGACGCGGGCGAACTCGGCAAGGGTGTGCTCGGGCTCGACGTCGACCATCCGCACGCCCGAGTACGAGTGCTGGTACTCGACGATGAACCGCAGCGCCGCGTCGAGCTTGTCGACCCCCTTCAGCCCCGCGGTCGCCCTGGCCAGGCCGCTGTCGAAGATCTGCCGTTCGTAGTGTGAGAATGCCGAGAGCAACTCCTCTTTGGACGCGAACCAACGGTAAAGCGTGGGGCGCGAGACGCCCGCTTGTGCCGCGACTTCGGACAGGCTGAGCTTGGTCTTGCCGTTGCGGCCCAGTACCTCGGCGGTAGCCGCCAGAATCCGCAGCCGCGTCGAGGTATCAACCTCGGCGCTTGTCGCCCCCGCCGGTTGGCTCATATCTCCGTCTCCCCCATCACGCTTTTTCGGGACGCCGGCGCACCAGCACCGACTGCTGGATGGCGCCGATCGCGCCCTGCTCGTCAAACAACGTGCCGACCGTCGTCCCGATGCCGTCCGGTCCGTAGTTGGTCTCCGCGCGAATACCGATCCATTCTCCGTCGGGAACGCGGAACACGTGCACCACCAGATCGGTGTTGAGGAACGTCCATTTGCGGATATCGATCTTGCTGCCGATGCCGTTGGCGCAGTCGGCCACCGCGAACAGCCGCTCCAACGGCGTCATGGTCTCCCCGCTGACCAGGTCAACGATCGGCTTGATCCAGGATTCTCCTGGGCCTGGGTTGAGTGGTTCGGTCAGCCATCTCCAATCCAGGCTGTGCACGTAGTTGCGGTCCCAATCCTTTGCCAAGTTGCGGCTATGGGCCTCAGCCAGTGGACGGGGCAGGGGTGCGCCCGCGTGAGCCACGGCCTCCGTGTCGAGCTGCTGAAACCGCCAGCCGCTGGCACGGGCGACGGGCCGGGGCTGCCCATCCGGGCCGAGGGCCAGCATCTCGGCGCTGAACAGCTCGATCTGTTTGCCACCGCGTTCCTTTTGCGAGCGAACCCACAGTTCGCCCTCGGCCGGCACCGGGCCCAGCAAGTCAATGACGACCCGGCTGAGCCGGGTGTCGTCGCGCTGCTCACAGCGCTCAAGCGCGCGCACCAGCAGCGCCGACACCGGCGCCGCGTGCTGTATTGCCGCCGTCCAGGTGCTGCGTACCAGGTCGGTCGCCCTGAACTTCTCGCCCAAGGCGTCGGCTCCGTCTTGGACAGGCTCGACGCGCTCGTAGTAAGCGTCGGTCATTTGGTACCTCTCAGGTCTAGGGCAAGCCGGCGCCGGGAGCGGTTACCGTCACGGCGTCGAGCCGGGAGAGTCGGGTGCCGACCAGGCGCTCCGGAAACGCATCGGTACTGGATAGCAAAAACAGGATTCGGCGTTCGGGTCCGCCCAGCGTGCAGGCGATCGCAACACGCTCGCCCATGTCGATGCGATCTGTGACGGCCCCGCCCGCAACGATCCGCTCGAACTGGTGGGCCAGTGTCATCGACGTCCACACGCCGCCTTCGGCGTCGAGTGTGATGCCGTCGGGCGGTCCGTCCAAGCCGTCGGCGAAGACCCGCCGATCGTGCAGTGCGCCGTTTTCGTCGATGGTGAAAGCGGTCAGCCGGCGGCCGATCGACTCGGCGACAATCAACGTCTTGTGATCCGGCGTGATGACCATCCCGTTGGGAAAGTCGAGACCCCTGGCCACAATCGTGGCCCTAGGAGGGTCGTCGTCGGGATCTAGGCGGATGATGACGCCGCCCGAGAAGGCCTGGGATCCGATGTAGGCGCGGCCGGTTTCGTCGATGACCATGTCGCCGAGGTTGGCGGGAGCCAGCTCGCTCAGATCGGCGATGGCGACCACGGTTTCGCCGTCGTAGCGCAACACCTGCCGGTCTTCGGTCGAGACGATCAACAACGAGCCGTCTGGCCGGAAGCCCAAACCTGAGGGGGAGTGCCCGGGCAGCGGCAATGTGGTCAATGAGCCACGCAGATCGGCAGTGTGTACGGCTTCACCCAGCATGTCGGAGAACCACAACAGTCCCTCGAACCAGCGCGGGCCCTCGCCGAAGCAGAACCCGTTGGCCAGCGGCTCGGGGATCATCCGCCCACGCTGTTGGGCAAATCTTCCGCTTTGGGCAAATATTCCACTTTACAAAACACCGGAAAAGTGTCATGCACCGCGGGCATCGGTGTCAATCTGACGATCGTCCGAGTTCGCGTGCGACGGCCGCGTGGTAGGCGTCGATCCTGGCCGGGTTGGCCTGTTCGAAGAGCTTATCGGGCAGCGGCGCGTGTTTGCACGCCTCGATCATCATGGTTCGGGAGAACAGCATGATGTCCTGGCCCGGCCTGGTGAATCGGTACGTCACGGTGCCCAATCGGTTTGCCTCTCTGTGATTTTGTTGGAGGAAGCTAGCTTTACAAATGTTACTCAGAGTGTCACGCTGAGCGATGCACCGCGTCGCGGTGTGACGTCATTTAATAGCGAAGGGTGAGACGGATTTGACCACGGATTCCGATCAGGCTCAATGGTCGGTCGACAGCCTGCTGGAACTGTTCGACGCGAAGGCTGACGGGCCCGACAGGTTCACCGGCGAGACCGGCGTCGCCGGCCAGGACGAGCGGCAGGTCGTCGAAGGCACCCAGGTGCTCGCGCAGGCGATTGTGGCGGTGGCGAAGCGATTCCCCGACAAGTCGATACGGTCGGCACACGCTGTGTTCTCCCGCGCCGTCGTTGTCGGCCCCCCGGTCGAACTTGTTCTTGACGTGGTGGCCGAAGGCCGGTCTACCGCCACCGCGATCGTTGCCGTGCACCAGAACGGGCGACGCTGTCTGAGCATCACGGTGCTGGCCGACGTCCCGACCGCCGACGTCATCCGCCACCACCTGCCGCGGCCCGACGTGGCGGCACCGGCGGATGCCAACCACGCTGAGATGCCGATGAGCGGGCGTGAGCTGCGGCTGGTCGACGTTGTCGACGTCAACAGCCCCGATGAGGTCGGGCCGCCGGAGCTCTATGCGTGGCTGCGCTACGACCCGATCCCGGTCCAAGACGATCTGGCCAAGGCGCTCCTCGCGTACTTCACCGGGCATCTGGGGATTTCCACCACCATGCGCGCCCATCCGGGCATCGGCACCAGCCAGGCCCATCTGACCGTGTCAACCGCACCGATGACAATCTCGGTCGCTTTCCACGAACCGGTGCGCTGGGACGGCTGGCTGCTCTACACGCACGAGAGCACTCAGGTCGGCGCGGGCATGTCATACGTGCGCGGTGCGGTGCACTCCGAGGAAGGTGAGCTGCTGTGCTCCTTTGCCCAGGAGGCGCTGATCAGGCCGCTGCGCACCACCGACACGGCGATCGACGCCAGCGCTCGGTTCTGACGGCTCGAAAAATAGCTAGGAAGATTTAGGAACATAGATGCGTTTCACAATCACGCACCCGATGCACAGTCACCCCTATAACCCGGAGTTCGTGAGCGGGGAGGGTATTGGGAAAGTGGCGGCAGCCGCCGAAGCGGCAGGAATTCACGGCTTCGGCTTTACCGACCACCCAGCTCCATCGCAGCGATGGCTGGAAGCCGGCGGTCACGACGCGTTTGATCCTTTTGTCGCACTGAGTTTCGCGGCGGCCCGGACGACCACATTGCGGTTGATCCCGAATATCGTGGTGCTGCCGTATCGAAACCCGTTCGTGGTGGCCAAGGCCGGCGCATCGCTGGACCTGCTCTCGGGTGGCCGGTTCACCCTTGCGGTGGGTGTGGGTTACCTCAAGCGGGAATTCGCGGCGTTGGGCGTCACGTATGACGAGCGTGCCGAGCTGTTCGAGGAAGCGCTGCAGGTGATCCGGGCGATCTGGACCAGCGACGACGTGTACTTTGAGGGAAAGCATTTCTCCGCGCGCGGCATTACCGCGCACCCCCGTCCGATCAGTGATCCGCATCCGCCGATCTGGATCGGCGGCAACACGGCGGCGTCGCGCCAGCGAGTGGCGCTGTACGGCGACGGTTGGTGTCCGTTCCCGGCACCGGCTCAGCTGGCTCAGACGGCCGGCACTGCCGTCATCGACTCGCTGGAGCGTCTCAGTGACGGCATCGATGATCTGCGGCGCCGATGCGATGCGGCCGGCAGAGATTGGTCGGCGATCGACATCACGTTCGCGAACTTCGACGGCGGCAACCCGACCGACGATGACTTCGACGCCGACGCTTACTTCGACGGCCTGGAGAAGCTGACGAAACTGGGCGTGACGTGGGTGAGTGTCCACCTGCCCGGCGACAGCATGGCGCACGCGCTCGAGACCCTCGAGCGGTTCCGTACCCAGGTGATTGACGCGATCTGAATGGATTTCTCCGAGGTCGCGCTTTCGATCGACGACCAGGCGTTCTTGGATCAGACCCGGGCGTTCATCACTGAGCACGTCACCGACGAAGTGCGGTGGCGCGATCGTGAGTTCGGCGAGAACTTCGACGAAAAGGTGCATTTGGCGCTGGGGGATGCGGGTTATCTGGCCGCGGATTGGAAGCCCGAATCCGAGGGCGGTTTTGGTCCGGTTCGCCGGCGAATCTTTGAACTCGAGATCGCCCGGGCTCATACACCCTGGTACCACTGGGGCACCACGGCAATGGTCGCGCACCTGGTGCAGCAGTTCGCGGCGCCGGAGCTCAGCGGCCAGGTGTTGCCGGGGGTGTTATCCGGCCAGATCCGGCTGTGCCTGGGATACACGGAACCCGAAGGTGGCTCCGATGTCGCGACCTGCAAGACCAGGGCAGTGCGTGACGGTTCGGCAGACGGTGCCTGGATCATCAACGGCTCCAAAATGTTCACCTCGAACGCGCAGAACGCCAAATATGTTTTCCTACTTACCAACACCGATCCGCAGGGGTCGAAGCACAAGAACCTGACGATGTTTCTGGTTCCGCTCGATTCGCCGGGGATCGAGATCCAGGGCATCCGAACACTGGACGGCGATCGCACCAACATCGTCTACTACAGCGATGTGCGCGTCGATGACCTCTACCGCATCGGCGAGGTCAACGGTGGCTGGACGGTGATGCGCGCGGCCCTGGCTTCCGAGCACGGCATTACCGATCGTGAAGACCATGGCTTGCAACACATTTCGGCGATGTCGAGTCATGGAACGCTGATGGCCGAAGCGGTGGACAAAGTCGTTTCGGTAGTGGCGGAAACGGACGACGACTCAGTGAAATACCGGCTTGGGCGCGATGTCGCTCGGATGGAGGCGGCGCTGTCCACTCCCGGGATGTTTGGACGCGTAGCCATCGCGCTAACGATGCGCGATATTTCCGGGGATCTGATGGACATGTTGGGGGCCGCATCCGCGTTGCCGACCGATACCGAGGGTTCCGCCGATGACGGCGCGGCGGAGCACATTTCCCGGCTGGCTCTGCCGGTGGGGATCTACGGCGGCACCCTGGAGGTCTTCCGCAACATGATCGCGCAGCACGAACTCCAGCTCGGGCGTCCCAGCTACTAACCCCGCGAAAGTGCAACTACCGACGGCGCTACTCGGGAAATGCGTTGCCAGTTGCACTCTCGCGGTGCTAAGGGAGGGGTAGTTCGGCCACGACGTCGACACGCGTGGCATCGAAGCTGAGAAAGCCTTTGATGGGCAGGGATTCCGGCGGCGGGTCCAGATAGCTCCAGGCGACGTCCTCGACTACTAAGTCATCAACGACGGCGGACCAGTAGGTCGCGAAACCTTTGTAGTTGCAGTAGGTCGTCGTCTCGGAGCGTTGCAGCAGGTCGGTGCGCACGTGTGCGGGATCGACGTAAAGCCGCGTTTCGACTGCGGTCTCGAAAACAATCACTGTGTCGTCGGTATCCACCAGCGGGGTGCCCTTGAAACCCCCCACGCTGACGCGCAGCCGGCGTTTCGTTGGGCGGCAATCGACGCGGTGGTACGGATTCGGCGGATAGTGGACCAGCTCGCGGCCTTCCTCCAGCCAGGTGTCCACTGCGGCCCACGGCACGTGGACATAGCCAGGTGCCTCCGGCTCGGGCTCGAAGGGCAGGCCCGTGACCTCGTCGGCCGGGAACACGTAGCTGAGCGGGCGACCCTGCCGGTGCACCATCAGCGCGCGTTCGGTGTCGATCACCAGGCGACCGTCCTGAACAGCCTGCACGCGCCGCGGATGCGGCTCGACATAGACGAGGCCGGCGGGCACGGGGGGACAGAATCGCCCTGCGGGATCGGAGCTGAGCGGACCACGTCCGGCCACCAACGACATGGCTTTCAGTGTAAGCGCCCCACATTGGTGCGGTCCGGCTGGTGACGCGTCGAGGACACGGAGTAGGAACTAACCCATGGCCGGACCGGTAGAAGGCATCAAAGTAGTCGAGCTCGGAGTGTGGGTGGCCGGACCGGCCGCAGGCGGCATTCTGGCCGACTGGGGCGCCGACGTCATCAAGATCGAGCCGCCCGCCGGTGACCCGGGACGGATGTTCGGACTGATGTTGGGGTGCGACCTCGGGGTCAACCCGCCGTTTGAAATGGACAACCGTTCCAAGCGCAGCATCGTCTTAGACCTCACTACCGAGTCAGGCCTGGGCATTGCGTTCGAATTACTTTCTGATGCGGATGTTTTCGTGACCAATCTGCGCCCCGGTGCGCTGCAACGCCTCGGCCTCGACTTCGAGTCGGTGTCGGCCCGTTACCCCCGCCTGGTCTACGGCCTGATCACCGGGTACGGGCAAACCGGGCCCGACGCCGACCGCGCCGCCTATGACGTGGCGGCGTTCTGGTCGCGCGCCGGTCTGGCTCATCTGCTCACCCGGCCCGGCGACACACCCCCGTTCCAGCGGGGCGGTATGGGTGATCACTCGGCCGGCATGACCTTGGTCGCGGCCATTTGTGCGGCACTGGTGGCTCGCGAACGCACCGGAACGGGTCAGCTAGTGAGCACTTCGCTATACCGCCAGGGCGCCTACACCGTGAGCTTCGACCTGAACACCTATCTGTTGACCGGGCAGCCGATAGCGATCGGGCAACGCGAGACCATGGGCAACCCGTGCATGAACAACTACGCCGCCTCGGACGGGCGGCGATTCTGGATCGTCGGGCTCGACGTAAACCGGCACTGGCCCCCGCTGTGTCGTGCCGTCGGCCGTCCCGAGTGGTTGACCGACCCCCGCTTCGCCGATCCCCGTGCGCGGGCCGTCAACGCGGTGCAGCTGGTTGCGCAGCTGGACGAGATCTTCGCGACCAGGTCGCTCGAGGAGTGGGCGGAGGTGTTCGCGGGCGAGCCGGACTTCTTCTGGTCGCCGATCAACAGTCTCGAGGACATCGTGGCCGACGAGCAGTTCCACACCGCAGGCGGAATCGTCGACGTGCCGGACGGAGAATCCAGTATCGCGATGGCAGCCACCCCCGCGGATTTCCATGGCACGCCATGGGCGCCGCGTTCTGCGGCACCGGAACTCGGACAGCACACCGACGAAGTGCTCGCCGAACTCGAGGCGCGCCGCAGGTCCTGATCGGCGAGGGCAACTTTACAAATTTCCGTCCAAATGTCACGCTGTCTGGTGAGTCGCGTCACCCGATTCACCGAACCCGGCCAGTCCCCGGGAGCGGTGCCGCGTGAGGAACGGATTTGATGGTCACTCCAATTTTCGGCACCAGCGTGAGCAGCCGGGTCGGCTCAACGCGAGCGCCGAGCACGCACGACGAGTGTCTGCGCTATCGACTCGACGTTGTAGCTGCGAGCGCCGTCGACGTGGTGCAGTCGGCCGGGGGTTGGCTCTACGACCGCATGATGGCCGGCTGGGAGGTGACCGTCTTGCTGCCGGACGGCTTCGACACCCGCCCGCTGCGGATCCTCGGGATACGCGCATTGGACATCCAGGCCGAACTGGCGCCAGAGTTCGCATCCGTAGGGATGGGCGTGACGAGCCAGAGTCTGGCGGTCAGCGCCGAGGCATTCGGCTCAGATGCCAGGGTCCGTGACAGGGTGCTCGACGCGCTGGACCGCCCTTCGACCGAAGTCGCTCTGTGGGGTGACGGGTGGCCCCTGCGAATCAATCGCGGGATGACCAGAGCGCAGCACGTGCTCAGTTCAGGGGCGCGGGTTTTCAAGGGTTACGCGCTTGCGGCAGCCGGGATCAGCTGCGACGTAGTCGATCCCACCGAGACATTGCTGTGCGATTTGTCAGCCTGCTTGCCAGTCGACTCCGAGCTCATCCGGCTCGGCTAGCGGGATGAAGAAATACCACGGCCACACTCTGCTCTACCTGCACGAAACGATCTCGCTCGGATCTGGTCGAAGCGACCATTTGACCGAGATGTTCGTTGACACCTACCAGCCGATGATGGACGCACTCGGCGCGCGGCTGTTCGCGATGTGGGAATCCACCCCGTACAACGGCCATTGGCCGCAAGTGACGATCATCTGGGAGATCGACAAGTTCGCCGACTACGCCAGAATCGGTGCTGCGCAAGCACGTGGTGGCAGCCATGCGGCGGCCGCCGGCAAATGGTCGGCCTTTTTGGCCGGCATCGGTGCCTCGGGTGAGGGACGAATCATGTATCCCGGGCCCAGTAACAAACCGCTGGCGCAGCTGCTTGAGGGTAATTTCACTGCGCCGCTGGTGATTCAAGAAATCATGCAAACCAAGCCCGGACGTCAGGACGACTACATCCGCGAGCTGGAACGGCTCTACGTGCCCTGGTCGGAGCGCACCGGTAAGCGCTGGCTGGGTTCGTTCACCACGACCTTCCGCTACAACGAGGTCATCCATTACTGGGCGCTGGACGGCGGTTGGGATTGTTTCGCCAATCATTACCCCTCGTGGAAGGACAGCCCGCCCGCCGAGATCGTCACCTGGATGAGCGTGGCGCCGGCGCTGCGCGACGGCTGGGAAGACTCGATCCTGCAGGCCCTCCCCCCGTCGCCGCTGCAGTGAAGCGGTAAGTCGTGGCAGAGATCCCCAGGAGCAACCTGCAGCGGGCGTTGGGCCGGCCCACCCCGATATGGGGCGGTTGGATCACCGGCCCGACGCTGCTCGGACCGGAGGAATTCGCGCGGGCCGGTTACGATTACGTGGGTTTCGACGCCCAGCACGGTTACTTCGACGACGCCGGCATCAGCGAGATCCTGCGGCGTATCGAACATCTGCCCCTCGCGACCGCGGTGCGGCTACCCAATGCTGATGCGGCACCGATCGGGCGCGTGCTGGACGCCGGCGCCGACGCCGTCATCATCGCGATGATCGAGTCGGCCGACCAAGCCGCCGCGGCGGTGGCCGCCACCCGTTACCCGCCGACGGGCATCCGCAGCTTCGGCCCGCTGCGCGCCAGCCTCGGTCACGACCCCGTCGCCCTCGAGTCCCGGGTGAGCGTGTTCGCGATGATCGAAACGGCGGCGGCCGTGTCGGCTGTCAATGAAATCTGCGCAGTCGATGGTCTGGCCGGAATCTATATCGGGCCAGCCGATCTGGCGATCTCGATGGGTGTCGACGTGGTCGGGGCGACCGGAAATCCGCAAGTGCACGACGCGATCGTGCGCATCCACCGGGTAGCCACAGCGGCCGGGCTGGTCACCGGGATACACGCCAGCGAGGGCGAGACCGGTCGCGCCATGGCGCAGCTCGGATTTCGGATGATCACCTTGGCGGCCGAATCGCAGGCGCTGCGCCGAGGTGCGACGGAGCACCTGCGCGAGGCGACGGAACAGTGACGCAACTGGACGGCGCCGACCGGCTCAACCCCCGGCTCCGCGCCATTGCCACCACGCGAACCGTCTTTTCAGCGGAGGCGATTCGGCTGATGCGCGCGCCGTTCGATCAGCGTCGTCGGGAGGCGTTGGAAGAGCTGGAGGCACCCGGCGTCCAGATCACAGAGGACAACGTGGTCTTCGAGAAGGGCCCTGCATCCGGCCTGGTCCCCGTCCGGATTTATCGCTGCGGCGAGGTTCGGCGGGCACCGGTGGTCGTCTACTGCCACGCGGGCGGGTTCGCGCTGGGCAATCTCGACACCGATCATCGCCAGTGCGTGGAGCTCGCGCGGCGCGCCGGCTGCGCCGTCGTGTCGGTCCACTATCGGCTGGCCCCGGAGCACCCCTATCCGGCCGCGCTCGACGATGCGATCGCGGTGCTGAATTGGGTGGTCACCAACGCGGCCGAACTGGATGTGGATGCCGCGCGCCTGGCCGTCGCGGGCAGCAGCGCGGGTGGCGCCCTGGCCGCGTGCCTGGCGCAGCGTGCGGCGGACAAGTCGCTGCCGCCTATCGCATTCCAATTGCTGCACCAGCCGGTGCTCGACGATCGCGCTACCGCCTCCAAGGCGGAGTTCCGGACCAGCCCCGCTTTCGACGGCGAGGCCGCCGAACTCATGTGGCGCCACTACCTGCGTGCCGAGCCGCCAGCACCGGCTTGCGTGCCGGCCCGGCGCAGCCGATTAGACGGCCTGCCACCGGCTTTGATCACCTGCGCGGAGATCGATCCCTTCCGCGACGAAGCCATCGATTATGCGCGGCGGCTCTTGCGCGCGGGAGTCTCAACCGAGCTGCACGTGTTCGACCGCACCTGCCACGGCTTCGACTCACTGCTGCCCGGCTTGCCGAGCTCGGAGCGGCTGTTCACCATGCAAGGCGATGCCCTGTCGAACGCGTTCCGCGGCGTCTGAGAGTCGCCGCGCGCGAAACATGTTGGAATACAGGCATGGCTTCACCCCCAACCGTTCCGCCGGGCCCGGACGGTCTCATTAGTAGCGACTTCCCAGTGCTGTGGCCGGTTCTCACCCGGTGGGCCGACAACGACATGTTCGGCCACCTCAACAACGCCGTCTACTACCAGCTGTTCGACACGGCGATCAATGCCTGGATCAACAAAAACACCGGCCTGGACCCGGTCGCCATGCCTTCGCTGGGCATCGTCGCCGAGTCGGGCTGTCGCTACTTTTCTGAACTGGGTTTCCCGGAAAGCCTCGTCGTGGGGCTGGCGGTGACACGACTGGGAAACAGCAGCGTCACCTATCGGCTAGGCGTGTTCCGGGCCGCCCGGGAGGACGCGCCGGAAGGCGCAACCGAGGCGGCGCAGCCGATCACCGCGCTCGGGCACTGGGTGCACGTTTACGTCGATCGGGCCAGCCGCAAACCGGTCCCCGTTCCCGACACCATCCGCGCACTGCTTTCGACGGCTTGCGTGAGCCAATAGGCCGCAACGGGTTTCGCCGAGATGGTGCTCCGGGCTGCCCAGGTATGATTCGCCAATGGCAGTTTTGAGCAAGACCGTCGAGGTTGGTGCCGACGCCGCATCGATCATGGCTATCGTGGGCGACTTCGAGGCATATCCGGAGTGGAACGAACCCGTCAAGGGTGCATGGGTGCTCGCGCGCTACGACGACGGGCGTCCCAGCCAGTTGCGGCTCGACACCGTGGTGCAAGGCGTCGAGGGTACCTACATCCAGGCCGTGTACTACCCGAGGGCGAACCAGATTCAAACCGTCATGCAGCAAGGTGAGCTGTTCGCCAAGCAGGAGCAATTGTTCAGCGTGGTAGCGACCGGCGCCTCGAGCTTGCTCACGGTGGACGTCGACGTCGAGCCCAGCATGCCGGTGCCCGCGCCGATGGTGAAGATGCTGCTCAACAATGTCCTCGACCAGCTCGCCGAAAACCTCAAGCTGCGCTCGGAGCAACTGGCGGCAGGCTAGCGGCGATCGCGAGGGCGGCGTAGCCGGGCGAAGCGGGTCGCCGCCATCAGGACAGGCCCGGCTCACTCGAAAATTCCCGTCCGATCCAGCCTCTCGGTCAACCGGCGCGCGGCGTCGGTGAATTGCCATGCGATCTGCTCGATCACGGCGTCCGGGTCACGCCGGCGCAGTGCGGCGGTCAGTTTGCGGTGATTGTCGACCGCGGCCGCGCCCCACTGCGGATCCTCGGCGTACACCAGCACTGGCATATACCGCGCGGCACTCAGCAGGAACCAGGCCAATTTGATCCGGCCGCTGGCCTGGTTGAAAACACGATGAAACGCGAACTCGAGCCCCGCGATGGTCTCGGCGTCGCCGGATCCGATGGCCGTCGCAAGTGCATCGTTGAGGCGGTCAAGCTGATCGATCTCGGAGTCGGTGATGTGCTCGGTGGCCGCAGCGGCCACTTCCCGGGCGATCGTTGCCTGCAGCCAGAAGATGTCGTCGACGTCCTGTTGGGTCAATGGCAGCACGACGTGACCTCGGTGCGGCTCGAGCTGCACCATGCCCTCGCCGCGCAGTTTCAGCAGGGCTTCGCGCACCGGCGTGATGCTTACCCCGAGTTCGGCGGCCGTCTCGTCGAGGCGGATGAAAGTTCCCGGGCGCAACGACCCGGACATGATCGCCGCGCGCAGGTGGCCCGCCACCTCGTCGGACAACTGGGCCCGGCGAAGCGGCCGCCGCTTCTGCGGCTGGCGAGAAGGCTTCGTGGATGTGGGTGCGTTCACGCGAACTGCCAGGGCTTTCAGGGGGCTTTCGGGGGGCCTGTAAGGGGCACAGGAGGTGTTGCCGTGGGACTTGTCA
>Ga0224557_1001317_pt1 | contig 24346 bp, 15 predicted proteins | sample 714S31014metaG_FD_180677 | JGI IMG/M metagenome (GOLD analysis project Ga0224557, IMG submission 180677) | Peat soil microbial communities from Stordalen Mire, Sweden - 717 S3 10-14 | ecosystem: Environmental > Terrestrial > Soil > Wetlands > Peat | place: Sweden: Norrbotten County, Stordalen... | reverse complement strand
GCTACCTTCGCCAACTGCTACACCGTCCTGCGCCCCACCTACGACCATTATCTCGCTGAACTCGCCAAGTCCTTCGGCGCCGAGATCCTCACGGAAACCACCGTCGACGGTCTGCTTCGCGACGACAACGGCCACATCATTGGCGTCCACACCGACCGCGGCTCGATTCACGCTGATGTCGTGTTTCTCGCCGAGGGCGACGCGTCGCAGCTCGTCACCAAAGAAGGGTACGAGCGCAACATCGAACCCGGCGCGCCGCATTTCCTGCAAGGCATCAAGGAAGTCATCGAGGTCGATCCCGATTACATCGAGCACACGTTCAACCTGCCGCAAGGCGAAGGCGCGGCCTTCGAAATCCTCCTGCGCAACGGCTCGATCCACAATCGCACCGCCAACCTCAACATGGGCGGCTTCCTCTACACGAACAAAGCCAGCCTCTCGCTCGGCCTCGTCCTGCCGCTCGACAATCTCAGCAAAGAATTCGGCGGCGATCATAACCGCCTCATGGAATGGTTCAAGGGCCTGCCCGAAGTCCGCCGTTGGACGAACCACAGCCGCGCATCCGCCTACGGAGCGAAGATCATCCGCGGCGGCGGCTTCCGCGAATTGCCCCAACTCGTCGACAACGGCCTCGCCATCGGCGGTGCCGCCACCGGCATCGGCCTCGATTTCCCATACCCCAATTTCACCGGCCCTGCCACCGCGATGGGCCGCCTCTTCGCCAACGCCGTCAAACAGGCCCGCGCCGCCAACAAAATTTTCTCGCGCCCAGTCCTCGAAGAACTCTACGAACGCCCGCTGCGCGAAACCCATTACTTCAAGAACGTCGAGTTTCTCGAACAATGGCCGCACTACGTCGAGCATACCCGCGTCTTCTTCGGTCGCGCCGCCGACCTCGCGACCGGCTCGCTCTACATCGCCAGTAACGCATCGCTACAGCCCCGCCAAAGGCTCTGGCAACTCGCGAAATTCACCCGTGAAACTCTCCCGCTAAAAAACTGGGGCGAGTTCTGGCGCGATCTGCGCGACCAACGCATCGCTCTCGGTCTCACCCGCCCAAGCGCCTCCACCGTGGGCGGGACTTCTCCACTGCGATCTGATTTGGGCGAAGTCCACCTGGAATTCCGCGTGGACGGCGAGCCGCGCACTGATTTTGCGTGGCCTGTTTCCCGTCTTTTCCAGAAATTACCGCAGGCCTTGCCGATCGCCTGTGATCATGTCTACCGCAACGACACGACACCCTTGCCGTCCAAACTTAAGAACGCCATCTCTTCGGCCCGCCGCCGCATTCAATTGACCGACCATCTCATCCCTGTCGGCTGCGGCCTCGCGTTGCTCGTGCTGATGCCGATCCAATGGATCTGCGAACTGGTTTATCTCGTCATCACGCGTCCGTCGCCGGAAAAATTTCTTTCGGGCTTCTTCCAAAAGAATCTGGCGCTCGTCCGCCAACGGCTCAAACTCGATCCCGACGCCGTCAAAATCGAACAGTCGTGGGAAGAAAAACTCTCGCTCATCCGCTACTTCTCCGAGGATCACACGCACATCAAAGTGTTCCGCCCCGAAAACTTCGAGAACCGCACGACAATCGCCGACTCTCCTCTCTGGCACGTTTGTCCCGCGAAGGTTTACGAGTGTCACACCGACGACCTCGGCCAGTCCCAACTCGTCGTAAATTTCGAGAACTGCATCAAGTGCGAAACCTGCTGGCGCTCCGCCCCGAATGATGTCGATTGGACCCGTCAACGCCACCAGCGATTGATCTTCAGCGCGCCAACCGAATCGAACCGGAAACTCCTCGCCATTCTAAAGTCCTTCACCCTGAGCGAAACGAAGGGAGTTCCCTCGCCGCCGTCTCAGGTCCGCCAATTCACCGGGTATGAGATAAGTCAGAAGGCTCTCGCCCTCTCTGCCAAGCTCCACCAGTTCTGCGACATCGTCTACTCCGGCCCGCGTTATATCGATGCCGGCCGCACGCGCTGGCTCCAATCGTTATTAAACGAAGCGCAGGCCATCGCCATTGCAATCAAAGACCCGGACATCGACCGGCAACTCGTCCGCATTCTCGCCCACGCCAGGCGCCGCAAATTTTTCTGGGCCGAAGCCGACACCCGACAGTTGCTGGAACAACTCCCTCCGCCTCCCGCGCCAGCAGCGGAGACACCGCAGCAAGCCCGCGTCGCGATGGTCTCCCGTCTCGACAAACTTTTCCCGAAACAGGCCATCAAAGACCTCGAACACAACCAGCCGCTGTCACAAGCGCAGAAGAATTTCCTGCATGTCCTCGCCGACACTGCTTCGCCACCGCGTCATGTCATCCTGCGTGAACTCGCGCGCCGCGATCCGTCGCTGGCTGCGCTCGTCTCGGGAATCTATTCCGCGCAAGTCGCCGCGCGCCCGGAACTCGCCGACCTGGCCTGGATCGGCCTCACCGCCGCACGCAGCGCCTGGAAGGAATTCGTCCCCGAGCCGACTCCGACCTTATCGCAGGTGGCAGCCGACGTTTGCGCCATCGCCCTGGGCGCGGGAGAGATGTTGTTGGAACGCTGCCACCAACACGCCACCAGCCGCGTCCAATTCCCCGGGCTGTTCAAGGACGAAGACGGTCGTGACGGCATCGCCAAGTTCGGGTCGGTGAAGAAATTGCTGAGCGAGATGGGGGCGCAGGTGTATCTCTTGGAGGCCCTGCTTCCCCATGCCGACAAAGAGCCGGCCTTGGTGAAAATTCTCGCGGCTACCGCCTTCGGTCCAGATTCTGGCAGCTTGGCCTACAACGCCGGCCAAATTTTCGGCGGTACCGCCTACAGCGAAGACGACGTGCTCTCGAAATTCTACCGCGACAGCGTGTGTTTCTCCCACATGCTGGTGGATGACACGGAACTGAAACGGCAACTCGGTCCAGACGTAGAGGTAAAACTCCGCCGTTTGGCTCTCGAAGCGGTCAAGCAACACGCCATCAACCCGTCAGAACTCGAAGCCGAGATCGTCAAATTCTTCGAGGCCCGCCAAGGGGCGCCGCATCTCGCTTCCGGGCTTGGCGCCCATCTCATCGAACAGGGTTACATCGAAGCACCGCTGCAACGGCCACCATCATTCAATTATCGCGAGGCCCTGAACACCCATCAGGAATACGATTATGGTGACTTCCTCGTAAAACCCTTCGATGCGAATGGCTGGCGGTTTACACCCGAAATGCTGCACGCGGACACCGAGCTTCAAGCCTATTACAATCAACAGTACCAATACTTCACCGAGAAGTTTTGGAACGCCCGTTTCGATGGCCTGCCGTATTACCGACTCGTCGAAAAACTGCACATGATTCCGCTCGCCGATATCCGTGACATGATCGCCCGCGGCTTCATGCGCATGTATATCCCCACGGAATTCGGTGGCCAGGGCCTCCTCAAAGCGCACTACTACATCCTCTGTCCACTCTCGATGCGTTACGCCGACCCGTCCTACGCGCTGACCATCATGGCTCATTCGAGCATCGGCACTACGCCAATTCTCCTCGGCCTCAACCAGGATTTGCCGCGCGCGAAGGAAGACCTGCAGCAGTTCCTCTCCGATCAGTCCCAAATCAAAAATCTCAAATCCGAAATCGCTCGCATTCTCCACATGCTCGAGTCGCCCGAAGCGCTCAAGGTGAAGAAGGTCTTTACCGCGCTCGGCGAGATAGTGAAAAGCGACATCGGCAAAAAACCGATGCTCCGTGCCATCGCCAGTGAGTTCCTCACCCACTTCATGGATGCGGGTCGCGCCGGCCTGCGCACCGACCTCGTCACGTTCAAGAACGAGCTACAGCAATCGTTGGCCGCCCTGGATACACTCCGCCCGCGCGCCGAAGCCGTCATCGCCGAACTGGACCGTCGCGCCGAAGCTCACAAACTGTTTCTGCGGCTCATCTCCGCAGGCCAGATCAGCGCGTTTGCGTTGACCGAGCCGAACGCCGGCAGCGATTCCGGCGGCGTCCAGACACGCGCCGAATTGAAAAAAGTCGAAGTACTTATCGACTCCGATGGCGTGAAGTATTTCCTGCTCGGGAAAGACCGCAAGAACCTCATTGATGCCGCCACGATTGACCTCACGAAGATCGATTACAGCGAGTACGACTACAAGACCGATGACCCAACGAAGTTCCGTTACTACCAGCATAACGGGAAACGCATCCCCATCCACGACATCGCCCAGATCCGCCGCGACGGCGACAAGGAATTCTACGAGTACTACGAGGTCAATGGCGCCAAGATGTGGATCACCAACGGTCACGTGGCCGGCGTTTTTTGCCTCTACGCCCGCACAAAGGAAGGCCCCACCGGCTTCATGGTCGATCGTTACGCTGAAGGTCTCATCGTCGGCAAAGACGAGGAGAAAATGGGCCAGCGCGGCTCGCCGACAAACGAACTCGGCCTCACCAGCGTCCGCGTCCCCCGCGAAAACGTCATCGGCATCGAAGGCCGTGGACAGGTCAATGCGTTGGAGACATTGAACGTCGGTCGCCTCGGCCTCTGCGTCAGCGCCGTATCGATGATGGCGAAGATCGTCGAGCAAACCCGCGCGTTCATCAAGGAACACGAGTTGGACAAGGAAGAATGGGTACTACAAATCCTCGGCGGCATGGCCACCGAGTTGTACGCCACCGAATCGCTCGCCTACGAACTCATCGGTCGCGCCGATCATCACGGCACAAAATCCGTGCGCACCGAGTCCGCCATTGGCAAGTATTACGCCAGCGAAGCCCTCCATCGTACCATTCGCGCCGCCGAGAAAATCATGGGCATTGAAGGCTGCACCCAGATGCACGAATTGGAAAAACATCGCCGCGATGCCCGCGTCCTCAACATCTACGAAGGCACCAACGAAGTCCAACGCTTCCTGATCCTGCGCGACCTCGTGGACCACGTGTTGCCGCAATGCGCAAAATGGGAGGGCGAACCGCCGGTCGACACGCTCGGGGCCGAAAAGTTCGCGCTGGCCCGCGCCCTCAAACGGGCGGTCGACACCTTCGGCGCGCAGGTGTGGCAAAACGCAAATTTCCAGCCCACAATGTTCAAGCTGGTGGATGTTGCCGGTTACATCAAGACGATGGACTCAACATTGTGGCGCACGGAATGGCTCAAACGGAGTTGTGCAGAACCCGACGCTGCCCATCGCGTCTTCGCCGAGCGCGCCTGCCAGACCTACCTCGAACATGCCAAGAGTGAGATGGCAGGCCTACACGCCGAATTCGACCGTGATTTCGCCTTGCTCAAGCAAGGACTCTACCCACCCGAAGTGCGCGTGGCCTTTCTCGCACTGCAAGCTGCGGATGATCGGCAAGAACCAGCGCAACGGCTGCCTGCCCACCGCGTCACACATCCAGTCCATGTGTTGGTTGTCTTGAATATCGTGCCCGTTCTCTCACCGCTACCACGCATCGTGAATGGCGAATTACTGGAGACGCATTTCGATATCGATGCCGCGAGTTGTACGGCCCTGGAGCATGCCCTCGAATTGAAGGCTACTTCCGAAGAAGTTAGCGTCACCGCCATCGCGGTGGCGCCTGGCTACGCGACAGAATCATTGCTCCATACGCTGGCCCTTGGTGCTGACAACGCGGCGTTGATCAAGACTGACGACCTTCCCGATAATCCGCACGACACCGCCAGGTTGATAGCTGACTTGGCGGCCCAGAAACAATTGCCGTGCGATCTCGTCCTGTGCGGTGACGGGATTCTGGCCGCCGTGCTGGCAGGCAACCTCGGCGCGTCTTACTTCTCCGGCGTGAAGGAATTCATCGTCAATGGAGACCAGACGATTATCCATCTCCTGAAGCCGCTTGCATCCATTACCAACGACGGCCCGGTCGTCCTGGCGATGGCGAAAGGCGAAGCCGATTTGGATTTCCATGTCGACGATTACTTTGAAGCACTGAACAAACCGCTGGAAATCATCGACGCCCTGCAACTCGCCACCGCGCCACGTCCCGGTTGTCGTTATCAATTACCGGAAACACCGAGCGTGGAGGAGAAGTTTGAATCGACTCCTGAAGCGGTCGCCGCGCTGGTCCGTAGGATTGCCGGGGTCGAGAAAGTCACACCGGGCGGCAGCGGCCCTTACAAGGGCAAAGTGGAATCGGCCACGAAAGAGAGGCTACCGGGACGCGAGACCGCCGTGTTCCTGGCGACGCCCGACAAGCTCGAAGGCATCGAGACTGCCGCCGCCTGCGCCGCGACATGGACACTGCCCTTCCACGTGCTGGTGTTGGGACAATTCGACGAGCGCGCCATGCGTTCAATCGCGGCTCGCGTAAACGCCCGCTCGATCTACTTCGCGACCAGCCCGCATCTGTCCGAAGCGACGCCGTCCGCGCTGCTCGCCGCGCTGCAGACCGTATGGAAGGACACATTGCCAACGGTTCTGGCATCCGGCACATGGGCCAACGAACTGCTGGCGCAATTTGCGCGGACATTCCCGCGCGTGCAGGCCTGCTACAACGTTTCGAATGTGGTGCCTCAAGACGGAACCGTTGAACTCGCGATGCCGGCATTCGGGGGCAAGGTACAACGTGTGGCCACCATCACCGAGACAACTACGCACCCGCTGGTAATGACGGTGGCCGCAGGCGCGAGCGAAGAGCAGAAAGTCGAAGGCGATAAAGAAGCCTTTATCGTGTCATTGGAATTTGAGTACAACTCGGAAACTGACGATCTGGCAACCGCGTTGCTTGCGGCACACGAGGAAGCAGGCGTGAAGTCCATCGCCGATGCCGAGTTCATCATCGACGTCGGCTACGCATTGCGCAACAAGGAGAATTTCGACCTCATCGTCGTCCCGCTGAAGAAGCGACTCGAGGAAATCGGCGTGAAGAATGTGCTCCTCGGCGGAACTCGCAAAGTCGTGGAAGAATTGAAACTACTCGCGCCGGATCAGCAGATCGGCCAAACGGGCACCGCCGTTAATCCCAAGCTGATCATCTCCATCGGCGTCAGCGGCGCGCCGCAGCATGTGGATTATATCGGCGAGCGTGCGACTATCATCGCCTTCAACAAGGACGCCGACGCACCCTTGATGACGTTGAACAAGCGACGAGCGCATCCGAAGGTCGTGCCGATTGTAGGAGACCTGTTTGAACTCGTCCCGAAGTTCACTGCAGCCCTGAAGCCGTAGGGGCTACGTGCTGTCGGCACTCGACTCAAGCAATTGCCAGAACTTGGGATTGTCCTGCAGGAGTTGGTCTTCCGAAATCGGCAATTTGCTGCGGAAGAAAAAGTCCTTGAGCGAGTTTTTGCTGAGAATGCAGCGCACATTGATGATCTCGGCGTTCCTCTCAAAGTAAATGCGGTAGTCTTTCACGCGGTAACGGTAAATCTTTTTTCCGCCACGGGTAAGCTGGCCAAATTTCTCGTCGTCCTTCTCGAAGTCCTGCGGGAAAAGTTGAAAGCCGTCGATCATCTCGAGCTGCAGCTTGCGCGGGAGCGCGGCCAGTTCCTTGGCGCTCACGGGGTTGAAGATGATTTGCAACATGGGCAAAGCATAGCCGAAGCCTAGGGCCGCGCAAGACTAGATTTGGCGCGGTCGGGATAATTGGTGATGAGACCATCCACGCCCCAACTCGCAAGCTTCTTCATCTCGACTTCGCGGTTGACCGTCCACACGAAAACTTTCCAACCACGTTGCTGAATTCGCCGCACGACTCGCGGTGACGTGACCAGTCGCCGGCTGATGCCGATCCCTTCAACAGCCACCACGGTCTTCAGCCGCGCCATTGCCCATGACAGATTGCGCGCGATCAGGCCGAAGCGTGGAACACCGGGAGCGGCTGCGGCAAATTGTTTCATCCGTGCCACCGAAAGCGAAAAGACAACGACCTCCCGTTCCATGCGGAGTTCCGCGATGATCGCGGCGACCTTGCGCGGGTCCGCTCGCTTGATCTCAACGAGCACCCGCGCCTTTCCCTGACAGGCGCCGAGCACTTCGCGAAGGGTCGGAACCCGCGGGTTTAGCCGTTGGATCTCCGTCAGCGTTTTGTGCCGCACGCGACCATGCCCACCACAAATCCGATTGAGCCGGTAATCGTGAAACACAATCAATTCGCCGTCGCGAGTTTCCTGCACGTCGATCTCCACAAAGTCAACGCCAAGTTCAAGCGCCGCGCGCACCGCGGCCAGTGTGTTCTCAAGATGACGACTGCTGAAACCGCGGTGGGCGATAACCAAGGGGCGCTTGTTCACGGGAGGTTTCGATTCCATTCTTCGGCGTAGCGTTCAAATTGCGCGTGTTCTTCGTCCGGACTCCAACCGAGCAAGGGCGCCATCACGTGCGATACTTGCAAGGCGATCTCCGGTCCACCGGCCCGGCTCAACGCGAGCCGGGTGCGCCGCCGCATGACATCGCCAAGCGTGACGGCCATCTCCTCTTCGCAAGCGTGAACGATGTCACTGGCCCAGACGATTGGCGATTCGGAAATTTTCTCGCCGGTGGGCGCGGGACGGTGGTTCGGCAACGGGACTTCCGCGGTGCGGCAGGGTTGGGTCGTCACCTTGAGAAGGTTAACAGCCGCGTCAACCGTCTGTTGCGCGATGGCGCGGTAGGTCGTGTACTTGCCACCCACGATGCTCAACAGGTTACGGCCATGCTGAACGATGCGATGCTCGCGCGAGCGCGCCGAGGGCGAGGTGATATCCGAGGCCAGCAACGACCGTACACCGGTGAAGGTCGTGGCGATTTCCGCTTCGGACAGGGGCGCATCGGGAAACAGCGCCTGCACTTCAGCCAGTAAATACTCAACATCGGCCCGCTCAGCGTGAGCGCTGTCGAGATCACCGTGAAATTCCGTATCTGTTGTCCCCACCAATGAGTAATCGCCCCACGGAATCACAAAGAGTACGCGACCATCACGGCGGGCCTGAAAAGCAATGGCATGATCCTGAGTGAGTCGCGGCAACACCAGATGAACTCCCTTCGTCGGGCTGAGGCGCGTCGCGTCGCCGTCGAAAGGTGTGAGCGCACGTACCTTGTCAACCCATGGTCCCCCCGCGTTGATAAACATCCGGGCGGTCACCTCCGAGGTGCAGGAACCGACTTCATCCCGCACGCGGGCCGCAACGATGCGGTCTTCGCGAGTAACGAAACCCGTGAGCGCGCAATAGTTGAGACAGACTGCACCGAGTTCTGCGGAGTGGAGGATGTGGTCGACACAGAAGCGCGCGTCATCCTCCTGGCAGTCGTAAAACATGACAGCACCCCGCAGCCCGTGTGAGGAAAGTGATGGCTCCATTTCCAAGGCGCGTTTTGCGGAGAGCGTGCGGTGGGGTGCGATATTGCGGTAAAGCGCGAGCCAATCGTAGAGCGTCATCCCGAGGCGCAGTTTGGCAAGGGAGAGTGATCCATCCTTGTAAATCGGGAAGAGAAACGGGAGGGGTCGCACAAGGTGTGGGGCAACCCGTTGCAGGATGCGTCGCTCGCGACACGCCTCGAAGACCAGTTTGAAATTGCGTTGCTCGAGGTAGCGGAATCCCCCGTGAATCAGCTTGGAAGAACGGCTGGAGGTGCCGCTGGCGAAATCCAACTTCTCCACCAGCGCCACGCGGAGTCCCCGTAGTGTTGCATCGCGGGCGACACCGGCTCCAAAAATGCCGCCACCAATGACCAAGATGTCGAAGTACTGGTCCGACAGGGCCGAAATGTCGCGATTCATTCCAAGTGCTTGAAATATAGCATGTAAGAGTAGTTCTGTCTTGCCAAAACCGACTTGCTTGTCTTGGAACAGTATGCTTATCATGTTCCTTGTTGTGTCTGGCGCCTTCATTAATGCGTTCCGCCTAAGAAATACGCAATGATCGTTTCCCGCTCCAGTCGTCTGCCGCGAAAGAAGCTGCTCCTTGCCGCGGGAGATGCGATTTGCACCGCTCTGGCAATGGTCGCGGCGGTGATATTGCGGCTGGGTTGGACCAGCGGCCTCGACTACCTCCACGCGCGCCACACCGCAATCCTGATTTCCTGGGCGGTGTTTATCCTGGCGTTCTATATTGGTGGTCTTTACGAATCCGAGAGACTCCAAAGTCTGGGTAAGACGCTGGCTGCTGCGATGATTTCCGTCTCCCTGGGAGCGCTGCTGATCACGGGCGTTTTCTTCGCCGCGTTATCCATCGAGATCGGTCGCGGCATTTTTCTGGGATTTGCCGCTTTCGTCTTTGTGGCCGTAGTGTGCATGCGGCTGGCGTACGTTGCCGCCAGCCGTCACGGATTCATGTCGCAACGATGCCTGGTCATCGGGACAACAAGCGAAGCCCGCAAGGCCATCGAGCTGATCCGCCTGAATTCGCATGCGAATCTTCGCATCTTCGGCCTCATCCACTGTGGCAACGACCGTGACCGTGTCGGCAAATTCTTTGACGAGTATCCCGTGCTCGGAACACTCGACACACTCGAGCGGTTTGTCGAATTGTATGACATCGAACGCCTGATCCTCGCTGCGGGCCCGGAAGCGGAACCAGTCCTGCTGCGCCAACTGCGCTCGTTCCGCTATCGCGGGATTGAGTTAATCGATTTCGTTGCGCTGAGTGAGGAACTCGCGCAGGAGATTCCTCTCGACCATATCGATGACGAATGGTTGTTCATGGCGTCGATGAACAACTCGCGCTTTCATATTCGCCGCCTGAAACGACTAACGGATATCCTCGTTTCGTCCGTCGGCCTGCTGGTCGCGGCGCTGCCGGCGGCCGTGGCGGCGATCCTGGTAAAATTGGACTCACCGGGCCCGATCTTTTACCGGCAGGAACGGCTCGGGCGCGAGAGCATTCCGTTCATCGTTTACAAGTTTCGCACCATGCGCGCGGATGCAGAAAGTGGTACCGGCCCTGTGTGGGCCATTGAAGATGATCCACGCATCACGCGTGTTGGTAAATGGTTGCGCAAGTTCCGCATCGACGAGATCCCGCAACTCTTCAATGTGCTCTGCGGCAACATGAGTCTGGTCGGTCCACGGCCCGAGCGCGAAGCGTTCATCCGCAAACTTTCGGAAAAAATCCCGTTTTATGCGGAACGATTGCTCGTGCCGCCGGGTATTACGGGCTGGGCACAGGTCATGTATCCCTACGCCGCCAGTATCGAGGAATCACGTCGGAAACTTCAGTTTGACCTCTACTACATCAAGCACATGTCCTTCTTCCTCGACATGTATGTTCTCCTGAAAACTTCCAAGACGATCCTTTTCGGGACTGAGCGCGCGCGTCAGCCGAAACCTGCCGCCGAGACCAATCTGCGCCATACCGACGTCAAGACCGAGACGCTGTTTTTCGATCCCGCGACCGGGTCCGTCATGGACGAAGGTGGCGAGCCCGAACACCATCGACGGATACAACGCCACACCTGAGGCTGCATTCATTATCTCCTTCCGGAGCTGTCGGCTACAATCATCTGGATTTTCTTCACGCGCCCGCTAGAATCCGTTCCGGTTCAGGAGTTGTCTTTCGAGCAGCGCAACCGGTTGCACGGCTCCGCACACCGATTACCGACATGAAAGAGTATTTGGATTTGGTGAAGCTCGTTCTCGACCACGGCAAACTCAAGAAGAGTCGCACGGGGATCGACACGATTTCCTGGTTCGGCGCCCACTACACAGTCGATCTGTCCAAGGGGTTTCCATTACTGACCACCAAGGAAGTCAACTGGACGGCCGTGCTGCGCGAATTGCTCTGGTATCTCTCCGGCGAAGACCACATTCGCAATCTTCGCAAGCACACGAAAATCTGGGACGCTTGGGCCGATGCCGACGGTAATCTCGAAACCGCCTACGGTCGTTACTGGCGGCGGTTTCCCCACCCTTATCAGGACGCCAGCGGTCAATGGCAGGTGCGCGAAGTGGATCAAATCCAATTCGTCATCGACACACTGCGAAAAGAACCCTACAGCCGTCGCATGCTCGTCACGGCGTGGGAACCCGGCAACGCGGAAACCAGCAAGCTTCCACCCTGCCATTTCAGCTTTGTGTTCAACGTGCAGGGTGACCGACTCAACTGCCACCTCACGCAACGGTCAGGCGATATCGCCCTCGGCATCCCGTTCAACCTGGCCTGCTATGCCACGCTCACGCAAATGATCGCGCAGGAAGTCGGCCTCAATGTCGGATTCTTCAGCCACACCATTGTCGATGCCCACATCTACACTGCCGCGCGTGACAGCGGCGTTGCCCAGTACGACCACGTACCGGGACTTCGCGAACAACTCAAGCGCGAGCCACGCGCCCTGCCCCGCCTGGTGATCGCCAAAAAACCCTTCGACCAACTGCAGTTCGAGGATTTTCAGTTGGTTGATTATCACCCGCAGCCGAAAATTAAATTCAAAGTGGCCGTATGAACGTCGCCCTGATCGTCGCCATGAGCGAGAATGGGGTCATCGGCGACAAAGGCAAAATCCCCTGGCACATCCGTGAGGACCTGCAGCGCTTCAAGCGACTCACCATGGGTCACCCGATCATCCTGGGACGAAAAACGTACGAGTCCATCGGCAGGCCGCTATCTGGTCGCACCAACATTGTCCTCACACGGAATTTAAACTTTACCCCGCCACCCGAAGTGCTGACGTTTATCACCCTCGATGCCGCTATCGACCACTGCCGCGCACAAAACGCCGAATCCGTCTTCATTATCGGTGGCAATAAAGTGTACGAAGCCGCCCTGCCACTCGCCGACAAGTTGTTCGTCACCGAAGTGCACCAACGCATCAACGGCGACACGAAATTTCCTGACTACGATCGTCGTGAATGGACGGAGACTGCACGGGAGAACGGGCCGGAGTATTCGTTCGTTGAATACGTACGAACTACACGATAACGAAATACAAATCCCCTGTTGAAAAAGCAGCAGGTGATGCGTATAAGTTCCACAGGCACATGAAACCGACTGATCTCCGTGGCATCCTGCATTACGTCCCGCAATTCCGGGAACGAGTCTTCCTCATCGCGGTCGATGGTTCGGTGGTGGCTGACGAGAATTTCGGCAATCTGCTGCTCGACATCGCCGTGTTGCGCAGCCTGAACATCCACATCGTGCTGGTTCACGGCGCGGGTCACCAGATCAAGTTGTTGTCGGAACGCCTTCACGAGCCGATCTCCAGCCACGATGGCACGGGCGTGACCGATGCCGCAACGCTCAGCATCGCCATCACGGCGGCTACGAATGTCACTCACGAGATTCTCGAGGGACTGAAACTCAACGACATTCGCGCCGCGCAGACCAACGCGATCGAATCCATTCCCCTGGGGATTATCAAGGGCCTCGATCATCAACACACGGGCAAGGTGCATCAAATCGATGTCGGGCTGCTCCGCACCCTGCTCGACAAGGGCATCGTCCCCGTCATTCCCCCGCTCGGGTTCGACGGCAATGGGCACACCTACCGCTTGAACTCCGATGCCGTCGCCGTCGAGGTGGCGCGCGAGTTGGGCGCGGTGAAATTGATGTTTATCGGTAGCACGAACGGCCTGGAGATCGACGGCAAGCTAGTCTCGCAAATGTCCGTCAAGGAACTCGAAGCGGCCTTGAAGAATTCCGCCGACAAGTTTGTGCCGGAAATGATTTCCAAGGCGCAACATGCGCTACGCGCCAGCCAGGGCGGCGTCCCGCGTGTCCACATCATTAACGGTCAGGTCGATGAAGGGCTGCTGGCCGAGGTCTTCTCCACCGAAGGTATCGGCACATTGATTTACACGGACGAGTATCAGGCGATCCGCAAGGCGCAGCGCAAGGACATTCGCCACATCATGGCGCTGATCAAACCATCGATCCAGGGTGAGCAGCTCGTCAAGCGCACCCGCAGCAGTGTCGACAAGCACATTAATGAATACTACGTCTTTGAGATCGACAACAATATCGTCGGCCTCATCGCGCTCCATTCCCACCCCGATTCCAAATATCTCGAACTGGCGAGTCTGGCCGTCAACCCGGCGCACGAGCATCGCGGCATCGGCACGAAACTCGCCTTGTTCGTCGAAAATCTCGCGCGCGAACAGGGTGTCGAGAGGATCTTCTGTCTTTCGACGCAGGCCTTCACCTTCTTCCAGCATAAACTCGGCTACACCGAAGGCACGCCCGACGATTTGCCGCCCGCGCGTCGCGCGCAATATGAACAGAGCGGTCGCAATTCAAAGGTGTTGATCAAAAGCCTGACGCCGGCGCCCGCTTCGTCCGGTATACCGCCGCGCGAGCCGGCGCTTACGCCCACGGCAAACTGAACGCCACGTCACCCGCCGAGCGAGACGCGCATCCGACTGCCCTCGTCCACGCTTGACCCGATAACAACCGGCTTGGAGGACTCGACGTCATCAGCGTGTGTCGCGACGGACATTTTCTCAACCAACTGATTCCACTCGCTGAGAATTTGTTGCTGCGAAGTTTCCAGGCGCGCCAGCATCACAAGGTCCCGGTTGACTTCATTCAGGCGGGCGGCAATACGACCCGTAACCTCGCCGCGTTGCGTCTGGAGTTCCTTGAGCTGGCTGGCCAGGACGGCAAGCCGCTTTTGAGTAAGACCATTCGTTGCGCTCGATCCGGTTTCTTCCGCGGATTTGGCATCTTCTTTGGACGGCACAGCACGCGCGACCGACACCGGCGGCTCGGAGCGGGTGCTCGAAAGCGGCGGCACGATGACATTCGTGCGGCACTGCGGGCAATCGACGATCATCCCCTCCGCGCTCACGTCCACGACGAGACTCTTCCCGCAAGAAGGACAATCGAAAAGGATATCCTGGTTTGTCACCGCTGTTTCATCCGCGTTGGCCTTCGTTGCTTGTTTATTCATGCGGCACCTGTCTCACTCGAACATGCCGCCAGTACTCAAGCTTTGCAAGTCCGAACATTCCTGCTAGCATCCGCCGACGTGCCAACCAAGCGTCCGTATGTGAGGGTCGGTTGCTGTGGCTTTGCGATGGCGCAGGAGAAATATTTCCAGGCTTTCTCATGCGTGGAAATCGACTCCAGCTTTTATCAATTGCCCAAGGTCGAAACCGCCGCCCGCTGGCGCGCCGCGGCGCCGCCGGACTTTGAATTCGCCATCAAGGCGTGGCAGGTCATCACCCATCGCGCCACCAGCCCGACCTACCAGCGCACCCGCCTCGACGCGGGCGATCGCGAGCACTGCGGTCACTTCGGGTTCAACCCAACGATTCGCTGGGCTTGGAACGAAACCTTCACCGTCGCCAAAGCGCTTGGCGCGTGCCTGGTGCTCTTCCAGTGCTCGCAAAGCTTCCGCCCGACGAAAGAAAATATCGCCAATCTGCGGCACTTCTTCGAACACGCCAAGCGCGGCAAATTCCACATGGGCTGGGAACCGCGTGGCGCGTGGGATGGGGAGTTGATCACTTCGTTGTGCAAGGAACTCGACTTGATCCCCGTGCTCGACCCGTTCAAAACTGAACCGATTCCCGTCGGCAAAGTCCGCTATTTCCGCCTTCACGGAGTCACAGGTCCGCGTCATCGCTATACCGCCGAGGAGTTGGCCCGGTTGCGGACGATCTGCGCAGGCCGGCAGCCGACCTACTGCCTGTTCAACAACCTCGCCATGACCGATGACGGACAGCGCTTTCAGACACTGCTGGCCCGTTGACCCGACCACAACCTTGTGGAAAATCATCTTCATCCTAGAAGTTCCCGGCGTCCTTCTCGCCGAAGTCAAATGCGGTGAACACCTGCAATCGTGCCGCGGGATCGCGCCACGCATCCATCGGCAGGCCCGCCTTCTCGCAAACCATCTCCAACGTCTTCGTCGCATCCCAACCCTGTTCCTGCGCGACCTTCGGTAACAGCAGCGCGTGCCGCCAGCCTTTCTCGACGATGATTCCGTGCCGCAGGACATCGAACATCCCGGGTTCCGGCAACTCCTCCGGCGGATTCAAAATGGAAATCTCAATCGTGATCTCGCCAAGCTCCGGGGATCCGACGGGCGGAAATCGGGGATCTTCCAGCGCGGAGGCAACCGCCGCGTCCACGGCATTCGCCCAGAGCGGCCGCTCAAAATCCATCTTCCCAATGCACCCGCGCAACTCACCCTCTTTTTTCAGCGTCACGAACACGCCGCGTTGCGCGCGCAGTCCTTCGGTCAGGTCGGTCTCGGGGATTTCCTGTTGCCGCTCCCCGCGTACCGCGACCTCAATCGTCGCGCGTACCCACTGTAGCAGTTTCCCCTGCTCGTCACGGCTGATCGTTGGATCGTCCATGTTGCACCTCGGCCCCTCACCCGTCGCTCCATAATACGACTGCGCCTGCAGCCCGTCAAATACAGCCTTCGCGGGCATCACATCAGGCCCTCAAATAACTTCTCCCCTTCCGCCGTCGCGGGATCCGGCAGAAAATCCAGCGCCGCATCCTTCATCCCCTCGACGTTCATCGGGACTTGTTTGCAGGTGGCGCGAACGTAAACCTTGCCCTGCTCATCGCGCAACTCCGCCTCTGACTCCCACAGCCGGCCGCGATTCGCTTTCAACCGGGCGACACAAATAAGCTTCTGGCCCACGGTGACTTTATCGACAAAACGGACATTCAGTTCCGCCGCGAGGCAGAATTTCTTCTGGGTCGTGGCCGCGGCCCAAAACATCGCTTCATCGAGCACCGTCGCCAGTATCCCGCCGTGGACAATGCCACGAAAGCCCGCGTGCTGGGGTTGCGCCGTGAAGTCGGCGTGCACTTCGTCGCCGTCGCGGTGAAAGCGGAGGTGGAGTCCGTGCGGATTGTGCGCGCCGCACACGAAACAGTCGCGGGTGTAGGGAAGCGGTTGCTTGCTCATTTCATGAATACCCTCAAGAGACGGCCAATCAAATACAGAAAAAACCACGCGGGCAACGCGAAGATCAGGATCGACTCCAGCGACGGCCAGTTCCACGTCACCATCCCGACTTGCATCGGGTACAATGTGATCAGGAAATACCCCGAAAAACGTGTGTGCCCCAGGACCTGGCATAGCGTGCGGTCTTTCTTCCGCAGCCCGAGGACGATGGTAAAGATGCCGAGCCCCACCGCGCACGCCGCGACGATCCACGCAATCGCCGTGCGATCCTTGATGCTCCCCAGATAAGAGCAGAAACCGAGATTGGAAAGGTGCATCCCCCAGTTCACCCCCGCCCAAAGCATAATGAAACCGTTGCCCACGGCATGGCCAAACGACACCTTCCTCCGATACAGTTCGCCCAACAGCAACGAAACGTACAACGGCACAATGCCCAGCCACACCGCCCCGAAATCCCGAAACGGCGCGCCCAGTAACGCCAGCAACCTGACCAGATGTCCCTCCAACGGCACAAACCACCTCCTTACCCCGCTTTCTAGCACAAGAATGAACTCCTCGTCCACTCCGCCCACCCTTACCCCGCCAACCATCCAAAATGGCCTCAAATACCCAAAACCATTCTTCCCACACCCAAGCCATTCTAAATCAAAGGGATACATGCCGTTTTCAGGATTCTCCTAATTTGCCTTTGTTGTCATGAAATGAACCCACCTTTCCATGAAAACGACCCAAAAACACCCCTCCGGTGGGTTCGTTTTCCAAAACGAACCCACCGAAATATTCCGTCCATTTCATATGCAAATAGCTTATTCATAGCGTGTTACATTCAAAAATTATTCCAAAAACGGTGGGTTCGTTTCGCAGAAACGTATATAGGCCCCCCCCGCGTGTCGCGCCGAAGCCTGGACTTCGACCTGTCCGCCGAAGGCTTGGCGAAGGTGGAAACTCCTCCTCTCCCCTTGGGGGAGCCGAGTTGGACGGAGCCGAGCGAAGCGAGACGCTGCACGTTGTATTCCCGCAGCAAACCCGTTGTCGTATACGGCAAAGGATTGAGGTGAGGGGTATTCGCGTGCTCGCAAAATGGGTCACACCTCAATCCATAATTCACGCGACAACTATACCAACCCCACCACACCATGTCCAGCAAAATTATCGCGTTACGATATTCGAGCAGAATCTCCACTCCATGGAAGACGAACGGTCAGCCAACACTTCACTTCGTGTCTGTTTCGTACCGTTCGCGGATCTGCCCCGCAACGTCCCACGAGCAAACGCGTGAATCTAGGGTCCTCCCTGCCTACTTCACCGGCTGGAAGTCTTTGTGCCCCGTCTGCCACAGGAGAAAGGCGAACTGGCCCGCGAAGTTTTTAAAGGTGACGCTCTTCTCCTCCGTGAAGTGGCCGTTGTCGTAGTTCACCTTCATCAGGATGGGATTGCCCGAGGCCGTTGCCGCCTGCAAGGCAGCCACGAACTTGCCCGGCTCCCAGGCTGGCACTCGGGGATCATTCCAGCCACCCACTCCCATCACCGCCGGGTACTTCACGCCCTTCTCGACGTGCTGGACCCCATCCATCTCGAACAGGGCCTGGCACTCCACGGGGTCTTTCACAGTGCCAAATTCCGGCGTGTTGACCGGACCATTGGCCGAGAACTCCAGTCGCATCGCGTTCGCACACCCGACATTGCAAACGGCGGCGGCAAATAAATCCGGGCGTTCCGTGATGGCGCGACTGATCAGGATTCCGCCGGCGCTGGTGCCGGTTCCGGCGAGCTTCTGGGGACTGGTATATCCCTTCTTCACGAGGTACTCCGCGCAGGAAATGAAGTCCTTCCAGGTATTGGGCTTGGTCGTTTTGTAACCGGCCCGGTACCAGGCCTCGCCCTTTTCGCCACCGCCCCGGGGATGCGCGATGGCAAGCACCACACCTCGGAGCGCCACCGAATTGAGAATACTGAAACCGGGAGTGGCACTGATCCCGTAGGCACCATAGCCCCTGAGGATACAACTGTTTGACCCATCCAGCGGAATGCCCTTCTTGTAGATGATGGAGAGCGGAATCATGGCGCCGTCCTGCCCGGGCACTTCGACTTCTTCGGAGACCAGGTTCTCGAAACCGGGATACGACACGTCCGTATTGAAAATGCTCTTCGCAAAGGTGTCCTTCTGCGCATCGAAATCATAGATCGTCAGGGGAGAGATCCATGAGGTGAGATACACCAGGCAACGATCCGTTTTCCAATCCGGACAACTGACGCCCACGGTCCCGGATGCCGGAAGCTTGATCTCGGCGGTCTTGCCGGTGATTGGATCGTATTTCACCAGTCGGCAAACAACCCCATTGGAGTACACGATGAGGAGGTAATGCTTGCACTTCGTGATGCTCCGAATGGAGTCAGCCCCCTCGGGAATCACGGTCTCGGCGTGTTCCCAGTCCGGATGCTTCACACTCGTCCGAACCAGCTTGCACTTCGGCGCATCGGTATGGGTAACGGCGTAGACATGATCCCGGTAGAATGTGAACCCTCGCACCAGGTTGTCCGAGCGTTTAGACAGGACATCCCATTTGATTTTCGTGTGCTTCAGTTCGGAGACGGGAGCATAGAAAATCCGCATCTCATTTTGTACGGTTCCCGCGAATCCAACAATGTAGTCCGGGAAGGATTCATCAACGGAAGCACTCGGAATCTCCTTGGCGGTGATCCCCAGTTCCGGGTTGCTCTCGTCGCTGAAGACATCAATGTCAGTGGAGACCTTGGTGCCGAGCTTGTGCACTTTGGTTTTGCGGTTCAGTTCGATTTCGAGACTCTTGATGTCCGCAACCTTGCCAGCGTCATAGGAGAACGATTGGTTGTCCTTCATCCACCCGTGAGGGCCATAGGAAGGGTAGATACTGTCGGGCAGCAGGGTTCCCCGTTCCACGTCCAATACCCGGAGCTCTGACCATTCCGCGCCGCGCGAAGTAAGCCCCATGGCGACGTGTTTCCCGTCCCACGAAGGGAGAATGCTTTGGATGGTCGTGGTCACACCGGTTTTATACATGGCCGGATCAAAAAGCAGTTTTTCCGCCCCGTTCCAACCTTGACGAAAGTAGAGTTTGCCCACGTTTTCGCCGCCCAGAGTCTTCTTGTAAAAGACCCGGCCGTGTTCATACGAGATTGCCGAGTACTCCGCGGGTTTGAGCTTGTCCAACGCCAGCCATTCCTGCACCAGCGCATCCCTCCCCGGGATTTTCGCGAGCAGGCCATCCGTCAATTCCGCCTGGGCCTTGAACCAGGCTTCGACATCCGGATCCTTCAGGTTCTCCAGCCAGCGATAAGGATCATTGTACGTCTTGCCGAAGTACGTGTCCGAGGCATCGACGGTTTTTGTCGGGGGATAGTTCCACTGCGCATGGCACGGCATGGCCACCAGGACCGGAAGGACGAGGAAAAGAAATCTTTTCATGATGAGAAGCTCCAATCAATTATTGGTGGGAATTTGCTTTCTTTGGTGGATGGCTCACGGCGTGGTCGTTGCTTCGAGCGTCTTCTTCCACTCGGCGGCCTGATCGGGTCGGCCCGTGGCTTCGTAGAGTTGCACCAGGCGCCGCAGGGATTCTTTCAGCCACGGTGTGCTGTCGGCGGGAAAGCGCCAAAACCTCGGGAGAACATAGCGAAGATTGATCTTGTCTTCACGTTGCTTCACGCCCTCGAAGCCCGAGAGCAGGAGCGGTTCGGCTTCGGCGTATTTTTTCTGCCCCAGCAGGCAGCCACCCAGCATGCTCCTGGCGTCGAACGTCCGCCAGTCGTCGGGGAGTCTTTTTTCGTAGATGGCCACGCACTCGCGGGCCATTGGCTCGGCCTCGGAGAACTTTCCACTGCCAAGCAGGGAGGACGTGAATTCAGCCAGCGCGTCCGCTAGCTCCGTGTCATCGGCGGAAAGTCGGGCCCGTAAGAAATTGATCGTCTCCAGGCGACGGGTTTGCGCGGCAGCTACATCCCCCGCGACCTCCGCCGCCGCTGCGCCGTAGTCGGCAGCCGCGCCGAATTCCTTAATGAAGCGGTTGATGGATGGGTTCTGGTCCACTAACGGGCGAAAGATGTCAACCGCGCGGTCAGACAGCGCGAGCGCCACGGGCCACTGTTTGATTAACCCGCGAAAATAGGCCTCTTCCGTGCACCCATAGGCCACATCGCGTTTGGTCCATATCAGGCTGGGTCGGACGATGAACTCTGAATCCCGCGGGCGAATCGGCAACCGGATTGCCGGAACGCGCTGTTCCATGTCGGCCACCAGCGTCGTTCGTATTTCGGTGGCGCGGGACAACAGGGCCAGTGCGGCAATGGGATCGTCGCGCACAAAGGAAGCGTGCCGGTGCAAACTATCGGCCAGGTCGCGGCGGAACTCCGCCGACTGCGGGAACTCCTTCACCAGTTGCTCGCGGATGGCCAGTGCCCGCGTAGAGGCCGCGCGAGTGCCGGCAGCGTCCGGATCGAAGGTGCTCTCCCACAACGCCCAGGCCAGGTCGGCGCGGGCCAGCGGATCGTCCGGGGTCTCTTTCACCAAGGCATCGAATATCGCAGCCGCCCGCGCCAAGGCCTCTCGATTCTTGGAGACGCGGCTCCCACCCCATCCAAAGAAGACGTACGTCCAACCAAGGTTCGATCGTAGCGTCCGGTTCTCGGGGTGTTCCCGGACCAACTGCTTCTGGATGGCGAAGGCCGATTCGTAAGCTGGGACGGCGACCGTCTCGTAGCCGGAACCATTGAAGATAGCCGTGAAACCGTAGTTGACGTAGAGGCGCGCCAATTCCGCACGAGGCGCCGGGTCGGCGGAAGGTCGTTCGAGAAACGGTTTGTAACGTTCGATGGCCGCACGCATCAGTTTTTCGCGCAGGGGCTGCATGCCAGGCACGTCATACAAGTCCTCGTCCGAAACGGCCAACAGGTCACTCACTGCCGCGCGGGCCTGGTCGAAATTCTCCTGGGCCAGATGCTGGGCCGCTTCCGCGACACGGCGCTGTCGATCCGCCCGCACGAAACCCATGGTCGCGCCGATGACACCCAGGATCAGCGCCGCGATCACAGCGCCGCCCGCCGCGAACACCAGCTTGTTGCGGCGAAATGCCTTCTGAAACCTGTAGGCGGCGCTGGGCGGACGCGCCATAACCGGCTCATTGTCCAGGTACCGCTGCACTTCCACCGCCAGCCCGTTGGCCGTCTCGTAACGACGCGTGCGGTCCTTCTCCAGACACTTCATCACAATCCAGTCGAGATCGCCCTGGAGCTGGTGCATCAGTTTGGATCCATCGGTGGAACGGCGCCGGGCCGTTGTCGTCCGTTCCTCCCCTTGTAATGTCGCCACTTTGGTCGAAGGTCGTACGGGTTCCTGTTCGCGGATGGTCTTGCGCATCGCGTCGACGCCCGACTTCGCCAATTCTCCGCTGTCGAAAGGCGTCTTACCCGTCAGCAATTCATACAGGAGCACACCCAGGCTGTAGATGTCGCTGCGCGTGTCAATGTCCAGCCCGCTCATCTCCGCCTGTTCGGGGCTCATGTATGCCGGCGTCCCCATGAACTGCTCGAACCGTGTGAACAGCGTCTTCTCCGTCAACGGCTGGTCGATGGCCTTGGCGATGCCGAAATCAATCACCTTGGGCACCGGCACGCCGTCATGCAACGTGACCAGGATGTTCGACGGCTTGATGTCGCGGTGAATGATGCCCTTCTGGTGGGCATGCTGGATGGCTTTGCAGACGGGGATGAAGAGATCGAGCCGTTGGTGCGTGGACAGATTGTTCTGGTCGCTGTACTCGGTGATCGGCACACCGCGCACCAGTTCCATGACGAAGAACGGTCGGCCCGCCTCGGTCGCGCCGGCATCGAGGACCTTGGCGATGTTGGGATGATCCATCAACGCCAGCGCCTGCCGCTCGGCCTCAAAGCGGGCGATGACCTGTTTGGTGTCCATGCCCAGCTTGATGACCTTGAGCGCAACCCGGCGGCGGACGGGTTGCTCCTGCTCGGCCATGTAGACAACGCCACAACCGCCCTCGCCTATTTCCTGAAGCAGCTTGTAGCGATTGATGTGGTCCCCGGCCTTCTCGGTGATCGCCTCGACCACCGGCCGGTCCGTCGAAGGAGCAGATTTGACGGTCACATCCGGATCGAGGGAAGCGCCAGCCCGCTCGCGTGCTAGCAGCAATGCCTCAACGCATTGGAGCAGCGCCGCGTCCCCCACGCACGCAACCTTCAGGCAGGCAGCGCGTTCCTCCAGCGTTGCAAACTGCAACACGGCGTTGACGATTTGCTCTTCGCGTGATGGCTGATCGGCCATTGACCCCAACTCTCTCATCAGGCTATCACAGGATTCCGGGTCGAAAAAAGAACTAAAGCCCCCGCTCTGCCTTCGACTTTGACGCCTCCCCCCTCTGCGGGTATACTCAGTGCATGGTTCTGGAAGTCACCAAATACGGTCATCCCGTGTTGCGCGAGAAAGGCAAACGCGTCGAACGCGTCACCCCGGAGATCCGTGAACTCGCCGCCAGCATGATTGAAACCATGCGCGCCGAGGACGGTGTCGGCCTGGCCGCGCAGCAGGTCGGCCACGCGCTGATGCTCACCGTCATCGATGTGTCCACCTCCGAGCGGCCCTCGCAATTATTTATCGATGGCGAATCGCTCGACATCCACACATCCATGCCGTTGGTCCTTCTCAACCCCCGGCTCACCAAGCCCGAAGGCGAGCAAATCGCCTCGGAAGGTTGCCTGAGCGTCCCCGATGTCAATGCCCAAATTCGCCGCGCCGAAAAAGTGACCGTCCGCGCCACGGGCCTCAACGGCAAGGAGTTGGTTTTCGATTGCACCGGCTTGCTCGCCCGCGCCGCGCAACATGAAATCGATCATCTCAACGGCATCCTCTTCATCGATCGCATGGACGCCGCCACGCGTGTCAGCTTGGCCGGCAAGTTGAAAAAAATGCAGAAGGAAACGCTCGCCCAGCTTGCCAAAACCGTTAAGCCACGGCGCACGCTTGCCCCGACCAAATCGGGGCTGGTGCGCTCGTGAGCCGTCCGAGGCCGTCATCCTGAACGCAGTCCCGCATCGAGTATGAACTTCCTGCGCACTATCATCGCGTTGTGCAGTGGCTTCGCCACCTATCGCCCCTACCGCGACCTGGCGGTCACCACCTCATTGAAGCATCTGCTCAAGCTGATGGTCCTGCTGGCACTCGTGCTGGCCATCAGCGCCATCCCGGTCATTCACGACGGAATGGACAGATTCTCACACCGCTTTGATGAAGGCCGTCCCGATTTCTCCATTAAAGACGGCAAGATCCTGACCCAGACGAACCAGCCCTTCTCGTGGGGTGACGACAATCTGCGTTTCATCCTCGACACCACGGGCGCCGTCACCACGCCCAACTCCAACGCCGCGTACGGCGTCCTCTTCACCGCCGATAGCTTTCTCTATTGGGTGACGTTGACCAACGCCCCCACTCCCGTCGTCAGCACCCGACTGCAAAGCCTGCGCGGGTTTCCCGACGGCGCCGTCAACGGTGAGTATTTCCACAATCTGACCCGGGCATTGCTGTGGTTGGTGATAC
>Ga0224557_1001316_pt1 | contig 24348 bp, 22 predicted proteins | sample 714S31014metaG_FD_180677 | JGI IMG/M metagenome (GOLD analysis project Ga0224557, IMG submission 180677) | Peat soil microbial communities from Stordalen Mire, Sweden - 717 S3 10-14 | ecosystem: Environmental > Terrestrial > Soil > Wetlands > Peat | place: Sweden: Norrbotten County, Stordalen... | reverse complement strand
CTCCAGGTGCGAACCCGCGTGCTCAATCAACAGCTACGTAATGACTTCGAACGCTGGCATCCGCAGCTACGAGCCGCTGCCGATCCCGTTTGCCTGGCCGCGTAGCACCCGGATTGGACCACTCTCCATGTAGGGCATTATGAATTCCTAATAAGAGATGAGTAATTTCGGACAGATGCTCAAGGCGGCACATCGCTCAGTACTTTGTTCAGTTGCTCATCACTTACCCGAACTCATGCCGCCATCGACGGGAAGCACAGCGCCCGTGGTAAATTCGGAGTCGGTCAGGTAGAAAACGGCCGCGAGATCGAATTGCCGACCGCCGGAGGGTATTGCTGTGCCGGTGATATCCTCGCCGGAGCCACGCTCGTGACAAACGGCGCCGGATTGTTCCAAGCCTACCGTTTTGTGGTTGAACGGCAGATACGAGAAGGCATTTTGCGCGAAGTACTGCCGGATTTCGGCCGACGCTCTAGGCCATTTTCGCTGCTCTATCCGCACCGGCGCCATTTGTCGTTACGAGTTCGTACCTTCGTCGAATACCTCGTGGCAGAACTGGCTCATTGAAACGGCGTCGCGCATGGCGCCGCACGCAATATTTCCTGCTGCGCCTGATCGCCGACTGGCAGGGCTGGCCGGCGCCCAAACTGCCGCGCCAGGCCGACGACGAACCCTTGTTCGCCGCCCTGCCCGCACGCTGGCTTGTAAAATATAACATCCGTACCAGATTCCAAGATTGAATATCAAAATATCGTTTGATATCATGATATCAATCAGGCATTTGGAGAACTCTATCCGATGGCACAGTTTGTCGTTCGTGGCCTCGAAGACGGGGTAAAGGCGCGTCTAAAACGGCGGGCAGAGCTACACGGTAGAAGCATGGAGGAGGAAGTTCGACATATCCTGCGTAATGCGGCAAAGGAGCCGAGCCGACCGATCACGAAACTCGGTTCCCGAATTGCGGCACGTTTCAGTGGTAATGGTTTGGACGCTGAGTTGCCAGAATTGCGTGGCCAAACAGCCCGGCCGGCTAAATTTAAACCTTGATCATCCTTGATACAAACGTTATCTCGGCATTGATGCAGAGGGTGCCGGAGCCACTGGTTGTCGAATGGCTCGATCAACAACCGGCCGAGTCGGTGTGGATAACCAGTATTACACTCTTTGAAGCGCGTCTAGGGCTAGCCTTGCTCCCGAATGGTCGACGTCGACGAACACTCGAGACGGCATTCGAGCAACTGCTTGCGGACGATTTAGAAAGACGAGTGTTGGATTTTGATCGCGCGGCAGCTGAAGCTGCGGCTCAGTTGGCCGCAGGACGACAACGCAAAGGTCGACCAGTAGACATACGTGACACTCAGATCGCCGGGGTTGTGATCGCTCGACGAGCAAGATTCGCAACAAGAAACGTCAAGCACTTTGCCGACGTTGGCGCCGAGATCGTCAATCCCTGGGAGGCCGAATAAGTTGCCCAATGATGCGGCAACCCGTGAATGTCCGCTTCGAGTGAACTATTTTGAGACGGCCCATGACCGCCGCAGGCTGCCGGTTCGCGGCGTTTATCGGCGGCGCGACAACAGGACGCTCGCTCTTGGCATACCTACGCGATTCCAAAAAAAACGGCCAACGCACGATCGACCGCGACTAGAATGTCCTCGTGCAATCTCCCGATTGTCGTGCCAACCTTGTCACGAGGCACCGTCTGAGCCTTGTCTATCATGACCTGTGACTTCTTTCGAAGGCCGTTGTCGGTATTTGGTTCAATCGAAATTCTAAGCAGCGGGGCGGTGCGTAGCTCGCTGGTGACCGGCAAAACAGTCACCGACGCAAGGGCATCGAACAGGTCAGACTGAACAACGAGCGCTGGCCGCGGCTTTCCATATGCACCCGGAAGCACGATCGTAACCATGTCGCCACGCCTCACTTCCACCCTTCCGTCTCAGCTACCTTTGAAAGCCACTTCAGGGTATTGCTCTCAGCGCGATCCTTTCGCAAAGCCAAGCACTGGCGCCGACATTCCGCCGCGAAACCTGCCCGTCGCGTGTCCGGCACCCAGATCTGCACCGGCCGCAAACCCGCGGCCCGAAGTGAAACCCGATGTTTTTGGACGCGCTGCGCTACACCAAGTCGCGAGGCCATAGGAAATTCCTCCACACATGTTACATGTAACAATACATCATAGAGATGTTACATGCAACGAATGACTGTTTCGACCTGAGGTGTACCCGACGTCCGCTTTGCTGAGACAAATCAATTCTTTGCCATGTTGAAATGCCCCGCGCAGTCTCATCAGATCACCTCGAACAGTCCGGCTGCGCCCATGCCGCCGCCGACACACATCGTAACCACTACATACCGTACGCCGCGACGCTTACCCTCAATGAGGGCGTGTCCGACCATCCGGGCACCAGACATGCCATAGGGATGTCCGATCGAGATGCTACCGCCATTCACGTTGCACCGGATCGGATCAATTTCAAGGCGACTACGGCAGTATAAGACCTGCACGGCAAACGCCTCGTTGAGTTCCCACAGACCAATGTCCTCAACATTCAATCCATGACGATCCAGTAGCTTAGGCACCGCATACACCGGTCCAATCCCCATTTCCTCGGGCGCACAACCGGCAACAGCGATGCCGAGATAGCGGCCCAGAGGCGTCAGTCCTTTGCTGGCCGCTACTTTCTCGCTCATCACCACGCATGCCGATGCGCCGTCCGACAGCTGACTCGCGTTACCTGCTGTGACGACGCCACCATTGACGATGCTCATCAACTTCGCAAGCCCAGCGAGCGTCGTATCGGGCCGATTGCCCTCATCGCGAGCGAGTGTGACCGCTCGATACCCCACAACCCCCGTTTCGCGGTCGGTGCTCGCCATCGTCGTCGTGATTGGCACGATTTCGGCGTCGAACCGGCCAGCCTCTTGAGCGGCGATCGTGCGCTGCTGAGAACTGAGTGCATAGAGATCTTGCGCTTCACGACCTATAGCGTATTTCTTCGCCACAACTTCCGCACTCTGCAGCATCGATATGTAGACTTGCGGTGTTCGCTGTATAAGTGACTCGTCGCGCTCACGCCCTACCCATTCGATGAATGGCTCATTCAGAGCGGAAATATTCTCTTGGCCACCCGCCACCACAATGCTCATGCGATCGACGATTACTTGTTTTGCGGCTATCGCAACGGCCATCAAGCCCGATGCGCATTGCCGATCGATGGTTTGCCCTGCAACGGAATCCCCAAGTCCGGCGGACAGCGCCGCGAGCCGCCCAAGATTCATGCCTGCAGTCCCGGCAGGCAATGCGGTGCCGAGTACAACGTCGTCCACTTCATCGCCGCCGATTCCCGCGCGCAGAACTGCGTGCCGAATGGCATGCCCGGCCAGCGACGGCGATTTGATGTGATTGAGGCTGCCACGAAATGCGCGACCAATTGGGGTACGCGCCGTTGAAACGATTACGGCATCAGTCACCGTACTTCTCCGGATTTAGTTTCTACGAACGCTGCAGTATTGCGCAAACCATGCTGCCGAAAACAGGCGCCGGCCGCGACTTGCGGATTCGATCCGAGCAGGCCGCGAGCATCCGTGAAAGGCGCCGCTGTGATTGCCCGCATTTGCGTCAAGCTCAACTCGCTGAGAATTTCGCGTAGAACCAAACCGCTTATACCAATATCGAATACCGCATGCTCGGTGATGATCGTCGACACACAGCGTCGAGCAGTGAGCGGTAGCGTGCAGTTCTCAACGATTTTCCCGTTTCCGTCCTTGTCGGTATGAGGCATGGTCACGATTACCCGTCGGGCCTTTTGCGCAAGTTCCGCGCCGCCACCGATGCCGGCGGCGAATTTTCCCGGGATCATCCAATTGGCCAGATCGCCATGCTGTGAAACTTCCATTGCTCCTAGAAATGTGACATCGAGCAGCCCCCGGCGAATGATGCCGAATGACGTCGCACTATCGACCACCGCCCCGCCGGTCGTTACCGTCACGTAGGCACCCCCCGCATCGATCAGCTCCGTATCGATCGATTCCGCAGCCGCCATCCGACCGATACCGACGATACCGTTTTCCGAATGAATCCAGATCTTGATCTCCGGCGCTACATAGCCTTGTATTAGTGTCGGCAGACCGATGCCGAGATTGACCAATTGGCCATCCCGCAATTCGGCGGCAGCGCGGCGCGCGATCACGTGGCGCGGGTCACCGCAAGATGGGTTGGTATTCATAGGAAGAACTCCTTTCCACGGTGACGAGAGAATGAACAAAGATGCCCGGCGTGTGGATTTCATCGGGAGTCAGCGCACTCTCACGTAAGTCGTAAACCTCGGCAATCACGTAGTCCGCCGCCATCGCCATCAGTGTGCTGAAGCTGCGCGCCGTACCATGGTGCCGCAGGTTGCCGTAACCATCCGCCGAATGCGCGGTGACAAAGGCGTAGTCTGCCTTCAGCGCCGGCTCGACGAACAGTTGCCGACCCTGGTATTCCACGGTAGTACGCTGCAAGCCCAGTTCGGTGGGCACATCGATGTCCGTGAGGAAGGCCGGCAGACCGACGCCGGCGCAGCGAATCCGCTCGGCGTACAGTCCCTGTGAAACAAACTCAAACTCCAGCGAGCCGGCGTTAAAAGCACGCCGCGCCGCGCCGCTGAGACCGATGTGGGTGGTAATTAATTTGCGCATAGTCCCTGCCTCGATCAGTCGAGATATCCCGTAACCGTCTTGATTCGCATCGTTTTTGATGATCACCAGATCGCGTTTTCCCTGCCGAATCAACTCGGCAAGCAGCGAAAATGGAGTACCCGGCGAACCAAAGCCGCCGATCATTATCGTGCTGCCATCTGCCACCAACGCGATGGCGTCGGCGAGAGCCGTCAGTTTGTTCATTCTTTTATCCGATGAAGTGCGAACGCGGCAAAGGTCTGATCAAGTAGATCGACAATTTCATCGCACTGCGCCTGGGTGGCGATGAGCGGCGGCGCGATCAATGTGTGGTCACCTTGTTCGCCCATCAGCGAGCGTCGCGGGTAGATGATCAGGCCCCGCTCATGAGCAAGTCGGGTGATCAGATTGCCGACGTTGTCGCTGGCAAGGAATGGGGTCTTGCTCCTACGATCACAGACGTATTCGAGCGCGAGCAGAAAACCCCGACCGCGGACATCGCCGATAAATTCGTAACGCTCCCGCAAACTATTCAGGCGTTCTAACAGGTAAGCACCGTTGACTGCCGCCCGATTTACCAGATTTTCGGCTTCGACTGTCTGCACCACGGCGAGTGCTATGGCGCTGGCCAGGGGATTGCCGGCATAGGTATAGCCATGTTGGAAGCCGCCGCAGGAGAGGATGGGGTCGGTGAATTGCGCGCGGGTGAGCGTGGCGGAAACCGGGTAGTAGCCAGCGCCGAGGCCCTTGGCCAGACAAAGGATGTCCGCCTGAATGTCCCAGTGCTCATAGCCGAACCATTTGCCGGTACGACCGATGCCAGTCATTACTTCATCGAGGATGAGCAGGATGCCATAGCGTTTGCAAATGGCCTGAATGCGCGGGAAATATGTGTCGTGCGGAACTTCTGCACCGGTACTGGCGCCGCCGATAGGTTCGGCGATGAAGGCCGCCACGTTCTGAGCACCGACTTCGAGAATGACTGCTTCCAGTTCGTTGGCACAGGCCAGTGCGTAGTCTTGAGCGCTCATGCCCTCAGGCACGCGATATTGCGTCGGCGAAGTAATCTTGGGGTAGTGCTGAAACATCGGCGCGAACGGCGCCGTCAGCGGAGTGTAGCTGGTCATCGCCAAAGCACCCATGGTCGAACCATGATAGGAAGGCTTGCGGCTGATGAAAATACTGCGCTGTGGTTCGTTTTTGCAATGCCAGTACTGGCGAGCGATTTTCAGTGCTGATTCCACTGACTCGGAACCGCCGGATGAGAAAAATACCCGGTCGAACCGCTTGCCGGTGAGCTCAACCAGTCGCTCTGCGAGATCAAGCGAAGGTTGGTTCTCGAACTGCGTGCGATAGGCGAAGGAAACTTGTTCCATTTGCCGCATTGCCGCCTCAATTATCGCCGGGTGTGCGTGGCCGAGTTGCGCAACCATGGCGCCGGAGCTTGCATCGATATAGCGCTTGCCCTGCTGATCCCAGGCGTAGATACCCTTGGCGTGATCAATCGTGGGCAGATGGACGGATGACTGGTAGAACAGATAGTCGGACATATGAAACCTTTACAAGAACTGATTGCCGCTCAGGCACGGTGTTGCTCCGGATGGGATTCAGCGTGCACTTCAGGCGTTACGTCAATTCAGCGAATATCCGCAAGGAACATCTGTGTTCTTTGGTGTTGTGGGTTACGGAATAGCTGATCCGGTGTATTTTGCTCTACGATATTTCCGTCCGCCATGAACACGATACGGTCGCCGACCTTTTCCGCGAAACGCATTTCGTGGGTCACCACCATCATGGTCATGCCACTCTTGGCCAGATCTTCCATTACGGCCAGCACACCGCCGACCATTTCCGGGTCGAGCGCAGAGGTCGGTTCGTCGAACAGCATCGCGTTCGGCTTCAATGCCAGAGCGCGGGCGATCGCCACCCTTTGCTTCTGTCCACCCGAGAGAGTACCCGGGTAGACGTTACGCTTATCCAGTACGCCGACCTTCTCAAGCAGCGCGTCTGCCTCGGTGTTCGCTTGCTGCCGGCTCACTCCTTGCAACTGTATCGGCGCCAGGGTGACGTTCTCTAGCACCGTGAGATGCGGAAACAAGTTGAACTGCTGAAACACCATCCCGATTTTCATACGCATCGTGTTGATGATTTGTTCTTGAGCTCGGTGGCTTCGCTTGGGATCGTTGACCAGTTGATTCTGGAACAAGATTTGTCCATCGGTGGGTGCTTCGAGCATGTTCACGCATCGCAGCAATGTGCTCTTGCCAGAGCCACTGGGACCGATCAGTACCAGCACTTCACCTTCTCGGACCGCGAGATCGATACCTTTGAGTACCTTCAGCGCACCATAACACTTGTGAATATTTTTGAGTTCGATTTGCGGTTGGTGAAATGTCATGTCCGTCCGCCTTTGAGATGCAGACGTCGTTCAACCAACTGCAATACTTGGCTGATGATCGTAATTAGGAACGCATAGATCAGCGCACACGCGAAATACAGCTCGAATGGCTTGAAAGTGGCTCCCACCAATTGCTGGGTCTTCATGAACAGTTCCGCCAAGGTGATCGTGGATACCAGGGAGGTGTCCTTGATGAGAACGATGAGATTATTACCCAGTGGCGGCATGATCAGTTTTATGGCCTGTGGCAGGACGATCAGCTGCATGGTCTTACCGGAGCTAAATCCGAGCGAACGAGAGGCTTCGATCTGGCCGTGAGGAATCGCCAGAATCCCGGCGCGAATCGTCTCGGCATTGTAAGCGCCGACATTGAGCGACAAACCCAGTAGGCCTGACATGAACGGCGAGAGATCGAGACCGAACTGTGGTGCGCCGAAATAGATGATGAATAACTGTACCAACAATGGCGTTGACCGAATCAGCCAGATATAACCACCGGCGACCCAGCGTACTAGCGCGTGCCGTGAGAGGCGTGCTAGGGCGGCCAATAGACCGATAGCCAAGCCCGCTACGGTCGCCAGCAGCGTCAGTTCGATAGTCACCCCAGATGCCTTCAACAACATGGGAAGGTACTGAAACACGAGTTTGAAATCGAACATGGATTCCCCGGACTTGCCCTGCCATGCTGGCGCCCACCGACAATATCCTAACCGGCGATTGGAACCCTCTACGATCGGGCGGGGCAGCTGTCCTTAGGCTACCTCACCCGATCAAACCGCCTCAATATCGGTAGGCTACCGTCACCCCGTACGTAGCCGGCGCGTAACCGCGCGCGAAATAATTGGTATCGAAGTTGTTGCCCGCACCGGCGTTGGCCTCGGTCGATCCATAGTCGCGAAAGACCGAAACAGGTGTATGGTAATTGAGAACGTTACTTGCGAACAGCGACAGGTCCACTCCGTTGAAGCGCAAGCCGGCACGCAGCGAGAGGATACGAATCTCGGGCAACCCGGGGAGCGTCGGGTCGGGGGTTTGGAGTGCATTATTCTGGTCAAGATAGGGCGTCACGCTGCGCTGTGCTGTCGCATACTGATAGTCGGCGCGCAGATACGGCTTCGTATTAACTTGGTTGAAGACGTATTCAGCGTTCGCCGACAGATTCCACGGCGACGCCGGCAAATGATCGCCCTGGGTGACCAGGTTCAGGGTGGCCCCACTCGCGCTCAACACGGAGGCCGTGCCGTCATAGTACGAGTCGGTGTAAGAGCCGTTGAGGCCGAGTGTCAGGTCGCTGCTCGCGCGCCAGGCGATGTCGATATCCCCGCCCTTGCCCGTGACCTCACCGAGGTTTGGCACATATCCAAGACCACAAGGGAAGTAAATGAATTGCTGGATGTTTTTCCACTGCAGGTAGTAGATTGACGCATTGACCTGCAAGCGGTGATCCAGCAGCGATTGCTTGGAACCGATCTCGTACTGCCACAGCGAATCGGAATTAAACGTGCTTGGGACCTGACCCTGATAGGCGTTGGTGCAATTGCCTGGTAATTGCGGATTGATGCCACCCGGACGGAAACCCTTGGCGACGCTCGCGTAGTAGAGGCTGTCCTTGGTGGGTTGGTAATTCAAGACGAAGCGCGGTGTGACAGGGTTGTCGCTGCCTGAGGTCGTAGTATTGAGCACGAGACCGTCGATGAGGGAGCCGCTTTCCTGGACATTGCCGGTGTAGTCCATTCTCGAGACGCGCGCGCCGGCCGTGAAGTTCACGGTATCCGTGAATTTGAAGTTCGCCTCACCGAACGCGGCGCTCTGTTTGTCGAGCACGCTGAACTGCGGCTGATTGTAAGTCTCCGTGCCCGTCATGACTTCAGTCGCATTCTCAAACGCGTGCGAATAGAACACACCACCGCTCCACGTGAATCTTGCCGCGGGGTCGACGGAACTGATGCGCACCTCCTGCGTAAAATTGTTTTGGTGGTCCGTGAAGTAACCCGTGTCGATATTGCCAGCCAGTGGGTACGGGTACTGGTTACCGAGGAACACTGTGTTGATCCACTGCGTATAGTCCGAAACCGAGTGCTGGCTGCGCGAAAAATACGAGGTGTTCGATACCAAGTCAAAGACCGACGTATGCCAGTCGACCTTGAGCGCGCTCAGATACCACGGATCTGTGCTCGGATCGCGCTGCGCGTTACCATTGTTGTAGCTGTTGCCGGAAGGGTTCGAAAGATCGCTCCAATACGTTGCCGTGTCGTTGATGTGCAGGGTTTGCGCGTAGATCGACGGCGATACGGTCAGACCGTCCATCGGCACCCACTTGAGCGCCAGACGCGCCGTCTGCGTGTCATGCCAGTTGGCATCCTTCTCGGTGGTTCCCGTAATGGTAGGAGAGCCGCCGTACAGGGGATTGCCGGCGGTGCTCGGCGTTGACGGTGGCGGAATATAGTTGACGCGATTGACCCAGCCGCCATCCTCGCGGTCGGACACGCTGAAGCGGAAGGCAAGCACGTTCTCGATGAGGGGGCCGCCAACCGCGATACCGGCCTCGTAGTTCTGGCCGCCACCGTCGATTTGACCAACTTCGGTTCTTGCGTAGACCTCGTACTTGGTGAGGTTCGGCTCTGGCGTGATGAAACGGATGGTACCGCCTTCGGAGCCCGCGCCGAACAGCGTGCCTTGCGGACCTTTCAGCACCTCGACGCGCTCGAGATCGAAAAGCGCGGGATACGGGTTCACGCTGCTGAACGACAGGTGTCGGGTCTGGATCGGTGTGTCGTCGATGTAGATGCCAATGGTCGAGGTGCCGGCTGTGGAATCGACGCCGCGGACCGAGACGTCGGAACCCTCGTCGTTGTAGTTACCGACGCTGCTAGTGCCGCCGTTGCGCAAGAACGTCAGGCCTGGAGTCAGCCGACTCATGTCATCGATATTTCTCAAGCCTGCTTGGTCCAAGTTTTCCTGACTGAATGTCGTGATACTCATCGGCACGTCCTGGAGACGCTCTGCATGACGCTGTGCGGTGACGATGATCTCCTGGATCTCATCATTCGGGTTGGCATCGCGGGCTTCCGCGCCCGCGGCGTAGACGATCGGTGGCGCGAGAAACCAGACCATGGTGCAAATCGCAGCCTCAGCAAGATATCTATTACGCATTTGTTATCTCTCCCTAACTAAAAAAAGCTCTAACAAAAAAAACAGTTCTCCTTAGGCCTCACGCCCTCAGTAAGACGCCCTCGAGGATGCCCAGCGCCTCGGCGAACACATCGTCCGGCGTGGTCAACGGGTGTAGAAAACGAATGACGTTGCCATGGGCACCGCAGGTCAATAGGATCAGCCCGCGCTCCACGGCTAGCGCCTGAACCCTTTTGGCAAAATCAGGCGCCGGCTGGCCAGTGCGCGGGTCGATGAACTCCACCGCCACCATGCTGCCGAGACCGCGCACCTCGGCAATGAACGGCACACGATCTTTTAACGCACGCAGGCACTGTTTCAGCCGATCCCCGAGCAGCACGGCGCGCGCTTCCAAGCCTTCCTCCTCGATCACGTCGAGTACCGCATGAGCGGCGGCGAGCGCTAGCGGATTGCCGGCATAGGTGCCCCCCAGTCCGCCCGGCGCAGCCGCATCCATGACTTCGGCGCGGCCGCACAGGCCAGATAGCGGTAGCCCAGCAGCCAGACTCTTGGCAAAGGTGATCAGATCGATGGGCACCGTGTGGTACGCCGAGGCAAACAGTTTTCCGGTGCGCGCGAAACCGGTCTGGATCTCATCGGCAATCACCAGGATGCCGTGCTCATCCGCCAAGCGACGCAGGCTGGCGATAAATTCGATGGGTGCCGGATAGAACCCCCCCTCGCCCTGTACTGGCTCGAAGATGAAGGCTGCCACACGCTTCGGATCGATCTCACTTTTGAACAGGCGCTGCACATGATTCAAGGCATCGGCAACGCTGACGCCATGCAACGGGTTCGGGAACGGTGTGTGAAACACCTCGCTAGGAAGCGGCCCAAAGCCCGCCTTATAGGGCGTCACCTTGCCGGTCAAAGCCATCCCAAAAAAGGTCCGGCCATGAAAGGCGCCGTCGAAGGCAACGACGCCGGACCGACCGGTCGCAGCCCGGGAAACCTTGATGGCGTTTTCCACCGCCTCCGCGCCGGTGCTGAAGAAAGCGGTTCTCTTAGGCCATGCGCCAGGAGTAAGTTGGTTGATCCTCTCGGCCAACGCCACATACGAGGCATAGGGCACGATCTGGTAGGCGGTATGCGTAAATTGATCGAGCTGAGCTTTGATCGCAGCCACGATGCGAGGATGACGGTGTCCGGTATTGAGCACCCCGATGCCGCTACCGAAGTCGATATAGCGACGCCCCTCGATGTCCCAAAGCTCCGCGTTCTCGGCCCGTGCCGCATAAAAGCTTTCCAGCACGCCCACGCCACGCGGTGTCGCGGCGGCTTTGCGCGCCTGCCATTCGGCATTGAGCCCCACCGTGAAATCTAGTTTCTGGCCTGGGCCGTCTTGGCGAGGGGCGTGGAACGCTTTAGGCATAGATCCTCTTGGTAAAGGAACGCAAGTCGAGCAGCAGACCGGTATTCGACGAAATTCCGCGTGATCAGCTCGGATCGCATCACGCACTTCCTATTAGTTGACGGTATTAGTGGCGTCTGCACGAGAGCTATTAATTTAATTCATATGAATTTCCACAATAAATTCAAATGAAAACATATACTTAAATAAACATACCAGTAACCACAATCTCTCATTGGCAAAAATTACTGTCAATATATGTAATTTTATAATCACATGATCTAGAAGGCGTTTCATCATGCGCACCGACTTCAGCCTGCGAGATCTGGAAATCTTTCACGCCATTGCAACCACTGGCTCCACCCGCCAGGCAGCGCTTAAGTTGCAGATGACCCAATCAGCAGTGAGTCACGCGTTGGCGCGGCTAGAGGGCACACTGCAAATTCAGTTGTTCATGCGCGGCAAGCAGCGCTTGCTGATCACCACCGCCGGACGGTACATGCTCAACGAAGCGGTTCAGATCTTGAGTAATCTGACCCGTATAGAGGAGGACATCTTTGCGCTGAGGGGAAATGGCGTGGTGTCACTGAAGATAGGTTGCGTACCGGGACTAGGGCACCGCTTCGGACCACAAATGGTGCAACACTATTTGCGAACACATCCTGGTATCGCACTCTCCCTGGACGTCGCCAACAGCGGCCTACTGATTGCCGATGTTGAAGCGGGACGGCTGGATTTAGCGCTGGTTGCCTACGAAGTGCATGAACCGAAGTTACTGTTCACCAAAGTGTTAGCGGCTAGGATGCGTGTACTTTTATTGCGAAAAAATCCTCTGTCGAAGAAAGATGATTTAGAACTGGATGATCTGGACGGTGAGATCATCATCAAACCGATCGAGTCGGATCATGTGCTCTATCAGGAGAGTAGCTTGCGCCGTCTTTTGCGCTACCAACTCCAATCCAGCCTGTCATCGATCGGAGCAATGATCGAGTTCACGGGGGGAGTGAGCCTGATGAACGTGATTACCGCGGCAGATCTGTGTGAAAACAACAAGCTGGTCAGTCGTCGCTTTGCCGTGGATCAATGGTTCAATTTCTTTCTGGTATGTAAGCATGAACAGAGTAACGATCGTCTTGTCGGCGATGTGCAATTGGCGTTGCGCCAGGTGGTCATCGAGATGCTACAACGCGAGGACTGCGAGGGATCGCTCAATCTATTGTAAGCCACCTTTTGTCGGCAGCTTGAAACGACGCAAAGCGATGCATATCAGGTCCGGCCGCGTGCCGCCAGGAAGCTACCGAAGAGCTGTACAGCATTAGCTTGCAAACTACTCAAGTGGTAGCCTCCCTCCTGAACGATCAGTGTTGGCAAATTGAACTCACCAATTGTGAGCCCGAGCCGGCCGAAGCCTTCGGTGGTGACGGCAACCTGGGACTGCGGATCTTCGACGTAAATATCGAACCCTAACGCCAGCACGAGTACGTCAGGGTCGTAACGACGCAATTCGGCGCTCGCGCCCGCCAGACGATCAAAAAATACGGGCTCTGCAGAACCATGCGGTACGGGTAGGTTCAGGTTATAGCCGTAACCCTCCCCTGCTCCGCGCTCATCCTCGTAGCCCGCCACCACCGGATAGAAGTTGGTGGGATCGCCATGGATTGATAGGTAAAACACATCATTGCGCGCGTAGAAAATTTCCTGGATACCCTGACCATGATGCATATCGACGTCCAGTATGGCCACCCGGGAGTAACGGCTGCGCAAGAACTGGGCCGCGATAGCAACATTGTTCAGATAACAGAATCCTCCCGCGGCATCCTTTCGCGCATGGTGACCCGGCGGCCGGCACAGCGCATAGGCATTGCTATCGCCGTCGATCAGCGCCTGAGCACCCGCCAGCGCGCACTGTGCTGACCAGTATGCCGACAGCCACGTGTTTTCGCCCACGGGGCAGCTGCCGTCTGCCAGATAGCGTGCGGCCTTGGCCAGAATGCCTCGTAGCGGGTTGCCCTCGCGAATGAAGACGTTGGACATGACCTCGTCGCCCCAGTCATCCGCTGTGCACTTCCACTCGCGATGGGCCTCCTCAAGAAAGCGCAAATATTCTGGGTCGTGGACCGCCACAAGCGGACCCCGTCCAAAGTCAGCTGGCTGGCGCAGCTCAAAACCCAATTGCTCCACCGCCTGCAGTAGACGACGGGGTCTTTCGGGGACCTCTTGCGGGGTACGCATCATGCCGCGCGACAGATAGGTACGCGGATGATGCAGATATTGCGCTGGATGAAAATAAGTCAACATAGGCCTAAGTGTCTTAGCGAATATCAGCGGTGCCCAGCCACTTATCGCCAATCGATAGGTAGGTATGGTCGGCGACCATGTCTTTTAGTGCCTTGTTGATTGCCGCCTTCAACACTGGGCTGTCCTTCCGTACGGCGATGCCCATTGTTTCCGCATACAACAAATCGCCCGTCGGCTTGGCGTCGAGGCCCCTACCGCGAATCGTAATGAGGCCGGCGATCTTGTCGGCGACAAAGCCGTCGATGCGCTTGTTCTGCAAATCAAGCAGAATTGCGGGCAGTCCTTTATAGGTTCGCAGCGTAATACTAGGCTTGTTTCTGCGAAGCCAACTTTCGTAGGTTTCGCCGAGCGTGACGCCGATGACTTTGCCGTTCATCTGGTCGATGTTTTGCACTTCGCTGTGTTTACGAACGAAGAGCTGGGCGCCCGATCGGTAATATGGTTCAGAGAAGTCAACGGCCTTCAGGCGCTCATCCGTAACTGCCATGCTGCCGATGATCGCATCGTACTTGCCCGCCAGCAGACCGCCGATGATGCCGTCCCACGCAGTCGTAACAGGCGTGGGAGCAACGCCCATACGTTTGGCAATATTGTTACCGATGTCGACGTCAAAGCCCTGTAAGTTTCCAGATGTATCAATGAAACTGAAGGGCGGATATTGACCTGTAAGGGCAAATTTAAGCTCTCCTTTTTTTAAAATTGTATCCAGATCTCCACTCGCATTGACAGTTAGGGAAAACAGTGACGTGGTGATGAGTAGAGAAAATATTGCCCGCAAACGTAGTCTTTGTAACATCTACTAGGACCTTATTCCGCTGATCTGTGACGTAAGTCGATCCGGTGTTGCGAGGGTTGAATCCGTATTGGCTCTCTAAACCAGGAGCGAGTCGGTCTTCTGGTATCAGAAACCTCGCCAATCATTTGTGGAACGGGATACCAGATTTATCCGAATCGTACGATTGTATCTGCACAATGAAACCCTTCCGCCCTTATCATTGTCAATCGATGCAATTTATTAATCATATGAGTCGTTATCTGGCCTTACCTAATCCGCTAGGACTCCATCGATCGCGGCGCGCTCCATGTCCGTAAGCTCAAAATCGAAGATCGCCAGATCCTCGCGCATGTGTGTTTCGGACCGAGTACCGGTCAATGGCACCACCCCTACCTGTGTCAGATATCGAAACAGAATTTGCGCAGCTGTACGCTCGTGGGTCGAGGCCAACGCGGCAATAGTAGCGTGAGCGAGTATTTGCGGATTCGCACTCAGTGTCCAAAAACTCTGGTAGATAATGTGCTGCTGCTTGCAGAACACACGGAGCTCGCGATCGTATGCGGTGTCGGCATAGAAACGGTTCTGCAGAACGGCAGGCTTTATGCGGACCGAACGGTAAAGATGTTGAAACTCCGCGAAGGTGTAGCAGTTACTGATCCCCGCCTGTCGGATGCCGCCGGCGTCCACGATCGCTTCGATCGCGCGCCAGACTTGCAGCGTCTCGTTCGGCGTCGCTAGAGGCGAATGTAGGATTAAGCAGTCCACATAGTCTGTCTGCAGATTACGCAGCGAAACGGCGAAGGATTGGGCAACCTGTTCCGGAAGAGGCGCCCTTGGATCATAGGGAATACAACTCGGATCATGGCCGGAGACCGCCGTGAATTTGGTTTGCAAATAGACGTCGCTGCGAAGCAATCCGCCAGCCAGGCATTTGGCAAGCCCTGCACCCACTCCGGCTTCATTGTAATGCTTGGGCTGGCAGGCCGTATCGATACCCCGAAAACCCTGCTGGATCGCAAGCGTGACGAGGCGCTCGGTGTCAGTTTTCTTCCAAGCCGTCCCGTAAATAATCCCTGGCATGCGCACATCCGTGCCTGAGGTGATGAAAGTGTTCATCTGCTTGCAACGAGCCCTCAGTGTTGGCCAAAGACAAGAACATCTGCTGGGATATGAAAAACAACGCTGGCAATCTCCGGTTCAATCGGGGAAGCAGCCTATCAGCTCCGTCGAGTTTAGAATTCGCTGCCATGACGCCATGACGCCTAATTCCTAGTCGGTCTTCATTCCTGGCATAGCAGAGTGATCCATATCATCTTGCCTCTGATCGTCATCATTCGTCAACCAAATGGGGGTCACCTCAATAAAGGGATTTTTTAGCACGCTAAGGCTCGGTCGGCTGCGTTTTCCGCTGGCGAAGCGGCCGGAAGCCGCCCTTGGCGACTCGCTTGTTCGCATGCCAATGGTAGTCCCCGGTCAAGTGGATGTGATCCCAGGGTAGCGGAGACAGGTGCGGTAGCAGCTGATCCTCGACGGTGCGATCCTCTCGCAGCGCTTTGACTGCACGGTCGAGATAGACTGTGTTCCAAAGGGTGATGGCCGCCACGACCAGATTCAATCCGCTCGCACGGTAGCGCTGATTCTCAAAAGAGCGATCGCGGATTTCACCAAGGCGGTTCAGGAACACGGCGCGCGCCAAGGCATTCCGCGCCTCACCTTTGTTCAGCCCCGCGGTCACCCGGCGCCGCAATGCCGGATCACGGAGCCACTGCAACATGAACAGGGTTCGCTCGATGCGGCCCAGCTCCCGGAGCGCAAGTGCCAGGCTGTTTTGACGCGGATAGCTCGATAACTTGCGCAGGATCAGCGACGCCGTAACGGTGCCCTGTTTGATGGAGGCCGCCAGTCGCCGTATCTCATCGAAGGCCTGTTCGATGAGTTTCACGTTGAGCGAGCGGCCGATCATCGACTCGAGCGATGGCCATTGATTGGGCTTCCCCGGAACATAGAGGCGTTTGTCGGCAAGATCCCGGATGCGCGGTGCGAACCGGAACCCGATCAGCGGACATAGAGCGAACACGTGGTCGGTGAACCCGGCCGTGTCGGTGTAGTGCTCCTCGATGCGTAGCTCCGACTCGTGATACAGCAGTCCGTCGAGGACATAGGTGGCGTCTCGGATCGGCGAGTGGATCACGTTGGTGTGGTAGGGCCCGTATTGGTCGGACACGTGCGTATAGAACAGCACGCCGGGATCGTCGCCATAGCGGGCATTGACGTGACCGATTGCCTCCCCGCGGCCGCCGGCGCGAAAGCGCTGGCCGTCGGAGGAGGATGTCGTGCCTTCACCCCAGTGCGCCGCGAACGGCAGCCGGTGCTGGTAATTGATGAGCGCGGCGAGGCCCTGAGCATAGGTCTCGTCGCGCACGTGCCAGCTCGAGAGCCAGGAGAGTTTCGCGAAGCTGGTCCCGGGACAGGCTTCGGCCATCTTGGTCAGCCCGAGATTGATGCCGTCGGCGAGGATGGCGGTCAGCAGCAAGGCTCGATCCCGTGCCGGCTCCCGTGATTTCAGATGCGTGAAATGGCTCGAGAAGTCGGTCCACCGATCGACCTCGAGCAAAAGGTCGGTGATCTTGACGTGGGGAAGCAGTGCATTGGCGTCCCGGATCAGGCGCTCGGCCGCCGGCGGCACGGCATCGTCGAGCGGCTTGATCTTCAGGCTCTTGTCGGTGAGTTCCACATCCGGCAGCTTGCCGTCGCGCGCGAGCTGGTTCGTGAGGGTGAGTTCCCGATTCAGGGTGGCGAGGCGCTCCTCGAGATAACTCCCGGCATCCGTCGCAACAGCCAAGCCAGTCACCGCGGCCGCCGTCTGCGCCGTGAAGGCCCCGCGCTCGATCAAATATTCGTCGAAGTCGCGGAACTGACGGCTGCCCGGCACCCAGACATCCCCGGCACGCAGCGCATTCTTGAGTTCGGCCATGACGCACAGCTCGTAGAACTTGCGATCAAGGCCTTCCTCCGTTTGGACATACGGCGCCCAGTTTCGCCGCACGAAGGCGGTTGGCGCATCCGCTGGCACCTTGCGGGTACCCGTCTCGTTCAGAGTGCGCAGTGTGTCCACGCCTTGGAGGAGCGGAGCGACGGCCGGTGCCGATCCGAAGTCGAAGGCCTTGAGCAGCGCGGGAGCGTATCGGCGTAGTTGGCCGTAGTACTCGCCGAGCAACCCCAGCGAATCGGATTTGCGGGTGGCGTTAAGGGCCGCCGCTGCGGCGACGTGCGCCGTGAACTCCTCCCACGGCAATACGGCTTCGATGGCGGCGAAGGGATCCGTGCCATTGTCTTTTGCATCGACGAGCGCGACGCCAACCTTGACGAACACCTTGACTGTTTCCTGCAGCACCGGCGCCGCCTCGACGAACTGTTGACCGTGTTTGTACTTCGATTTGGCGAAGAACCGACCGATCAGCCGGTCATGCAGATCGAGGGTTTCGTCGGTCAGCGTGGCAAGCGCCTCGAGGACAATGGCAACCAGCGTCGCGTACCGACGGCTGTGTCCATATTCCTTCAACTGATAGACGGCGGTCTGTGCTCCCTCCCGTGCCAGACGCAATAGCCGATTGTGATGAACGCGACGTTCGAGGTCCGCCGGCAGCCCCAGATCCCGAATAACCTGCAAACGACTGAGATGCGTCAGCACGGCCCGCGCGCTCGGCGCCCCGGGAGGCATCCGCAACCACGCGAGTTGGCTGTACGGACTTCCCGGCCGGAGCTCGAGCAACGCATCGAGCCCCCGGCGCTGAACGTCGGTAAGGGGCGCGGAGAGCTCGACGAATACCTGGCGATCCGCGCGGGTCGTGGCCTGCGCCGCGATCAATTCCAGCACCCGGACCGTCGGCACCACCAGCCGACGTGAGCGGATCTCTTCGATGGCACTCTGCACCAGCACGATCCCCTGGATCGTCTGCAGGGCCGTCTGGATGAGCCCGGTGACGATCTCGCGAAAATTCGCTCGGGTGAACAGCGTCAGTCCGAGTCGCTGGACGACCTCCTGCTGGTGCTCGCGTCGCGTTTGGTCGCGGCTCGCGTATTGATCCCAGAGCGCCGGCGTGGTTTTCAGCTGCGTCGCCACCATCGCGAGGAGCGCCGCCGGCGGCGTCTCACCGCGTGCTAGGACGCGCCCTGGATACCGGAGATAACACAGCTGGATCGCGACGCCCAAGCGGTTGTAGTCCCAGCGATGCTGGCGAATGAACGCGAGATCGCTTCGGCTCAAGGTGTAGTGGCGGATCTGCTCGGCCTCGATCACGGGGATCGTGAGCAGCGACTCACGCTCGGCCGGCGTCAACAATTCCCGTCGCGGCATGGGCTTCCCTGTCGGTGCCTGGGGCGGTTAGTATGGGCAATAACTAAAGATTATCGCCAGTGCCAATCGGCTCCCGGCCGACACTGGGAAAAGACGGGTTTTTGAGCTGTCATTTTCAGAAGACGATTGCAGTAGTTCAGAAGAGGATTGCAGTGGACTGCCCAAATCGCCGCTGCTACCTCCGAATGGTGATTCCCTCTCCGGTTAGGAAACGATCGACCCGCTCGATAGTCGAGGGTTTTGAACTGCCCATCAGCAGCAACGACCGCAGCTCACGTGCGCCCTTCGGCGTCGCGTGAGCGGCTTTCAATAGCGCGTCGGCGGCCTCCAGGGCTTCTCGCCAGGGCTCCGTCGGTTTCAACAACGGCGCGGGGGTGGTAGCTTGACGCGGCGGCGACGGTGCGCGCAGTAGATGGGCATCGCGACCCTGCACTTCCAGTCGGTGACTGGACACGAACTCGATCGCTTCAGCAGCGGCGTTGAGGAAATGCACCTGGCGAGTGAAATCCATATCCTCGAAGGGCTGCGAGCTACGCGCGCTGGCTCTCACCGGTAACTTCACGGATCGCCAGATTGCTTTGAGCACATGCGAGCCGCTGGCGGCCGTGGCGGCGGTCGTATTCAGCTCATCGAGAATGGTCCGCAGCAAGCGCAACCAAAGGCCTGTCGGAAACGTAGTATGGGGCAGCGTCGCATGCCCACGGGTGAGCGCCTGCAGCGTGATCTCATCGAGCGCAAGTAGCCGCTCGGATGCAAAGTGCCGTTCTTCTCTCCACAGAATCTGCGGTATTCGCCACGCGTGCGGGGACATCACCGGCTCGAGGAGGATGCCATGCGCCGGACAGGAGGCGATCAGCGCGAGGCGCCAGTGCAGACGCCGATACGGGATTTCATCTTTCGACAAGCAGGCCGGGCAGCCCACGGACATGTCAAAGCGTTGCACGGTGATCCAGGGGCGCCATTGATCGAGCTTCTTGTCGTCCCGGCGATTCGGGGACAGCAAGACTGAATGGCGTTTCACATACCGGGAGAAGAGCGCCGCGCCCGGCTTCCCACGCCCGACCCAGGCGCGCGTCCACCCTTTCAGCGTCATCGAGCGAATACGTGCAATCGACACGCCGGTTCGTTCCGACAGCAACGTGAGGAGCGTCTCGGACGGCGCCAGATCCAATTCAACGTCGGACAGCGCGGGGTGACCGAGGTTATGTACCAGCAAGTCCGTCACCGGCAGATCGTAGAGCACGGCGATTCGGCCGAGCCACGAGGAGAGCTCCTCACCGGCAATCGGGCGCGGATGCAAAGGCCAGCGTGTGACCCTCACGCGAGTTCCCGCTCGAAGGCATGGCGCCGCTGCGAGGGGGATTCGTAATGCGCGAGCGTGAGGGTCTGGGCGGTGATCGCTTCTGCGCCCGATTCGATGGCCGCAATGGCCGCGGCCCTCAACAGTTGGGCGATCTCGCCAATGGTCCCCTCGCTGCGAGCCAGCAAATAGCGGGCGACGGTCTCAGTCCCGAGGACGGATGGTCGGCGCAGCGGATAAGAGGCAGCGAAGCTCGATAACAAGGAGCGCACCTCGTCACCTTCCTGCCACACCGGCAGCGCCACAGGCTCGAAGCGGTTCTCAAGCTGACTGTCCGAGCGGATGGCCAGGTACGCCTCCTTCGTGCCGACGCCGATGATGGGGATTTTCAGTTCGTTGCCGAGAAAGCGAATCAGGTTCAAGAATTCAAGCTGCAGACGCATGGGTCCGGCCAAGATGTTGTGCAACTCGTCGATGATTAACAGCCGGGTTCCCACAGCCCGTAGCAGGGCGAGCGCCTGGTGCTCGAGCTCTTGGGTCCGCATCCGCGGACGAAGCGGCGCCCCCAGGGCGGCGAGTAACATGGCATAGAAGCGGTTGATCGAGGGATCGGACGGCATCTGGACCGCCACGACCGGTACGATCTCCCGGTCGGCATCCCCGCCCGCCGCACGATGCCCGCGCAAGAATTTCTCGATGATCATCGATTTCCCATTGTTGGTCGGGCCAATCAGGAGAAGGTTCGGCATGCGCTGCTTGCGCGGCCAGTTGAGCAAGGCCTCCAAGCGTGCCAATGCCGCGATGGCGCGTGGATAGCCGATCCACCGATCGGCCCGAATGTGCATCACCCGTTCGCTGTCCGGGAGCGCCGCGGCCGCGCGCAGCGCGGGGTTTAGGTGTGAGAACCGCACCGGCGCTTTCACTCGTTTCTTCATAGCCACTCCTCGACGTCCGCAAAGGGCGGCGCAACGTCGGTGCTCATCGGCTCGGTGTCGATGACTAAGGTCGGTATCACCGGGGGTACGGATGCGCCCAGGTGCGCGCGCCTGAGATGACTGCGTCGTGCCGTACGCGAGCTCCGCACGGCGTTCTCCGTGATCGCGCGCATTTGCTCGACGGCGCTGAAAATTGCCTGCTCATCGATCTTTGCGCGGCCGGCTTCACGCAGTCGCTTGGTCGCCGCCCGTTGCTCCCAGGCCGTGATCGGTGGACGGGAGATCGTCCGGTAAGGCACCTCCAGATAGACGTGCCGCTTGGGGTCCAGCACCCAGATACGGCTCAAGTCCCGGGGGTCATGCCGAATCAGAAAGCTCTCACAGCGGTCGCGCCCCGCAATCCAGGGGGTGAGCGCTGAGGCGTAGTAGCCAATGCGATCGATGACAAAGCCGTGGCGCTGGATGCGCCGGTGGACGACGGGTAAGAAATCGACGAGGAAAGCCTGGGTGTTACGGAGCGCGGCCGGTGCACCGAATTGCGCGATGCCGCTCGTCCACTTCGAGGCAGGCGGCTCGGCGAGCGTGCCGTGCACCTCATGGTGATACGGGCCGCAGATCGCCAGGGCAATCCACTTTTCCAACTCCTGGAGCGTCAACGCCGCCTTGGCGTCGCTATCGTATTCACCGCGCTCGGTCGGATTGGAGAACGTCGTTCCTGGCAATTCATGAATCAACTGCATGGTGGTGCCGATCACCCGCTCGACGATGCCGCCATAGTGCGGACGAGGCCGGAACGCGAGCTCGATGCCGTGCACCTCACACCCGCGGCGCAGTCCCTCGCTGTGGAAGTCTGCGCCGTTATCCACGAATAACCGTTTGGGTTTGCCGCTCATCGGCCACGTGCAAGCGGCGCCGATCCGCTCGAGCCACGCAGCTTTGTCCATCCCCGCATGCGTAAGGCACAGACCCACCGAGGTGGCGGAGGGTGCTTCGAGCGTGACGCAGAAGCCCACCATGCAGCGGCTGAACTCATCAATCGCCAGGGTGAGAAACGGGCGACCAATGGGTAAGCGCAGCACCGGATCGACGATGATGACGTCGATCGTGGTGTGATCCATCTGCATCACCTCGAGCGGAGCTGCCGCGGGCGGCGTGACGCCGGCCGCAGGCGTGAGCCGATGGGCGGCCTTGCGGCCCTCGCGTCGCGTGACGACGAGGGCCGGCTTCAGCTCCTTGATTCTCGCCTGGATGGTATTGACCGACGGAACGTTCAGCCCCTCGAGCCGGCAGCGTCGCCGCACGGCCTTGAGGACTTTCGAGAGCCGCGGCTTTTGTGCCGTCAGATAGAGATGCTCGATGGCATCGCGAATCACGGCTTCGATCGCCAGCGCGAGGCGCGTTCGGCCGCGGCCACCGCTCGGTTTGATCGACACCAGCGCCGGCACGCTGCCGCCGGAGAGGCGCCATGTGCGCACCAGAGTGTAGACGGTGCGGGCACTGAGCCCCAGTTGCTTTGCGGCGTTCTCGGCCGCGCGTTGCGAGACGATCGACGCGTCGGCGAGTGGTCCGATGATCAAGGCGCGACGCCGCGCCTCTTGCCACTTCGTATCGCCGAGCGTGAGGGCGCCGTTCTCCGTCAACAATTCACTGGGAGGAATCATCGAGGTGAGTCATCCTGCGTCCAGAGGTGAAGACCCGAAGCGCGCTAGAAACCACTGGCAACGATGTCCCTGGTGTCAGTTTGGGCTATACCCCAACTGAGCGTCAGCAAACCCGGCCGAATGCGTCAATCTAGAGTCCAAATGTGCATTGATTGACAGACGCCGTCAAGGGTCATAGATTTCAACCTGACAGTTTCACCGGAGATGGCATGGCAGGACAGCGCATCGGATACGTTCGAGTCAGCACCTTCGAACAAAACGCCCAGCGGCAGCTCGATGAGATCCCCGTCGATCGCCTCTTCATCGATCAAGCCTCCGGCAAAGACACCCAACGCCCGCAGCTCGAGACGATGCTCGCCTTTGTCCGCGAGGGCGACACCGTGGTCGTGCACAGCATGGACCGCCTCGCCCGTAACCTCGATGATCTGCGCCGCTTGGTGCAGCAGTTGACCCGCCGCGGCATCCGCATCGAATTCATCAAGGAGGGACTTACCTTCACCGGGGAGGACTCGCCGATGGCTCACCTCATGCTCTCGGTGATGGGCGCGTTTGCGGAGTTCGAGCGCTCCTTGCTGCGCGAACGACAACGCGAGGGCATCGTGCTCGCCAAGCAGCGCGGCGCCTATCGGGGCCGCAAACACTCGCTGTCCGCCGCTCAGGTCACCGACTTGAAGCGCCGCATCGCCGCCGGCGAGCGAAAGGCGCACGTTGCGCGCGAGCTCGGCGTCAGTCGCGAAACGGTGTATCAGTACTTGCGAGCGCCGGCATAGCCGCCACGCAACAATGGGGGGGTCTGGTGCGTCCATTTTTCCTATCGTCCGAACGGATTGGGTTCACCAACTGGCTCGCGGATGATTTGCCACTCGCAAAATCGCTTTGGGGCGATCCCCAGGTGACGCGCTTTCATGGAGGGGCCTGGTCGTCCGAGCAGATCGAAGCGCGCCTATCTTTCGAGATCGAGACGCATCAACAATGGGGCGTGCAATATTGGCCTTTGTTTCTCAAGGAAACGCGCGAGCATATCGGTTGCTGCGGATTTCATACGCGCGACCAACCGAACGGAGTCTGGGAACTTGGATGTCACTTGAGACGTGAGTTCTGGTCAAAGAGTCTCGGGCGCGAGGCAGCGACCGCAGTGATAGATTATGGCTTCCGCGCGCTTCGCTTTAATGCGGTGTTTGCCGGGCATCATCCATCAAACGCCGCTTCACGGAATTTTTTGCAGCATCTCGGCTTTCAATATACCCATGACGAGTTTTACCCGGCCACGCAACTCATCGAACCGTGTTATCTCTTGAATAGGCCTGAGTAATTGAGGATTCGGACATTGCCAGTCCCTATCAGCTACTGAAGCCCTCTTCTGACACTCAATTCTCAGGAGAGGATTTCAGTACGGCCCGGGAAGCGCCCTTCCACTGAAATCGTCTTCTGAAAATGACA